>ENA-UOIY01000218-UOIY01000218.1-human-gut-metagenome-genome-assembly--contig:-P114-NODE-218-length-98632-cov-84.715573_pt1 | contig 98632 bp, 88 predicted proteins | sample MGYA00242335_ERZ723882 | MGnify/ENA metagenome assembly ERZ723882 | reverse complement strand
TCCGTGATCTCCGAATTTTGAACCCGAAAACCAAATTCAAAATTCAAAGGAGATTTTACTATGAGCTGGAATAACGGCTACGAAAGAAGAAAGTTTGAGCAGGCGCAAAAAGCGCAGGCAAAGGAATACCGCAAATGCGGGATGAACGAGGAACAGATACAGGCGATGTACCTGCAAGATTTGCAGGAATACCGAAATAACCGTATTTACGCCATCCACATTCAGTCTATTGAGGAGCTTGATAGTGACGGTGAGGAAAGCAGAAACGCACTGCACAAAAAGTTCCTGCTTTCGATGACCTGCACGATGGATATGAGCGAGTGCGGTCGCTACGGCTGGATCGACGCAATGGAGAATATGGCGCTGTATGGAGCCATTTCTAAACTCACCCCTGACCAAAAAGAGCTGTTGACCCTTCTGTACCGTGACGGATATACCCAAACGGAAGTGGCAGCATTACTGCATTCAAACTTGTTGGCAATCAATAAGCGGGTTTCTCGCCTTCAAAACCGTATCCGAAATCTTGTTGCAAAGAACGGAGGGCTGGGAAATGACTGATTTCAGAAAACGCTCTCCTTATATGGAGCTTTGCCTGTGCCGCAGATGTGCGGATATCTACTTCAATGATCCTGCTTACTGGGTCGAACGCTCTAATCCCGTTCAAATGGTGCGGGAGTTTTGCGATGTGTGTAACCAGTTCCGTGGCTTTGACTATTCGATTTGGAAGAAGCCCTCAGATGTGCGATTGCCGAAATCGCATCGTTGAGGAGGTGTCCGAAAATGAATATGATTAAGGCAGATAAAGAAAACAATATTTTCGGTGCACTGAAACTCATTGAGCAGCTTTATCTTGACGGCGAAATCCCCGGCTATGTATTTAGGAACATCCTTCAGGAATACAAGGATGATGTCTGCATTGCCGATTTCACCTGTTACAAAAAGGAAAAGCAGGAAGGTGAGGGTAAGTAATGTATGGATTAAATTCCGATTTTCAAAAGAGAGATGTTGCTATATACGCTCGTGTATCGACGGAACACGAAGCACAGCTTTCAGCTCTCGGTAACCAGCTTGACTGGTATAAGCCAATTTTGGCGGCAAGACCTGACTGGACTCTGACCGCACAGTATATTGATGAAGGTATTACGGGAACATCGGCTGAGAAGCGTCCGCAGTTTATGAAAATGGTTGAGGATGCACGGCAGAAGAAGTTCAACATGATTATTACCCGTGAGGTTTCCCGTTTTGCGAGAAACACGGTGGATACCCTTCAGTACACTCGGCTGTTGAAGGAATACGGTGTTGAGGTGTTTTTCCTCAACGATAACATCAAAACCTTTGACGGCGACGGTGAACTGCGGCTTACGATAATGGCAACGCTTGCACAGGACGAGAGCCGCAAGACATCCATCCGTGTAAAAGCCGGACAGGAGACCTCTATGCAAAACGGTGTGTTCTACGGCAATGGGAATATCCTCGGATACGACCGTGTCGGCAAGGAGATGGTCATCAACTCCGAACAGGCAAAGACGGTGCGAATGATTTATGATATGTACCTGAGTGGAATGGGAGTAACAACCATCCAGTACGAGCTTGAGAAAGCTGGACGGCTGACGGCGCTGGGAAAGGAACAGTGGTTTGCATCGTACATTTCGAAAATGCTTCGTAATTCCTTTTACTGCGGCATCATAACCTACCACAAGGAGTATACGCCTGATTTCCTAAAGCAGAAGAAAATCAAGAATTACGGTGATTTGGAGTATGTTCAGGTTCAAGGTACACACGAGCCAATCGTAACCGTCGAGGAGTATGAGCAAGTACAAAAACTGATGGATGCCAAGTCGGTGGTTCTGAAAAACCATAACAAAGGAAAACGCAAAACAGGAAGAATGCAACATACCACTGTTTACGGACGGTTGATGATTTGCCAGTGCGGAAACAAATTCAACTTGCGGTTTCATTCCCGTGACGGACGGACAGACGGCGTTGATTACCAATGCTACACATCGGTAAACCGGGGGAGCGTCGCCAAACGCCTGAACAAAGGCATCTCCATTGAGCATTCGTGTGAATCACCCTATATTCAGGGCTGGAAGCTGGAAATGATGGCGGAACAAGTCTTTGACCGGTACATCGAAAATGCAGACAAAGTAATGGACTTGTCCTATGCGATGCTCGAAAAGCACATTGCGGATCAGGAGGAATTGCCGGACAATACAGATGTTATCCGGCGCAAGCAAGGCGAAATCGAGAAGCTGATGAATAAGCGGACAAACCTAATCGAGATGAGAGCCGAGGGTGACATTGATAAGGAAATGTTTCGCTCAAAGAAGCAGGAAATCGAGGATCGTGTTGCCAAGCTCACGGAAGAAATCAAAGGCTTGCAGCCTGAGAAGGAGCAGACAAGCAACGAGGACTATTCCGTCAAGCTCTTGGAACTGCGAGAGCGTTTGAAGGAGTACACCGGATTTGATTACTCGGTTATCCCAGAAAGCATTGTGGAGGCATTCATTGAGCGCATTTGGGTGTCAAAGGATGAGTTCCGTTGGTATCTGAGAACCGGAAACAATGCAGATGGCGAATTTGACCCTGATGACCACATCAAAATCGGCGCCTTTACGCTGACGATCGACGATGCAAAGAAGTATATCTACAGCTTTTCGACCCGCAGGAGAGTCTACAAGTGGGCGGACTTGAATGTGAGCGTGTGGATATGAAATGATTGGCGCTATGTACCGATGGCAGCACAGGCTGCCATCCGCGATCAGCGCCAATAAGAAGCTGACGCAGCAGCGTAGGCAAAACAACTGATATAAATACGGTCACACAGTCCCTTTGGATTGTGTGACCGTTATTTTTGCCATGCAAAAGTATGGCAAAAATAAGAAATGTGCCATTTCCTCGCCCCTGTGGGGCAACCGGAAATGATGCACAAAAACTTCATGCGCCGGCATTTGCGCATTTCCGCGGCGCGGTGCTCAGGCATGAAGTTTTTTTGCCCATTTTCAGCTGAATACACCGCAAATCAAGCCGCTGGTTTCACTACGAATCAGCGGCTTTTTTCGTGCTCAAAAAAATTTCGAAATTTTTCGCTCAGGGGGTTAAAAAATGAGCCTTCTCGCTGGCTACCTATAGACTATCTCTTGGTAGGAAAGTGCCATAAAATATGCGCGATAGTCCTGATTTTAGGACGGTACATCCGAATAATAGGACTATGACAAAAATTTGACAAGCTTATAGAGGACATGTACAATGCAATTACAAGCAAAAAGGAGGGCGTTACGCCATGGAGTTTTGGAAAATGAATGGTGCCGGCAACGACTTTATTGTGGTGGATGACCGACAGGATGCTATACCCGATGAAAAGTGGCCGGAGATCATCCGCACTGTCTGTGAGCGGCACATGTCCATCGGTGCCGACGGATTCATGGTGGTGAAAAAGCCCACCTACGGCGGCGACTACAAGATGCTGTTTTTCAATTCCGATGGCTCCATGGGGGAGATGTGCGGCAACGGTGCCCGCTGCATCTGCCGATATGGCTATGAAAACGGATTGGCCGGCGAGGTGCAGAAGGTGGAGACCACGGCGGGCCTGGTCACTGGTTGGCGAGTGGATCGCCGGCTGTACCGTGTGCGGCTCAACGATCCCTGCAACATGCGCCTGGATGGCAAGGCAGAGGTGGACGGCGCGACCTATGATTGCGCCTATGTGGAGCTGGGAGACCCCGGCATCCCCCACGCGGCAGTGCCCATGAAGGACCTGAAGAATTTCGACACGCAGACACTGTTCCGGTTGGGTCGTAAGCTGCGGTTCTATAAGGATTTCCCCAAGGGCGCTAACGTGAACTTTTACGAGATCATCGGCCCGGATCATGTATATGAGCGCACCTATGAGCGGGGGGTGGAGGACTTCACCTATGCCTGCGGCACCGGTACCGGCTCTGTGGTAACTGTGCTGACGCTGCTGGGCAAGGTCTCCGGAAAAAACGTCCGGGTGGATATGACCGGCGGTACCCTGTATATTGACGTAGAGCGGGACGGAAACGGACATGTCACCGATCTATTTCTCACCGGCCCCACCAACATCGTCTGCAAGGGCGAGATCACCGACGAGGCTCTGGATCCTTCTTTATTAAGTATGTAAGCAATATGTTTTACATAGAGAGCAAATCAAATCAACCAAAATCAGTTAGGAGGAGTAAAAACTAATGGAAAAGAAAGCTGTAGTCAAGAATTATATTTTCCTTGGCATCATGCTGGGCGCGATGGTGCTGGGCGCCATCGTCGGCTGGCTGGCTCCCGCGAAAGTAGTCGCATTCTTCAAGCCCTTCGGCACCGTGTTCATCAACATGATGTTCTGCGTGGTGGTTCCCCTGGTGTTCGTGTCCATTGCGGGCTCCATCGCCAACATGAAGAGCATGAAGCGTGCCGGTAAGATCATGGGCACCACGGTGGCGACCTTCGTCATCACCGGTGCCATCGCTGCTGTCATCATGTTCGCACTGATGAAGATCTTCCCCCCGGTACTGGTTCCCTGGAACGACATCCCCTCTGAGGAAATGGGCGAGTACGCCTCCATCTCCGACATGATCGTCAACTTCTTCACCGCCAGCGACTTCGTGGGTCTGCTGACCCGCAAGGCCATGCTGCCCCTGATCGTGTTCTCCGTGCTGTTCGGCTTCGCCACCAACATGGCGGGCGGCTCTGAGACCTTGGTCGCCAAGTGGCTCAGCAGCATGACCGATGTCATGATGAAGTTCATCAAGATCATCACCTACTACGCTCCCGTGGCCTTCTTCGCCATCTTCGCCGGCTTGGTCGCTGACTACGGTCCCCAGATCGCCGGCTCCTATGGGCGTGCTATGGCTGTGTACTATCCCCTGTGCTTTGTCTACATCTTTACTGCGTTCCCGCTGTTCGCCTGGTTCGGCGGCGGCAAGCACGGAGTGAAGACCATGTTCAAGCACATCACTAAGCCCGCTGTGGTCTCCTTGGGTACCTGCTCCTCTGTCGCTACCATCCCCACCAACCTGGAAGAGGCTGAGGATACCGGCGTCAGCAAGGACGTGGCTGAGATGGTCGTGCCTTTGGGCGCTACTATGCACATGGACGGCTCCTGCTTCTCCTGCGTGTTGAAGATCGCCTTTGTTTGGGGCGTATTCGGTCAGGATATGAGCTGGGGCAAGCTGATTCCCATCGTTCTGGTGGCTGTGCTGTCCTCCGTCGGTATGTCCGGCGTGCCCGGCGGTGGCTACATCGGCGAGTACATCATCTGCTCCATCTTCTTCCCCAATCAGATGGAACTGGCATTCCCCATTCTGGTGGCCATCGGCAACCTGGTCGATCCTCCCGCCACCATGATCAACTCTGCCGGCGACTATGTGGTGACCTACATCGTCTCCCGCTTTGCGGACGGCAAGGATTGGCTGGAAAAGGCTCTGGCCAAGAAGAAGGAAGCTGCTGTCGCCGAGAAGGCTGAGTAATCTATTTCAGTACCTCCTCTGCTCTCGGAAGAATGGGCAGGGGGCTGTGGTGTGGTTGAGCCGCAGCCCCTGCGCCCAATTTCATTGACACATTCATACAAGATATTATCTAAATACAAACAAAAGCCTTAAATTTGTATATCCGGCTCGCTGTGAGCCTTACACATACATTAGAATCGAATCAGTGGGAGAAAGAAAGGATATCGCTATGATCTGTGAGAATATTACCATCGGAGCCAATGGCCACCTCCACTTTGCCGGGCAGGATACCGTGGCGCTGGCCAAGCAGTACGGCACACCGCTGTATCTGCTGGACGAAGACTATATCCGCCATCAGTGCCGCGTGTATCAGAATGCCTTCAAGAAGCATTTCGGCCCTTCCAGCCGCCCCCTGTATGCCAGCAAGGCCAACTCCTTCAAGCGCATCTACGAGATCATGCGGGAGGAGGGCATGGGCATCGATGTGGTATCCTCAGGCGAGATCTACACCGCCCTGCAGGCGGGCTACGATCTGTCCCACGCCTACTTCCACAGCAACAATAAGACCGATAGGGATATTGTGTACGGTATGGATAACCATATTGGCTACTTTGTAGCGGACAATGTGGAGGAGATCAAGGCCATTGAGGCCGAGGCTGGACGCCGGGGCATCAAGCAGAAGGTGCTGCTGCGCCTGACGCCGGGCATTGATCCCCACACCTACGAGGCCATCGCCACCGGCAAGGTGGACAGCAAGTTCGGCTCCGCCATCGAGACGGGACAGGCCGAGGAGATCACCGTCTTCACGCTGGCGCAGCCCCATGTGGAGCTGATGGGCTTCCACTGTCATGTGGGTTCCCAGGTATTCGGTGAGGATATTTTTGAGCGTGCGGCCGTCATTATGCTGGAGTTCATTGCCGCTATGAAGGAAAAGCACGGCTATATGGCGCAGCAGCTGGATCTGGGCGGCGGCTATGGCGTCCGCTATGTGGAGAGTGATCCCTTCCTGGATGTGGACACCAAGGTGAGTCAGGTGGCAGCAGCCATCCAGGCGGCTTGCAAGCGGCTGAACATTGAAATGCCTGAGATCCATATGGAGCCCGGCCGCAGCATCGTGGGCGCAGCAGGCATGACTCTGTATACCTGCGGCACGGTGAAGAAGATCCCCGGCTATAAAAACTACGTCTCCATTGACGGCGGCATGCCGGATAATCCACGCTATGCGCTGTATAAAGCCAACTATACCTGCCTGCTGGCTAATAAAATGAATGAGAAGTGCGACTTCGAGGCCTCTGTGGTGGGTCGCTGCTGCGAGAGCGGCGATATTATCCAGGAGCATGTGATGCTGCCTGCCTCCGTGGGCCGCGGCGACACTGTGGCAGTGTGTACCACCGGTGCGTACAACTACTCTATGGCCTCCAACTATAACCGCCTGCCGCGACCCGCCACCGTAATGCTCAGCGGCGGCAAGAGCTATGTAGCCATTCGGCGGGAAACCTTCGAGGATCTGTGCGCCTGTGACCTGTAAGCAAAAGCAATAAAATCAAGGCCCGCCCAGGCGGGCTTTGATTTTATACCCATTGAAAACGTTGCGGTAATCGTGTAAAATTATTGTGTAAACTGCGAATACAGCAGGGCAGAGAGGAACGAACACCGCAGAAATGGGTGAAAAGAGGTATGCAGGATGGATATACTGCAAAATGTCATGGACTCATCCTCCCACGCCATGTTTACCATGGATCGACAGGGGATCGTAACTCATATCAATCAGCAGGCCAAGGAACGCTTTGGCCTATTTAACCACAGCCTGTACGCCCATTCAGCCGGTCGTCTGGAGCCGGGTGATCTGGTGATTCTGGCCACCACCGCCATGGGCGCCGATGACGGCAATCTGACGCCGGAGGATCTGGCGGTGATTGGCATCCGGGATCCGCGCCTGCGGCCGAATGACATTCTGGCGGCGGTGGGCGTATACAAGGGGCCGGGCGTCAAGCCTGTGTACAAATATCTGCGGGGCGGTGAATCCGTGGGGCTGCACCTGGATGTCACCTTTCAGGGCGTTCCTATTTCCGTACACATTGGTGACAAGCAGGTTGCCGTGGAGGTGCGGGAGAAGGTATACTCCATTACTTATTTTGTTTCCATCTGTCAGGCGGTCATTTTGGACCACCGGACCCGGCAGGTGAAGTTTTGGGAAGAAAAAGGCTACTCCGCCCGAAAAGAAGGCCTTGGTAGTCTGCTGCGGGGCAGCACCTATATTGCAAAGAGCCCGGATCAGGAGATCTGCGTGGTGGGTTACCACTTCAAGGATTTTTTTGAGGGCGAGCTTTTCGAGGAGCACCTGCGGCAGGTGCTGGACGGGCAGGCTCCCGGCTTCTCGGATGTTGCCTATGAAATCAACGGATTTGCCCTGCTGGCCTCCATCCTGCCCATTCGGGATGGGGAGGAGATCGCGGGGATCATCGTCAAGTTCCGCAACATTGAGGACATACGCACCACGATTATGGAGCGCAACACAGCCATTGCCGCGGCGGAGCGGAAATACCGGGAGTCCTCCGAGCGCAGCCTGCCGGAGGAAGAAGGCTCTCTGCAGACCTACGGCAGCTCCGCCGCCATGCGCGCCGTCCGGCGGCGGGCCTATAAGCTCAGTCAGATGGATTGTAATATTTTCATCATCGGCGAGACGGGCACAGGGCGGACGAAGTTGGCCAAGAGCATTCAGCAAGTGCAGCCCAGGGGCGGCCCTTTTCTTCAAACGGATTGCTCTGCCGTGGCGCCGGGTCTGCTGGAGGAGCAGCTCTTCGGCAGAGAAGGCGGCGTACCCGGTTCCTTCCTGGAGGCCGACGGCGGTACGCTGCTGTTGGACGAAGTGGGCGGCTTGCCTATGAATGTACAGGCCAAGCTGCTGTATGCCATTCGTCGGCGGGAGATTATGCCGGTGGGCGCCTCTACTCCGGTGCCTGTGGATGTGCGGCTGCTCTTTATTGCCGGGCCGGAACTGCGGGACGAGGTGGATTCCGGTCGGTTCCGCCAGGACCTGTATTACCGGCTCTCAGCCTTTTCGGTGGAGATGCCGTCCCTGCGTGACCATAAAGAGGATATCTATCTGCTGGCCAACCAGCTGACAGAGCAGATCTGCCAGCGCTATCATATATCTGAAAAAACACTGTCCGGAGAGGCTTTCAGCAAGCTGATCAACTACGATTGGCCCGGCAATCTGCGAGAGCTGGAAAACGTGCTGGAGGGAGCGGCGGCGCTGTCAGATTCGGACATCATCTATCCGGAGCATATCCACCTGCCAACGGAGTCTGCGCCACTGACTCTGCGGCAGCACCTACGACAGGAGGAAAAGCGCTTTATCCAGCAGGTACTGGCTCAGTGCGGAGGAGATCGGCAGAAAGCTATGAAGCAGCTGGATCTGTCTCGGTCCGTGTTTTACGAAAGACTGAAGGAGTACGGTCTGCACTGACAGACCGAATCCATACATATTTTGATACCATGAAAGGAGAATAAATATGAAGAGTTTACAGGAGTTTCCCCGGATTTCCCTTGCGGTGCTGCCCACCCCCATTCAGAAGCTGGAGAATATTAGTCGTCTGCTGGGAACCAATGTGTGGATCAAACGCGATGATCTGACCGGTATCGGCTTGGGCGGCAATAAGGTGCGCAAGCTGGAGTTCCTGCTGGCAGACGCCAAGCGACAGGGCGCAGAGATTGTGTTCACCACCGGCGGCGCACAATCCAACCACGCAATGCTGACGGCAGCCTGCGCCAAAAAGCTGGGCATGACGCCCATCCTGATTCTGAAAAAGCGCGGCGTTACCGAGCGCAAGGGCAACCAGCTGCTGGAGTACCTCATGGATACCGACGTCAGGTTCATGGACACGGACAGCTATGACGACATTTACGCCGAGATGGATCGCGTGGGTCAAGCCAGCGGCAAGAAGTATTATAAAATCCCCTGCGGCGGCTCCAACGCCATCGGCGCCCTGGGCTATGTGAACTGCATGAAGGAAATTGCCGACACAGGTATGCATTTCGATTACGTCTGCTGTGCCGAGGGCAGCGGCGGTACCCACGCCGGCGTGGCACTGGGAGCTAAGCTTTTTATGCCGAAGACCCAGGTAGTGGGTCTGATGGTGGACAGCGATCCCTTTGAGATAATCACTACACGTATTATGCAGGAAACAGCCAAGCTGCTGGAGCTGGACTTTGTGCCCACCGAGTCGGATGTGCACCTGGTGAATATGTGTGGCCCCGGCTATGCCATTCCCTCCCCGGAGGGCAACGCCGCCATCCGCATGATGGCGGCCAATGAGGGCCTTTTCCTGGATCCCGTATATACCGGTAAGGCCTTTGCCGGCTTGATCAAACTCGCCCGGGAAGGAAAGTTCAAGCCTGATGATAACGTGTTGTACCTATATTCCGGCGGTGCTGGAGGGCTGTTCGCCATCGACGTGGATCTGGGCTGAAGCATGATTCGGCCTGCGCGACAGGAATAATAAATCCGCCCCTATCTACAGCTTTTCGACCCGCAGGAGAGTCTACAAGTGGGCGGACTTGAATGTGAGCGTGTGGATATGAAATGATTGGCGCTATGTACCGATGGCAGCACAGGCCGCTATCAAACAAGCCAAGTAAGCGTCCGCTTTCCGCATAGCAGCAAGCCTCCGGTCGTTGACCGGAGGCTTGTTTTTTGAGGGAAACCGTGATACAATACCACGGAAAACGGGCAGGGAGGGCACTTATGAAAAAGATAGACAACTGCGAAAATTCCACGGTGCTGGTGGGGCTTCTGCTGGCGGGTATCCTGCTGGTGATGGGCGGCTACCGCATTTTCTCCTACCTGTGCGACAGGGGAGCTGTGGACACCGCCACATATCTGCTGGGCGCGGCGGCGCTGGTGCTGGCGATTCTCGGTCTGCTGCTGGCCAGCCGCAGTTTCCGGCGGCTGAAGGAGCTGCATCTGTAAAAGCCCGTTTCTGCAATTTTTCCGGTATTTTCCGTCAGCGCTCCGGCATTATGAGCCGGAGCGCTGACGTCCCTATGCAGCATCTGCCGGAGTCTTTTGCGTGCCTTGCCGCGTTCCCGGCACCATGCCGGAGATGACCAACAGGATCCCCGCCACGCCGATCCATGTGACGGTCTCATGCAGCACAAGCACGGCAATGATCGGGCCGGTCAGCCCCAGAATAGCGCCTCCCATGCCGGTCAGACACAGAATGGTCAGCACAACGGCGAATATCTATGCTCATGTGATGGAGGCTGCCGACAAGAAGAACGCTGACATTTTGGCCGACGTATTTTTGAAAAAGGCTTGAATTTTGAGGGCGAGTTGAACTAAAGTTGAATTATTCCGGTGAGCCCAAAATTGGACTTTTCTAAAAAGTAATAAAAACAGCCGTTTTCATATAGAAAACGGCTGTTTTTGTGGTTGCGGAGGGAGGACTTGAACCTCCGACCTCCGGGTTATGAGCCCGACGAGCTACCAACTGCTCTACTCCGCGATATTGTGTTGTACCGGTGGTGCCGGTGACCGGACTCGAACCGGTACGGCATTGCTGCCGGGAGATTTTAAGTCTCCTGTGTCTACCATTCCACCACACCGGCGGATTCGGCATTGATTAGAATACCACACCGAGCCGCCCGTGTCAACACCTTTCACAAAAATCATCTGAAAAACATTTCGACAAAGTGTGCCCGCTCTGTTGCGCGGGATGCCCGGACGCTGTATAATCTCACCGGGGGGGAAACTTTTTCCGCTTGCTTTGCGTCTATATATATGAACGAATCTGAAGGGAGGCGCGCCTATGAAAAAACGTGCGACGGCGCTGCTGCTGGCGCTGCTGATGATCCTGCCCATGGCGGGCTGCGGCGTCCGGGCGCAGGAGCTGACAAAGGATATCGAGCCGCAGGCGCTGGACACCACCACTGACCTGACTGCCGGCGGCGAGGCGGTGACGGCCTTCGCCCTGTCCCTGCTGCGCAGCGAGAGGGCGGCGACGGAGGGCGTGCTGATCTCGCCGGTGTCCGTGCTGAACGCGCTGGGCATGGTGGCCAACGGTGCCGGCGGCGACACGCTGAAGCAGCTGGAAACGGCGGCCGGCATGAGCCTGAACCAGCTGAACGACTTTCTGTACACCTACCGCATGAGCCTGCCCGCCGCCTGTAAGAGCTGCACCGTTTCTCTGGCCAACTCCGCGTGGGTGCGGGAGGATTTCCGGGTGGAGGACGATTTCCTGCGCAGCTGCGTCAACTACTACGGCGCCGAAATGTACCGCTCCGCCTTTGACGGCAGCCTTGTCACCGATCTGAATCGCTGGGTGAGCAAGAAGACCAACGGCATGATCGACCGGCTGCTGGAGCAGGCGCCGGATGTGCTGACCATGCTGTATCTGGTCAATGCCGCCTGCTTCGATGCCCGCTGGGACACGCCCTACACCAAAGCCGATCTCCGCACCGGCCAGCCCTTCACCGCCGCCGACGGCACGCAGCAGACGGCGGACTACCTGACCGGCACGGAGAGCATCTACCTGTCCGGCAACAACGTCACCGGCTTCGTGAAGCCCTACGACGGCGGGAAGTACGCATTCGTAGCGCTTCTGCCGGACGAGGGCGTGACGCTGGCGGACTATCTGGAGAATCTTACCGGCGAGCACCTGTACAAGCTCATCACCGACCACCGCAGCGCCGACGTGCAGGTTTCCATTCCCAAGTTCGACGCCCAGTCGGAGCTGGAGCTGGAGGAGCCGCTGAAGGACATGGGCATCACCGACCTGTTCAACGTCTCCACCGCTGATCTGCGGGGCATCGGCAGCGCGCCCAGCGGCAACAACCTGTACGTCTTCTCCGTGCTGCACAAGACGTATCTGGAGCTGGACGAAAACGGCACCAAGGCGGCGGCCGCCACGGTGGTGGAGCCGGGTGCGGGGGACGCCCCACCCTCGGAGGACGTCAAGACGGTGACGCTGGATCGCCCCTTCCTGTATATGATCGTGGACACCCACGCCTGTGTGCCACTGTTCATGGGCACCGTCACGTCAATGGAATAAGCGAAAAGAACCGCCATTAGGCCGCCTGGCATAAGAAAACATACGCCGCAAAAGGCGCGTTTCGCGCAGCCCCGTCGTTGCGCCGCCTTGACAGACATCCAGTATGCCTGCGGCGACGCGCCTCGGCTCTGCACAAAACGCGCTCTTTTTCGGTGCGAAGCAGTTTTGCCAAAGTAAATTCGAGCTGAAATTGGCTGCAAAAACGCCCGCATGCTGACGCATGTGGGCGTTTTTTCGGTCGATTTCAGCCGGATAGACACAGGCAAAACCGTGTGTTTTCTTGTGTCAGGCGGCCTTTGGGCGGTTCTTTTTTCGCTATGCCAGCAGGCACAGTATCACGCCGTATACCACGCTGGCGGCGGTGCCGAACACGATCACCGGCCCGGCCACGGTGAACATCTTCACCGCCGTGCCGGTGATAATTCCCTCCGCCCGGAAGTCGATGGCCGGGGACGCCACCGCGTTGGCGAAGCCGGTGATGGGCACCAGCGTGCCGGCACCGGCGTACCGCGCCAGCCGGTGATACAGCCCCAGTGATGTGGCCAGCACCGACAGGAACACCAGCGTGACGGACGTGGCGGCGGACGCATCCGCCTGCGTCAGACCCAGCGACTGCCATCCGGCGGAGATCAGCTGCCCCACGGTGCAGATAGCGCCGCCGATCACGAACGCCAGCGCCGTGTCCTTGCCTATGGGGGAGCGGGGCGACAGCTGCCGCACCAGCGCGTCATATTCCTTCGGCGTCATGTCATCACATCCTTTCCCGCGTAATATGCGCCGCTTTTGCGCCTGCTATACTTGTCAATCGGGGCGAAAGCGGATATAATAGCCTGTGAAACGAGAGAGGAAAGGAAGGTGTCAGCCATGTACGACCCCGCGCATCCCTTCGGGCGCAAGGCCATCCAGCTGGCGGTGATCGACCCGGTCAGCTGCACCGGCTGCGGCTGGTGCGCCATGTTTTGCCCCATGAAGTGCATCGACCAGCGGCCGGACGGCATCTATGAGGTGCGGCCGGACGACTGCATCGGCTGCCGCAGCTGCAAGGTCAACTGCTTCTACGGCGCCGTGACCATGCTGCCGCCGCAGGTACGCTGACATGAAAAAGGAAAAAGCCCCGCTGGGGCTGTATATCCATATCCCCTTCTGCCGCCAGAAGTGCGCCTACTGCGATTTCTACTCCCTGCCCAGCCGGGAGGACAAAATGGACGCGTACACCGATGCGCTGATCCGCCATATCCGGGAGGTAGCGCCCCGCACGGAGTCCCATCGGGTGGACACGGTGTATTTCGGCGGCGGCACCCCCAGCTATCTGGGGGCGGAGCGGCTGCGCAGCATCCTGCGCACGGTGATGAAGGGCTGTCCCGTCACCCGTGACGCGGAGATCACGCTGGAGGCCAACCCGGACTCCGCCTGCGACAGCAAGGCCCTGCGTACCCTGCGCCGGGCGGGGTTCAACCGGCTGTCGCTGGGCGTGCAGTCGGCGGATGACGGGCTGCTGCGGGCCATCGGGCGCATCCACACCTTTGCGCAGGTGCAGCAGTCTGTGACGGCGGCGCGGAAGGCGGGCTTCAGGAACATCAGCATGGATCTTATCTACGGGCTGCCGGGGCAGACCATGCAGCAGTGGGAGGACACCCTCTCCGCCGTGATCGCCCTTGCCCCGGAGCACATCTCCTGCTACGGCCTGAAGCTGGAGCCGGGCACGCCGCTGTATGAGCGGCGGCTGGAGGAGACGTTCCCCGACGACGATGCGCAGGCGGACATGTACCTCTACGCCGTCACCGCGCTGGAGCAGAACGGCTACGGCCAGTACGAAATATCCAACTTCGCCAAGCCGGGCTATGAGTCCCGCCACAACCTGAAGTACTGGCGGATGCAGGAGTACGCCGGCTTCGGCCCCGGCGCGCACTCCGACTTCGGCGGCGTGCGGTATGCCTACGTCCGGGATCTGGACGGGTACATAGGCGGCAGGCTGATCCTCTCCGAATCGGAGAGCGATGCCACATTGACCCGCGACTACGAATACGTCATGCTGTCCCTGCGCACGGCGGAGGGCATCGACCGCCGGTATTTCGAGACGACGTACCGCCAGCGGTTCCAGCCCATGGAGGAGCTGCTCCTGCAATATGAGCGGGCGGGACTGGCCTGCCGGACGGAGAACGGCTGGCGGCTGACGCCCAGAGGCTTTCTGGTGTCCAACAGCATCATTGTGGCGCTGGAGGACGCGCTGGCGCAGCAGAAGCTGCGCCGGGAGCAGGCGGTGGCCAGCGGCAACTACCGCGTGTTCTGAGAAAAGGAGCCGTCCGCGCCGAAAGGGGAAATTCGTCCGTGCCCCTTGACAAACGGTGCCGTTTTGCTATAATAAACGGGTATTCCGTTTGCGAGCGTGCTGGAATCGGCAGACAGGCAAGCTTGAGGTGCTTGTGTCCGTAAGGTCGTGTGGGTTCAAGTCCCATCGCTCGCACCAATAAAAAAAGACACGCTTCAGCGTGTCTTTTTTATTGGTGCGAAAGCGGTCTGCTGCGCAGACCGTCGCCTGCGGGCGGGAATTGAACGCGAAAGGAACCCCTGATGGGTTCCTTTCACACTTTCTTCCTTTCCGAAAACATAAATCTCCACGTTCATCTATAGTGTAGTGAAAACACAGCAAAAAGAGACATCCGAAGGGATGTCTCTTTTTGCTGCTTGCGGTTATTCCGAGGTGCAGGGGAGCCCGGTCAAGGGCTCCCCTGCACGCATTTTACCCCTTCCGTATCTGCCCCTGGATGAGGCGGGTGACGGTGTCCGCCAGCCAGCCCACGGAGGGCAATCGCTCCATGGCTGCGCCGTAGATACGCCGGGCGTCCGGTGCTTCCCGGTCGCTGCCGGAGAACAGGCACACGGGCGTGACGCCGTGGAGCCGCAGGGCGGTGGCCTCCGCCGCCGTGTCGTCCACGCCCCGCTTGCCGGTGTAGGCGTGGCCGCCCAGTCCGCCGGGGATGCGCTGGTCGTCGTTGGGGCTGGCGTCGGACAGCACCAGCAGGAGCCGTTTTTCTCCCGCTGTCTGCCGCATGAGCCGTCCCATGGCGCGCAGCGCCAGGCCGTCCCGGTTCCATCCGGCGGACACATAGTCCATCACCCGGTCGTTCTGCTCCGGGTGGTCGTAGTCCCGCAGGATACGCAGCACCGTGCAGCCGCTGACGGAGCAGAAGGCCGTCACCCGCACGGGGATGTGGCAGCGGGTCAGGCTCTCCACGATGATGTATGCCTGCGCCGCCAGCTTCTCCTGCTGCTGGTTCTGGGAGGCGGAGCCGTCCAGCAGAATGTCCACCGTCAGCTCGCCGGGGTCGCCGGGCTGACGGCGGGTGAACACCCGCTCATCGTCCAGCGCCGCCGCCCGCCATGCCAGCGCGGGGTGCAGCGTACCGGCGCGGCACAGGCCGCCGTCGTCCTCCTGCTTCAGCAGGAGGGTGTTGTGCAGCTTCTGGGTCAGGCGGGCGATGGTCAGCCGGTTCTGGGACAGCTGCGACTGGTAATAAGCGCGGTTTTTCTCCCGCTGGCGGCGGAACTGCTCCGCGTCCCACGCGGCCTCCGGGCTGGGAGGGCGCTGGGGAGGCGTGCCGTCGGTAACGTGCAGGCGGCAGTTCTTGTGGAAGCCGGTGCACAGAGCGCGCTCCATGTCCGCCAGCTGGGAGGGCGTCAGCAGCGATACGCCGAAGCAGTCCTCTACATAGCGCCGCAGGATCGGCTCCGGCGTGCGCCCCTGCAAAAAGCTGAGCAGCGTGGGCTTTTGCAGTCCGCCCGCACCGCCGGAGGTATTGCGGCTCAGCGCCCGCAGACCGTTGGGACGCACGAACCGCACGCCGCCGGAGGCGTCCCGCTTTCGCCCGACCCATGCCGCCCACTGGCGGTCGGTGGCGCTGCGGCGCGCCCGGCGGAAGTGGGTATAGAGGATCTCCTCCGTCCGGCGGATGAGCTCCGCCTCCGTGGGCTTCAGGGGCGCGGCGATGTCCGCCAGCACCGGGACGAGCGCCTTGTCGCAGGGCTGTCCCAGCACCTGCTGCGCCCACGCGCGGCGCAGCGCGCCATCGGTCATGCCCTCGGCGGGCGGCGTGTCCCGCAGCAGCGTCCGGGCATAGGCCGCCCGGAGGTCGGGCAGGATGGGACGCTCCTGCGCCCCGCGGCGGAACACCGCGCCCTCCAGCACCAGGAAGAACACGTCGGTGTACAGCCCCTCCTGCACGGAGCGGTGGAAGTCGTTCAGAAGCGGGCGGAACAGGTCGAAGCGGTAGTACCGCCCGGCCAGACCCAGCACCGTGTTGCCGTACAGGTCGGCATCGCCGCCGCCGTCGAACACCAGCAGCTCCGGCTTGGTGTCATAGGCGCCGCTGCCGTTCCAGACCTGGTTCTCCGCCCGGCGGGTCTGTATGTCCTGCCTGTCCATATCAGCCGAACAGCGCGTCCCGCCCGGCGTCCCTGGGCAGGCGCGCCCACACCGCGTCCGCCACCAGCTGCCGCTCGAAGGGCTCGAACGCCTTGTTGATGATGCCCATCTCCAGCGCCCGGCCGGAGGGGATGCCCCTTTCCACCAGATGCAGCGCGGACAGCAGCCCGCGCAGATCCAGCGCCTTGGTGGATATCTCGCCGCTGTCGCACTTCTGCCGCAGGTCGCGGAACAGCTGGGTCAGCTGCACCGCCCACTCCTGCTTCAACGTGGGGAAGCTGCGGCGCAGCAGCTTTTGCAGATTCTCGTCGGAGATAACGGGCATGTCCACCACCACGAAGCGGCTGACCAGCGCCTCGTTCAGCTCGCGGGTACCGGCGTAGCCGTAGTTCATGGTGCCGATGAACCGTGTGGCATCGTCCAGCTCGATGCGCTGGTAGCCGGGCACATCGATGACCCGCCGGTGATCCAGCGTGGCGTGCAGCACGGCCAGCGCCTCGTTCTTGGCCATGTTCACCTCGTCCAGCACGCCGAAGCCGCCCTGCCGGGCGCAGGAGCAGATGGGACCCTCGCGGAACACCACCTGTCCGTCCTTCAGCGTGTCCGCGCCGATCAGCGCCGCCGCGTCTACATTGACGTACATGGACACATCCCACACGGGACGGCCGAACACCGACGCCAGATTTTCCGCCAGCACGTTCTTGCCGGTGGCCTTGGGACCGGCCAGCAGCACATGATGACCGCACAGCAGCGCCGCCGCCGCGCTCTCCCATATCTCCCGGCCGTAGTAGAGATACCGCGGCGCAGGCACGCGGGCGGCGGCCTCCTCCGTCAGCGGGTGCGCCGCCCGGAAGCGCCGTATCTCCTCCAGCAGCCCTGCGTCCACGCCCTCGTCCTGTAATTCCTTCCAGATATCCATATGTCCACCTCGCTTGTGCATGATGTATGATGCCGTATTATAAGCCCACCACGCGTTAAGTGACCGTTAAGGATATGGCCGCGCCCGGTTTTATCATATTTCCGCCGCTGCGCCCATATAGATAGTCCAGTAACTGCATGGGAGTGGTGCGTTATCCGAGACGACTTGGAGCAGCGAGCCAGAGAGCTGGCTCTGTACCTGATAGAGAACCGGACCACCGTCCGCGCCGCCGCCAAAAAGTTCGGCGTCAGCAAATCCACCGTACATAAGGATCTGTCGGAGCGTCTGGCCGCCTGCGACCGGGTGCTGTACGGGCAGGTGAAGGCCATTCTGGACGAGAACAAGTCCCAGCGGCATATCCGGGGCGGCATGGCCACCCGCCGCAAGTACAAGGGGATATAAAGAGACCGGCTCGATGAGCCGGTCTCAGCTTGTCAAAAAAGTCCGAATGGACTTTTTTGACAAGCTGAGGCAAAATCGCAAAATAAAAAACAGTATTTTATTTTGCGATTTTGGTCGCTGCGGCGGGTGATTGAACGCGAAAGGGAACCCTGACGGTTCCCTTTCACACTATCCTTCCCTCCGATACTTGTAACCGGGCAGGTTTTTTGACAGTCTGAGAGACCGGCTCATCGAGCCGGTCTCTTTCCGTATCTTACAGCTTCGTGACCATGGGGATGATCATGGGGCTGCGCTTTGTGTGCTTGTAGAGATAGCTGCTCACCGCCGAGCGGACGGCGCGGCATACGTCGCCCTCGTCCCGGCGCTTCCTGGCGGACATGCCGTCCACCGTCTCTGTGGCCACGCGGCGCAGACTTTCCAGCAGCTCCTCGGATTCCTTTACATATACAAAGCCGCGGGTGACGATCTCCGGCGGGCACAGTAGCTGGTGGTCGTGGCTGGACATGGGCAGCACGATGACCACCATGCCGTCCTCAGCCAGCAGCTTGCGGTCGTTGAGCACCACGGCGCCCACCTCACCCACGCCGCTGCCGTCCACGAACACCTCGCCGGCGGGGACACTCGTCTCGCACTTGATGTGCTTGGTGGTCAGCTCGATGACGGAACCGTTGTCAGCCACGATGATGTTGTTGGGCTGCATGCCCATGCTCTCGGCCACCCGCTTGTGGATCTGCAGCATGCGCTGCTCGCCGTGGAGGGGGATGAAGAACCGGGGCTTCGTCAGCGCGTGGATGATCTTCAGCTCCTCCTGGCAGGCGTGGCCGGACACATGCAGCATGTCGGCCTTGTCATACACCACGTCCGCGCCCTTGCGGAACAGCTCGTTGATGACCCGCCCCACCGTCACCTCGTTGCCGGGGATGGCGCTGGCGGAGATGATGACCTTGTCGCCGGGGCCGATGTCCACCTGCTTGTGGGTGGAGAAGGCCATGCGGTACAGGGCGCTCATCTCCTCGCCCTGGGAGCCGGTGGTGACGATGACCTGCTGGTTCAGGGGCAGACCCTTGATGCGGTTGATGTCCACCAGCGTGTTCTTGGGCACCTTCATGTAGCCCAGCTCCGTGGAGACCTTCATGATGTTCTCCATGCTCCGGCCGGTGACGGCCACCTTCCGCCCGCAGGCGGCGGCGGCGTCCAGCACCTGCTGGATGCGGTGGACGTTGCTGGCGAAGGTGGTGACGATGATGCGCTGCTGGCAGCCGGTGAACTGCCGCTTGAACGTGGCGCCCACGGCGCGCTCGCTCATGGTATAGCCGGGGCGCTCCACGTTGGTGGAGTCCGCCAGCAGCGCCAGCACGCCCTGCTTGCCCAGCTCGCCGAACCGCGCCAGATCGATGACCTCGCCGTCGATGGGCGTGGAGTCGATCTTGAAGTCGCCGGTGTGGACGATGGCGCCCATGCGGGTGTGGATGGCGAAGGCCACGGAGTCGGCGATGGAGTGGTTCACATGGATGAACTCCACCTGGAATTTGCCTGCCCGGACGGTCTGCCCCGGCTCCACGGTGATGAGCTTGGTGGAGCCCACCAGCCCGTGCTCCTGCAGCTTCAGCTTGATAAGCCCCGCCGTGAATTTCGTGCAGTAGATGGGCAGGTTGATCTGCTTGAGCACATAGGGGATGGCGCCGATGTGATCCTCGTGGCCGTGGGTGATGAACAGACCCCGCAGACGGCTGCGGTTCTTCACCAGATACGTCACGTCGGGGATGACGCAGTCGATGCCGTACATGTCGTCGCCGGGGAATGCCATGCCGCAGTCCACCACGATGATCTCGCCGCCGTACTCATAGGCGGTCATGTTCTTGCCGATCTCGTTCAGACCGCCAAGAGGGATGATTTTCAGTTTTTCTGCCATAAAATAGTAAATTCTCCTTTTCTTTACAAAGCGGGAGCGCCGCGGCGGCGGGGAAAATGACCGCACCAAAGCAAAGGCGGTCTGCTCTGCCCGTCTGCCCTGCATCGCAGAGGGGAGGAAGCAGCCTGTCGCCCGTCGTCAGCACTCGATGTAGTTGGATATATTGACCGCGGCGTCCACACACCGCGAAACAACCAAAAAACATGCGCCGTATTCGGCACTTTTCACAAATTATAGCACATTCTTTTCCGTTTGTACACCCCCAACTTGCCGACGGCTTTCGCCCCGATGCGGCGGCGGCAAAAAATCCGGCATGATTTCCGCAAAACGTAGTTGTTCGCGCGCCGGTTCTGTGGTATAATCAATCGATTATATCGGAGACTTATCCCCTTTTCGGAAAGGAGGCGAGCCTGTGAGCAAAAAGATCATCCGCGGGTTCCGCACCAACATGACGCTGTACAGCCTGTGTCTGATCGCGTTCGTGGCCGTTACCGTGCCCTTTGAGCCGCTGCTGGCGCTGGCGGAGGCGGCGGTGGCCGTGCTGGTCATTCTGGTGGGGCGGCGCCGCACGAAAATGGCGCAGGCCTCCGTGCGGCAGTATATGGATCGGGTGTCCGGCGGTATGGACACCGCCCGCTCCAGCAACATGCTGTACGCGCCGCTGCCCATGCTGGTGTTCGACGTGACCACCGGCGAGATCCTGTGGTGCAACGATATGTTCATGCAGCTCACCGCCCAGAAGGAGAAGATATTCGAGACGGCGGTGGACGCGGTGATCCCCGATTTCACCTACCGCTGGCTCATAGAGGGCAAGCGGGAGTATCCGGAGCAGTTCCGCTGGAACGACCGCATCTACCGGGTGTTCGGCGCTCTGAGCTGCCCGGAGCCGGAAGGCGGCGAGCAGCCCACGCTGGCCACCACCTACTGGATGGACATCACCGAGTCGGAGCAGATGCGCCAGACGCTGGAGCTGACAAAGCCCCTGCTGGCCATCCTGATGGTGGACAACTACGAGGAGCTGATGAAGGCCTGCCCGGAAAACAAGCGCTCGGCGCTGCTGGCTGCGCTGGAGGAGCAGATGAACACATGGGCGGCGGGCACCGGCGGACTGCTGCTGGGCTACGACCGCGACCGGTACCTGTTCCTGTTTGAGGAGAAGGACTACACCGGCTTCACCGAGAGCAAGTTCGACGTGCTGGAAAAGGTGCGGCAGGTGCAGGCCGGCGAGGGCGTGTCCGCCACGCTGTCCATCGGCGTGGGACGGGACGAGGACAGCTTCGAGCAGCTGTTCAAGAACGCGTCGCTGGCGCTGGAGATGGCGCTCAGCCGCGGCGGAGATCAGGCCGTGGTGAAGGATCGCGTGAACTTCGAGTTCTACGGCGGCCGCAGCAAGAGCACCGAGAAACGCACCAAGGTCAAGTCCCGTGTCATGGCCAACGCCCTGGGCGAGCTGATCGACGACGCCCGGCAGGTGTACGTCATGGGTCACAAGTACGCGGACATGGACTCCCTGGGCGCTGCCGTGGGTATCTGCTGCATCGCCCGCAAGCGGGGCAAGCCCTGCCAGATCGTTATCGACACCGAGAACAACGCCGCCCATCCCATCCTGCGGCGGCTTGCCGAGCAGCCGGAATACGCCGGCGTTACCATCTCCGGGGCGGACGCCTTCCTTAAGTGTCAGCCCGGCGCGCTGCTGGTGGTGGTGGACACCAACCGCCCCGAAAGCGTGGAATCCGAGGAGATGCTGGAGACGTGCAACCGGGTGGCGGTCATCGACCACCACCGCCGGGGCAGCAGCTACATCGAGAAGATGGCGCTGAACTACCACGAGCCCTACGCCTCCTCCGCCAGCGAGCTGGTGGCGGAGCTGATGCAGTATTTGCTGGAGCCGTCCGACGTGCTCAAGTGCGAGGCGGAGGCGCTGCTGGCGGGCATCGTGCTGGACACCAAGAATTTCACCAACCGCACCGGCGGACGCACCTTCGAAGCGGCGGCCTACCTGCGCCGTATCGGGGCGGACACCCAGGACGTGCAGCGCATGTTCCAGGGCGACCTGCAATCCATGATCGCCCGCTACGCCATCATCCGGCAGGCGGAGCTGTACCGGGACGACATGGCGGTGGTGGCGCTGGACGAGGAGTGCGACCGGGTGACGGCGGCCAAGGCCGCCGACGAGCTGCTGACGCTCAAGGGCATCCGCGCCAGCTTCGTGCTGTATAAGAAGGGTACCGGCGTGTATATGTCCGCCCGCTCGCTGGGCGAGGTGAACGTGCAGGTGATCCTGGAAGCGCTGGGCGGCGGAGGAAACTCCACCACCGCCGGCGGTCAGGCGGAGAACATCACCGTGGAGGAGGCCAAGGCAAAGCTGCTGGAGGCCATCGACCACTATCTGGAAAACTAACGTAAAGGAGACATACAGACATGAAGATCATTTTGAAGCAGGATATCAGAGGTAAGGGCAAGAAGGGGCAGATGATCGAGGCTGCCGAGGGCTACGCCCGCAACTACCTTATCCCCAGAGGGCTGGCGGTGGAGGCCACTGCCGACGCGGTGAACACCATGAACCTGCAGGCCAAGGCCAAGGCCAAGGCCGACGCCGAGGCCAAGGCCGAGGCGCTGGCTATTGCGGAGAAGCTGAAGTCCTGCCAGGTGAAGATCGCCGCCAAGGGCGGCGAGGGCGGCAAGCTGTTCGGCGCCATCACCGGCAAGGAGATCGCCGCGGCGCTGGCTGAGCAGTTCTCCCTGACCATCGACGGCAAGAAGCTGGTGCTGGAGCAGCCCATCAAGAGCTTCGGCAGCTACGAGGTCAAGGCCAAGCTGGGCTACGAGGTCAGCGGCACGGTGTACGTGCTGGTCATCGAGGAGAAGTAACATCCCACAGCTTTCCGGAAGGGAGGAGACATCATGGCGGACAACGACGCGCTGCTTACAAACCAGATGCCCCATTCGCCGCAGGCGGAGCAGGCGGTGCTGGGCTCCATGCTCATTGACGCCGACTGCGTCAAGGACGTGATGGATCAGCTCCAGACGCAGGACTTCTATCTGCGCACCAACCGGGATATATTCGAGACGATCTACCAGATGTTCGTCTACTCCAAGCCCATCGACGGCGTCACCGTGGCGGGCGAGATGGAGAAAAACGGCAAGAGCAACGAGCAGACCCGCTCCTATCTGGTGCAGCTGATGGAGGTAACGCCCACCAGCGCCAACGTTATGGAGTACGTCCGCATCGTGCAGGAGAAATCCCTCATGCGGCAGGTGGCCTTTGCCGCCGGGCGCATCACCGCCATGGTGCAGCAGGGCACCGGCAGCGCCGGCGACATGCTGGAGGCCGCCGAGCAGCGGATCTACGCCATCCGCCGGGGCCGCAGCGCCCAGGGCATGGTGCCCGTGAGCATGGTGCTGGGCGACGTGATGAGCCAGCTGGCGGAGCTGAGCGCCCGGGGCGGCAAGAGCGTCCCCGGCCTGTCCACCGGCCTGTCCGCCGTGGACGCCAAGATCAACGGCATGAACAAGTCCGACCTGCTGCTGCTGGCCGCCCGACCCGGCATGGGCAAGACCAGTATGGCGCTGAACGTGGCGCTGTCCGCCGCCCGGGAATCCGGCAAGACCGTGGCCATCTTCTCGCTGGAAATGTCCAAGGAGCAGCTGGTCACCCGTCTGATCGCCAGCGAGGGGCTGGTGGAGAACCAGCGGCTCATCACCGGCAACCTGCGGGAGAGCGACTGGCAGCGCATCGCCGAGGCCGCGTCTGCCCTCAGCTGCATGGACATCCGCATCGACGACAACCCGCTGCTGACCGTGGCGGATATGAACGCCAAGTGCCGCCGCCTGGAAAATCTGGGTCTGGTGGTCATCGACTATCTGCAATTGATGACCTCCGCCGGCGGCAAGGGCTATTCCGGCGAAAACCGCCAGCAGGCGGTGTCCGATATCAGCCGTATGCTGAAGATCATGGCCAAGGAGCTGCAGGTGCCGGTGCTGTGCCTCAGCCAGCTGAGCCGTGCCAACGAAAAGCGCGAGGACAAGCGCCCCATGCTGTCCGACCTGCGTGAATCCGGCGCCATCGAGCAGGACGCCGACATCGTCATGTTCCTCTACCGGGACGACTACTACAACGCCGACACGGAGAAGCGCAACGTGGCCGAGTGCATCGTAGCCAAGAACCGCCACGGCGAAACGGGCAAGGTGGAGCTGCGCTGGATGCCGGAATACACCGCCTTCGGCACGCTGGAAACGCGGTACGACGAGGATGAGTAAGCCCGTGGTGGACGCCGCGGCGTGGATGGAGCGCTTCGGCATGCTCCCGCCGCCCGGCGGGACGATCCTGTGCGCCGTGTCCGGAGGGCGGGACTCCGTGTGCCTGCTGGACTACCTGTGGCGTCTGGGACAGGAGCGGGGCTTTTCCGTGGCCGCCGCCCACCTGAACCACGGCATGCGCCCCACGGCGCAGCGGGACGAGGAGCTGGTGCGCCGGCTGTGCCGCCAGCGGGATATCCCCTTTTACACGGAAAAGGTGGACGTGTACGCCCTGTGCGATGCATGGCGCCTGACCGTGGAGGAGACAGGCCGCCGCGCCCGCTATGAATTCCTGCGCCGCACCGCCGCGTCCATCGGCGCGGCCTTCATCGCCACCGCCCACCACCGGGAGGATCAGGCGGAGACGGTGCTGCTGCAATTGCTGCGGGGCACCGGCCCCCAGGGGCTTGCCGGCATTCCGCCGGTGCGGGAGGGCATCATCCGTCCCCTGCTGGACACGCCCCGCGCCGCTATCGACGCCTATATCGCGGCGCATGACCTGCCCTACGTCACCGACGAGACGAATCTGGACACCCACTATGCCCGCAACCGCCTGCGGCTGGAGATCATGCCCCAGCTGCTGACCATCAACCCCTCTGCGCCCGCCCATATCTGCCGCACGGCGGATATCCTGCGGGCGGAGAACGACTATCTGGACGCGCAGGCCGCCGCCCTGCTGCCGGACACCGGCACAGCCCTGCCCTGCCATACGCTGCTGTCCGCCCCCGCCGCCCTGCGTCCCCGGATGCTGCGGCTGCTGGCGGAGCGATTGCCGGTGGGGAAGAAGGACTTTTCCGCCGCCCATTACCGGGCGCTGGAGATGCTGGCGCAGACCGGCGGAACCCTGTCCCTGCCCGGCGGAGCCGCCGCCGTGTGCCGTCAGGGAACGCTGGCGCTGACAGTCCCGGACGCGAGCCGTCCGGAGGAAACACCCCTGCACCCCGGCGACAACCGCGTGGGCGCGTGGCACATCCGCCTCAGCGATACATTTTCTCCCGGCGCGCTGGCGGTGCGCCCCGGCGCGTGGAGCGTCCGCCCCTGGCGGCGGGAGGATGGCCTGACGCTGCCCGGCAGCCGCGGCCGCCGCAGTCTCAAGCGTTTGCTGGCCGAGCGGGGCGTCCCGCCGGAGCAGCGGGACGCTGTCCCGGTTTTCTGCCTTGCGGGGCAGGCCGCCGCCGTACCCGGCGTCGGTGTAGATGCGAGTGCTGTGCCGGAGCAACCCGGCAACACCATATATATTCAACTATTTTAGGAGATAACGGAGGAACAAAGACCTATGGCTAAAAGCAATATGGATCAGGATATCCTGAAGGTACTGCTGTCCGAGGAGGAGATCAAGGCGCGCGTGCAGGAGATGGGCGACCAGCTGTACGAGGCGTTCAAGGACAAGGACCCCATGTTCGTGGGTGTTCTCAACGGCTGCTTCATTTTCATGGCGGATCTGGTGCGCGCCGCCCAGCTCAAGAGCGAGGTGGAGTTCATCGGCCTCTCGTCCTACAAGAACGCCACCAAGTCCTCCGGCGTGGTGCAGATCACCCGTGACCTGCAGCGGGACATCAGCGGCCGCGACATCATCATCGTGGAGGATATTCTGGACTCCGGCAACACGCTGGCCTTCCTCACCGAGTACCTCAAGACCAAGGGCGCGGCGTCCGTCACCATCACCACCCTGCTGGATAAGCCCTCCCGCCGCGAAAAGCCCATCAAGGCCGACTACGCCGGCTTCGTGGTGCCCGATGAGTTCGTGGTGGGCTACGGTCTGGACTACTGCCAGCAGTACCGGAACATGCCCTATATTGGGGTGCTGAAGCCGGAGGTCTACACCAAGTAAAGGCACGTCTCGCCCGCCCTGCCATCGTCGAACCGGCTTGCTGTACACAAAGTACAGCGGCGCTGTTTCGTCATCGGCAGGACGCACGATCCGCACCTTTCCAAGGCACGTCGCGCGCCCTGCCATCGTCGGGTCGGCTTGCTGTACACAAAGTACAGCGGCACCGTTTCGTCATCGGCAGGACGCACGATCCGCACCTTTCCAAGGCACGTCTCGCACGCCCTGCCATCGTCGGGTCGGCTTGCTGTACACAAAGTACAGCGGCGCTGTTTCGCCATCGGCAGGACGCACGATCCGTACCTTTCCAGGGCACGTCGCGCGCGCCCTGCCATCGTCGGGTCGGCAGGGATGCGCGTTTGTAGGGGACGGCGTCCTCGACGTCCCGTCGGCGCGGCGCTGCCGCTATCCCGTAGGGCGGGGCCCGTGTGCCCCGCCGAAAACGCATCCCCGCGGCGGAACAATGAGTCCCGCCCTACAGGGTGTGGATCGTACCAAGGGCTTGACAAGAGTTGTCCGTCCCTGCAGGGAAACGGATTCCCACGCCAGTGACGCGGTCACTGGCTCGGAATGACAGGATCGGCGACGGGGTGAGGGCACCCCGTCCCCACAGCCAACAATCAAGGATCAGGAAGTGAAAGCATGGAAAATAAGGGAGGAAAGCGCCTCGCCCCGTCGGGCGGGGCGGAGAAGGAGCCGCGTACCGCGCCTGTAAGCGAGCCGGCGCCCGCAGAGCAGCCCACGCCGGAAACGGCATCGGAACCGGCGGCGCAGCCCGCAGCGGAAGCGCCCGCCGAAGCTGCCCCGCAGAAGAGCAAGGCCAGGAAGCTGTGGGACGACTACGGCTATATGCTGGTGACGCTGGCGGTGGTGTTCGTGGTATTCAAGGTGCTGCTGCAATTGGCCTACGTCCCCAGCGGCTCCATGGAGACCACCATCCCCACCAAGACGCTGCTCATCGGCTGGCGGCTGCCCTTTGTGGTGTCCGACCCGGTGCCGGAGCGGGGCGATATCGTCACGTTCTGGGACGAGGAGATGCAGCGGGTGTTGGTGAAGCGCGTCATCGGTCTGCCCGGCGAGACGGTGAGCTTCCGGGACGGCTATACCTATATCGACGGGCAGAAGCTGGACGAGAGCTATCTGCCTACCCAGGGCATCACCCAGTGCGCCAATACGTTCGCCGTGCCGGAGGGCTGCATCTTCGTCATGGGCGACAACCGAACCGGCTCTAACGACAGCCGGTTCCTCAGCCAGCCCTATATCCCCGTGGACGCCATTCAGGGGCACATGCTGGCGGCCATTTCCATCGGTTCCCAGCAGAGCTGGCAGGGCGTCCGCTGGATCGGCTGAGAAGGGGGAGGAGAGAAGGATGAATACACAACGACGCTTCCGCGGCATCACCATTTTGCTGATCGTCGCGGCGGTGGTGCTGATCTCCCAGGTGGCGGGCAATCTGCGCCGCGCCGGGGATATCAGCTACGGCGAGATGCGCAGCTGCTTCGTGCAGGAGAAGGTCAAGAGCTTTACGGCCAGCGATGAGAGGCTCACCGCTGTTTTGCAGGACGACAGCACCGTCACCTGCGCCCTGCAGAGCTTTGACACATTTTACAGCGACCTGAATGATCTGGTGGTGGAGCAGTCCGACAAGGGCATCATCACCAGCTACAACTACACGCCCGGCAACAGCACCAACTGGCTTTCCACGCTGCTGCCCTATGTGCTGGCGGTCATGGCGTTCATCCTGCTGATGAACCTGATCGCCCGTACCGGCGGAGGCGGCGCGGTCAACGACAAGATGGCGCGCTTCGGCGAGGCGCGCATTCAGGATATCCCCGACGACGGTAAGAAGGTCACGTTCAAGGACGTGGCCGGCGCCGACGAGGAGAAGGAGGAGCTGGAGGAGATCGTCCAGTTCCTGCGCGACCCCGGCAAATACACCGAGCTGAGCGCCCACATTCCCAAGGGCGTGCTGCTGGTGGGGCCTCCGGGCACCGGCAAGACGCTGCTGGCCAAGGCCGTGGCGGGCGAAGCCGACACCGCGTTTCTGTCCATCTCCGGCTCCGATTTTGTGGAGATGTATGTGGGCGTGGGCGCCAGCCGCGTCCGCGACCTGTTCGAGCAGGCCAAGAAGCAGTCCCCGGCCATCGTGTTCATCGACGAGATCGACGCGGTGGGACGGCAGCGCGGCAGCGGTCTGGGCGGCGGCCATGACGAGCGCGAGCAGACGCTGAACCAGCTGCTGGTGGAGATGGACGGCTTCGCCGCCAACGAGGGCGTTGTGGTGCTGGCGGCCACCAACCGCGTGGACATCCTCGACCCGGCGCTGCTGCGCCCCGGCCGGTTTGACCGGCAGGTGTTCGTGGGTCTGCCCGATATCAAGGGGCGGGAGGAGATCCTGAAGATCCACGCCAAGGGCAAGCCCCTGGCGGAGGATGTGGATCTGGTCAGAGTCGCCCGCGCCACGGCGGGCTTCACCGGCGCCGATCTGGAAAATCTGCTGAACGAGGCGGCGCTGCTGACCGGGCGGCAGGACAAAAAGCTCATCACCGAGGAGGCCATCCACCAGTCGGTCATCAAGGTCATCGCCGGCCCCGAAAAGCACAGCCGCGTGGTGCCGGAGGCCGAACGGCGGCTCACCGCCTTCCACGAGGCCGGTCACGCCGTGGTCATGCACGCGCTGCCCCGTCTCGACCCGGTGCATCAGATCACCATCGTTCCCCGCGGGCAGGCCGGCGGTATGACCATCTACCTGCCGGAGGAGGATCGCTCCTACCTGTCCCGCAGCTACATGCTGGATCAGGTGGCGGGGCTGCTGGGCGGCCGCGTGGCCGAGGAGATGATGCTGGGCGACATCTCCACCGGCGCCTCCAGCGATATCCAGCGCGCCACGGCCATTGCCCGCAAGATGGTGGGCACCTACGGCATGTCTGCCAAAATGGGCAGCGTGGCCTTTGACGCGGGCGCGGACGAGGTGTTTATCGGCAAATCCATGGGGCACACCCGCCCCTACTCCGAGGAGACGGCGGCGGAGATGGACGCGGAGATCCGCGCCATCATCGACGCGGCGTACCAGCAGTGCCGGGAGATACTGGCCAGATACAAGTCCCAGCTGACGGCTGTGGCGGAGTATCTGCTGGAGAACGAGACTATGGACGCCGAAACCTTCGAAACATATTTCGCAGATAGCGGCGAAAACGGCGAAAGCCGCGTATAATACCACAGAAAACCGGCGGGCGCAGAAGCGCCCGCCGGTTTTTGCACAAAAAGCGCCGCCGGTTTTGTGCACAATGACGGGACACGCCGTCCGCCAACGGGAGACACCCAACGGAAAAAGTTTGCCCACACAGGGCGTTTGTCCTCTGTACAAGGACATTCTGGCGATCATTACGGATTCTTAACGCCCTGTCGCTGACGCAAAAGCTGTGATTTTTAGAGGTTGTTACAATTGTTTTTGCCGAATGTTTCCGCTAAAATACACATATTCTGTGAGCGGTCGACAAGCTTGACCGCTGCAAGGGAAATTTAGGAGGAATATACCATGAAAAAGTTTTTAGCAATGGTGCTGGCGCTGGTCATGGCTCTGTCTCTGGTGGCCTGCGGCCAGCAGGGCGACGGTCAGAAGGGCGATGATTCCGCTTCCGGCGACAAGGTCGTCAAGATCGGCGTGTTTGAGCCTCAGTCCGGCGACAACGGCGCAGGCGGCAAGCAGGAGATCCTGGGCATGCAGTATGCCAACAAGATGATCCCCACCGTCACCATCGGCGGCGAGGAGTACAAGGTCGAGCTGGTGTATGCCGATAACGCGTCTTCCAACGATAAGGCGCCCACCGCGGCTCAGACCCTGATTTCTCAGGGCGTGTCCGTGGTGCTGGGCTCCTACGGCTCCGGCGTGTCCATCGCCGCCGGCGATACCTTCTCCGCAGCGCAGGTGCCCGCCATCGGCGTGACCTGCACCAACCCCCAGGTGACTTCCGACTGCGATGCGTACTTCCGCATCTGCTTCCTGGATCCGTTCCAGGGCACCGTTCTGGCCAACTATGCCAAGAATGAGCTGAAGGCGACCAAGGCCTACTGCCTGGCCAAGCAGGGCGACGACTACTCCGGCGGTCTGGCCAACTACTTCATCAAGGCCTTCGGCGAGGAGAATTGCGTGTATGAGCAGTTCCCCGAGGGCACCTCTGACTTCTCCACCTACATCACCAACGCCCAGCAGCAGGGCTGCGACGTGTTCTTCTCCCCCGTGTCTCTGGAGGCCGCTGCGCAGATCATTGCCAAGGCTGAGACCCAGGGTCTGGGCATGCCCATCCTGGCCGGCGACACCTGGGACTCCAACGTGGTGCTGGAGGCCGCTAAGGGCACCAGCCTGAACATCTGCGTGACCACCTTCTATCAGGAGGGCGTGAACGCCGAGTTCGACTCTGCCATCAAGGAGTGGATCAACAGCGATGCCACCGCCAAGACCAACAACGGCGGCGATGACAAGCTGTCCGCCGTGACCGTCATGGGCTACGACGTCTACTGCGTGGCTCTGGAGGCGATCAAGGCCGCCGACTCCGCTGACCCCGCCGCTGTTCTGGCTGCCCTGCCCGGCGTGACCTATGAGGGCATCACCGGCACCATCTCCTTCAACGATATCGGCGACGCCAACCGCGACAGCGCCGTTGTCAAGAAGTGCAATACCGAGAGCGGCAACTGGGACTTCGTCACCGTGGCCAAGGTCGGCTAAGGGATCTATAAGCCACAGCCAAGTGAGGTACACAGGGCTGGCGGGAGCAGCGGCTCCCGCCAGCTACTGTACTATACCGGCGGCGGCGAGGCTGCCCCGCACCGGGCGGGACGGCTTCGCGGCGGCCGGAGGGAAACGGCTGTCTGCCAAGGAAGAAAGAACGAAATAGGGAGGAACCCCGCATGGAAGTTTTGAAAACCGCGCTGCCGTATATCATATCCGGCATATCGGTGGGCGGGCAATATGCGCTGATCGCCATTGGCTACACCATGGTGTACGGCATACTGCGGCTCATCAACTTCGCCCACGGCGACGTGTTCATGGTGGCCGGCCTGATGATGGTCTATTTTGCCACATGGATGCCGCTGTATCTGGCGATCCCGCTGATGATCGTGCTGACGGTGCTGCTGGGCTTTTTGATCGAGCGGGTGGCGTACAAGCCCCTGCGTACCGCGCCCCGCATGTCCGTCATGATCTCCGCCATCGGCGTCAGCTATCTGATCCAGAATCTGGCGCTGTATGTGACCGGCGGCCTGAACAAGAATTATCCCGCGATCCCGTGGATCTCCGACCCGGTGCGGCTGTTCGGCATGGAGACGTCCCGCGTGACGGTCATCACCCCGTTCCTGACCATCGCGCTGGTGATCGCGCTGGTGCTGCTTATCAACCACACCAAGATCGGCATGGCCATGCGCGCCGTGTCCGTGGACTTCGAAACGGCGCAGCTGATGGGCATCAAGATCAACAACGTGATCTCCGCCACCTTCATTATCGGTACGTTTCTGGCGGCCATCGGCTCGATCCTGTTCTTCACCAACTTCCCCGGCGTGGTGCCCACAGCCGGCGCTATGCCCGGCCTGAAGGCGTTCGTGGCCGCCGTGTTCGGCGGCATCGGCTCCGTGCCCGGCGCGGTGGTGGGCGCATTCATCATCGGCATCTGCGAGTCTGTCATCAAGGGTCTGGATACGATCCTCATGGCCAATGGCGCCATCACCGAGCAGGTGGGCTTTGCCACCTTCTCCGATGCATTCACCTTCGTGCTGCTGATCGTCATTCTGGTGTTCAAGCCCACCGGCCTGTTCGGTGAGAAGACCACCGACAAGGTGTAAGGGGGGTGCGGATATGATGCTGGAAAAGAAAAAGGACGTCCGCAAGACGTTTATCTCCCTTGTGGCTGTGGCGCTGTTTCTGGCGCTGGTTCTGGTGCTGGATCAGGTCATCAAGCCCAGCAACAAGATGTATATGCTGCTGACGGTGCTGCAAAAAGGCTCTGTGTACGCGCTGGCAGCGGTGTCCATGAACCTGCTGAATGGCTTCACCGGCCTGTTCTCTCTGGGTCACGCCGGGTTTATGCTGATCGGCGCGTATACATACGCGATCTTCTCCATCCCCGCCGCGTCCCGCGACACGGTGTATCAGTACTATGACGCGGCCATCCGCATCTCGTTCCCGGAGGTGCTGGGCAACGCGCTGGGCGGCTTCGGCACGGTGCTGGGCGTGATCATCTGCGTGCTGCTGGCCGGCCTGATGGCATCGCTGTTCGCCTATCTCATCGGCCTGCCGGTGCTGCGGCTGAAGAGCGACTATCTGGCCATTGCCACGCTGGGCTTCGCGGAGATCATCCGCGCCATCTTCCAGTGGGGCAAGCTGGGGCCTGTGACCAACGGCTCCAACCTGCTGAAGAGCTTTACCCGTATCAGCAACTTCAAGATCGGGACGTTCAGCATGTCCACCTTTGTGCCGGTGCTGATCGCCACAGTATCCATCATCCTGATCGTGATGCTGGTGAACTCCACCTATGGCCGCGCGTTCAAGGCCATCCGTGACGACGAGGTGGCGGCGGAGGCCATGGGCATCAATCTGGCCAAGCACAAGATGCTGTCCTTCGTGACCAGCTCCTTCTTCGCCGGCGTGTCCGGCGCGACCATGGCCATGGTGCTGTCCATCGCCCAGGCCAACAACTACAAGGTGGCCATGACCTACGAGATACTGCTGATGGTGGTGCTGGGCGGCATCGGCTCCATCTCCGGCTCCGTGATCGGCTCCATGCTGTTCGTGGCGGCCTCCGAGTGGTGGCTGCGCGGCCTGGACTCCGGCAAGTTTCTGGGCATTGAGGCGCCCGGCGTGTTCCGCAACGGCTTCCGGCTGGTGGTGTTCTCCGTCGTCATCATGGTGGTGGTGCTGTTCTTCCGCAAGGGCATCATGGGCGACAGAGAGCTGCCGCAGGTGATCGCCGGGTGGAAGGAAAAGATCCGGGCTAAAAAAGCCGCAAAACAGGAGGTGACGTCCAAATGAGCAGGAACGTATTGTCCGTTGAGAACGTCACCATGCAGTTCGGCGGCGTGGTGGCCGTGGACAACCTGAGCCTTGAGGTCAACGAGGGCGAGATCGTGGCGCTCATCGGCCCCAACGGTGCCGGTAAGACCACGGCGTTCAACGTCATTACCGGCGTGTACGCCCCCACCAACGGCCGGGTGCGCTTCAACGAGGAGTGCATCGTCCGCAACCATCCCACCGGTAAAATGAAGAAGCAGTACAAGGGCGAGCACGCCGATATGTACACCGCTCGCTTCGCCCCGGAGGAGGAGCTGGACGACGAGGCGCTGAAGGCGTGGAAGGAAGGCCAGAAGGCGCTGGATAGCTATGCGTTTACCGACCATGTGCTGGCGCCCACGCCGGATAAGATCACGGCACTGGGCATGGCGCGTACCTTCCAGAATATCCGCCTGTGGAAGACCCAGACGGTGTTCGACAACGTGCTCATCGCCAAGCACATGCGCCGCAGCAGCAACATGTTCTCCGCCACGTTCCGCGGCAACCGCAAGGAGGAGGCGCGGCAGCGCGCCGAGGTGCTGGAGCTTCTGAAGGTGGTGGGTCTGGAGGATGTGCAGAACGAGCTGGCCACCAGCCTGCCCTACGGCAAGCAGCGCCGGCTGGAGATCGCCCGCGCGCTGGCCACCGACCCGCAGCTGCTGCTGCTGGACGAGCCGGCCGCCGGTATGAACCCGCAGGAGACGCTGGAGCTGGCGGATTTCATCAAGGAGATCCGGGATCATTTCCACAAGACCATCCTGCTGATCGAGCACCACATGGATCTGGTCATGGGCATTGCCGACCGCATCTATGTGCTGGACTTCGGCAAGCTGATCGCCAAGGGCACACCGGAGGAGATTCAAAACAACGAGCGCGTCATCGACGCATACCTGGGGGTGGCAGAAGATGCTGAAGATTGAGAATTTGTGCGTATCCTACGGCGGCATCAAGGCGCTGCGCGGCATCAGCCTTGAGGTGCCCGACGGCAAGATCGTCACCCTGATCGGCGCCAACGGCGCGGGCAAGTCCACCACGCTGCGCACCATCTCCGGCCTGGTAAAGGCGGACAGCGGCTCCATCACCTACGACGGGCAGGAGCTGCTGGGCAAGCCCATCAACAAGATCCTGGAGGCGGGCATCGCCCAGTCCCCGGAGGGGCGGCGGGTGTTCGCCAACCTGACGGTGCTGGAGAATCTGAAGGCGGGCGCGTACCTGCGGACGGATAGGGACGGCATCGAGAAGGACATCAAGTGGGTCTATGAGCTGTTCCCCCGTCTGGAGGAGCGGCACTGGCAGCTGGCCGGTACGCTGTCCGGCGGCGAGCAGCAGATGCTGGCCGTGGGACGGGCGCTGATGAGCCGTCCCAAGCTGCTGATGCTGGATGAGCCGTCGCTGGGTCTGGCGCCGCTGGTGGTGCAGGGTATTTTTGACATCATCCGCACCGTCAACCAGCAGGGCGTCACCGTGCTGCTGATCGAGCAGAACGCGAACATGGCGCTGAAGATCGCCGACTACGCCTACGTGCTGGAAACGGGCAACATCACCAAGTCCGGCACCGGCGCGGAGCTGCTGGCGGACGATTCCATCAAGGAAGCCTATCTGGGCAAAAAGAGAAGCTGAACAAAAGCACCCCCGGCGCTGTGCGCCGGGGGTGCTTATTTTCTTATTTTGAGGTGCTTTACGCCTCGATGGGCATGTCCTCCGCCGCCGGCTCCTCCGCCGGGGCGCTGCCGTCAAAGGGTGCTTCCAGCAGCTCCGGCTGACGAATGTACTTGCGGAAATCGTTGCAGAAGGCCGCGTACTCGTATCCGGTGCAGATGCGCTCGTCCATGACGATGCCCAGGGGCATCATCTTCTTGGTCAGGTCGCCGCTCATATAGTTGGGCACCGGCTTGCCCATGCACACGAACACGCTTGTGGTGCCGAATTCGTAGCAGTGGTGGTGGATGTAGCTGGTCTTGATAGAGGCCAGATTGGTGATAAACATGCTGGTGTGGAACGGGCTGAGATCCACGATCTTCCGGGGCAGCAGCCCGTGCTTGTCCAGATGATAGGCCAGCCAGATCACAAACTTGGGCAGGCCGGGGATGGAGAACATCATCTTGGCAAATTTGTCGGTGCTGTTGTTGTGGGACTCGGCGGAGTTTTTGGCGATGGTGTCCGCGATCTTCTGGTTGATGGTGAAGATGTTGTCCTGCGGCTCCAGATAGATCTTCAGCGTCGTCTCGTCCGGCGTGCCGTCCGCCCGCTTTTTCAGGATGACGAAGGACACGCAGAAGTGGTTGCGCTCGTAGAGATGGCTGTTCACCACGAACCAGTTGAGCTTGGGGTTGGTCTGGTACGCCTTGTAGTACGCGGCGATGATCACCGCCATGTGGTTGATGCGCACACCGCCCCGCCGCTTTTCGCGGATATACGCCTTGATGACCTCCTCGTCGATGTTCTCCGTGATGGTGTTCCAGGCGTCATACCGCTTGGGCATGATGTAGGGGATGGCCGCCACGATGGGCGGCAGATCTTTTACGCGCTTTCCGTCAGGACGCATGGGCATTTCCTCGATTCTGTCTGTGTTGTGTCCATCATAGACCATATTGCCGCCGATTGCAAGGTGTTGTTTTCTTTTTCGCCAAAGAAGAGCGGGTCTGGGGGATTTTTTACTTTACCTTTGGCTTTAATATTGATATAATAAGCTATTATAAACATTAACATGGGACGAAAGTTCTATTTATCCAGACAAGAGGGAGGTGGACGCCGTGAAATACCGCAAATGGCACATTGCGCCGGAGCATCCGGAGGCGCAGCAGCGCCTGCAGGCGGCGGGCTACCCCTATCTGGTGTCCGCTGTGCTGGCCGCCCGCGGGGTGGAGACGGCGGAGCAGGCCGCCGCATTTCTGGAACGGGAGGACAGGCTGACCCTCAGCCCCTTCCTGATGGCGGACATGGACAAGGCGGTGGAGCGCATCCGCCGGGCGCTGGACAGCGGCGAACGCATGGCGGTGTTCGGGGACTATGACGTGGACGGCATCACTGCCACCTGCATTCTGGTGGACTATCTCCAGCGCCGGGGCGCCGACGTGCTGCACTACATCCCCCGCCGCATCGAGGACGGCTACGGCCTCAGCTGCGACGCCATCCGGAGTCTGTACGACCAGGGCGTGCGGCTGCTGATCACCGTGGACTGCGGCATCACCGGCGTGGAGGAGGTGGACTTCGCCAACTCTCTGGGCATGGACGTGGTCATCACCGACCACCACGAGTGCCGGGAGACGCTGCCCCGCGCCGTGGCGGTGGTGGATCCCCACCGGCCGGACTGCGGCTACCCCTTCAAGCATCTGGCCGGCTGCGGCGTGGCGCTGAAGCTGGTGCTGGCGCTGGGCGGCCCCGACAGGGAGGACGCGCTGTTCGCCCGGTACTGCACGCTGGCGGCTATCGGCACCGTGGCTGACGTGATGCAGATGTCCGGCGAGAACCGCACCATCGTGTCCTGCGGGCTGGCGGATCTGGAGCATTCGGATTTCATCGGCCTTCACGCGCTGCTGCGGGAGGCGGGACTCAGCGGCCGGGAGATATCCTCCGTGCAGATCGGCTTTGTGCTGGCGCCCCGCATCAATGCCGCCGGGCGCATGGGCGCGGCGGACATGGCGGCGGAGCTGCTGCTGTGCAGCGATCCGGAGGCGGCGGAGCGCATGGCCAAGGAGCTGTGCGCCCTGAACCGGGAGCGCCAGAACGTGGAGCAGGAGATCTACACCCAGGCGGAGGAGATGATCGGGCAGATGCCCGACCGCCAGCGCAGCGCGCTGGTGCTGGAATCCAGCCGCTGGCATCAGGGCGTGGTGGGCATCGTGGCCAGCCGCCTTTCCGAAAAATATTCCCGTCCCAGCTTTATGATCCACCTCAACGGCAGCACCGGCAAGGGCAGCTGCCGCAGCTGGGGCGGCTTCAACCTGTTCGCCGCGCTGGAAAACTGCAAGGATCTGCTGCTGGGCTTCGGCGGACACGAGCTGGCGGCGGGCTTTACCATCGACAGGGACAACATTCCGGCCTTCCGCGACCGGATGAACGAATACGCCCGCAGCTACTGCAACGGGCGGCCGCCGGAGCCGGCGCTGGAGGTGGATGTGGCCATCGCCTATCCCGCCGCCGTGACGCTGGAGGAGCTGGAGGCGCTGTCCGCGCTGGAGCCTTACGGCAGCGGCAACGCCCGACCGGTGTTCTGCCTGCTGGGCGCCACGCTGCTGCGCACCCAGAACGTGGGGCAGAACCGGCACCTGAAGCTGCGGCTGGGCAAGGGATGCGCCCAGTTTGACGGCATTTTCTTCTCCACCGTGGCGGAGCGCTGCGGCTGCGCCGTGGGCGACCGGGTGGACGCGGCCTTCTATTTGCAGATCAACGAATTCCGGGGCAGCCGGACGGTGCAATTGCAGATGGTGGATATTCGACCCTCCCTCTGTGCCAGCGGACGGGAGCAGGAGGCGCTGACGCTGGCGCATCACATCGCCGGCGGCGGCGTGCCGCTCCTGCGGGACGCCCGCCGCGCCCTGCCCACGCGTCAGCAATTTGCCGCGGCGTGGCGCTTTCTGGAGCGCGCCGTGCCGGAGGAGGGGCTGACCGCCGACACCCTGCCCCTGCTGCGGCACATGGCCTCGGAGCTGGGCGGCGTGGAGCCGTTCCTGCGAGCGGCGGTGTGCGCCGCCGTGTTCCGGGAGCGGGGGCTGCTGGACTGGCAGGAGACGGAGCACACCATCACCCTGCACCTGCACCGGGGCTGCCGCGTGTCGCTGGAGCATTCGCCGCTGATGGCGGCGCTGGCATATCATGACAGTGAGAAAGGAGGCGGTGCGCAGTGACGCCGCAGGAGCAATACGAACATCTGGTAGAGACAGTCAAGAGCTACAACCCGGCGGCGGGCTTCGATCAGATCCGCGCCGCCTATGAGTTCGCCGCTGCTCACCACGCCGGGCAGAACCGCAAGGACGGCTCGCCCTTCGTGACCCACCCGCTGGCGGTGGCGCAGATCGTGGCGGAGGAGCTGCATCTGGACACGGAGTCCATTGTGGCCGCCCTGCTCCACGATACCATCGAGGACACCACCGCCACCCATGAGGAGATCAGCCATCTGTTTTCCCCTACCGTGGCCGATCTGGTGGAGGGCGTCAGCAAGCTGACGCGGGTACACTACACCTCCAAAGAGGAGGAGCAGATGGAGAACCTGCGCAAGATGCTCATGGCCATGGCCAAGGACATCCGGGTGATCCTCATCAAGATATCCGACCGGCTCCACAACATGCGCACCATGGAGTACCAGACGCCGGAGAAGCAGAAGCAGAAATCCTTCGAGACCATGGAGATCTATGCGCCCATCGCCCACCGGCTGGGTATGCAGAAGATGAAGTGGGAGCTGGAGGATCTCAGCCTGAAGTATCTGGACCCGGTGGGCTACCGGGAGATCACCGAGGCGCTGGACGAGAAGGCGGCGGAGTACGACGGGTTTATGTCCGCCGTCCACGACCGCATCGTCACCCGCCTGAAGGAGGAGGGCATCGACGCCACGGTCTACGGCCGCATGAAGCACCCCTACTCCATTTACCGCAAGATGTACACCCAGAACAAGAGCCTGGACGACGTGTTCGACCTGTTCGCCTTCCGTGTCATCGTGGACACGGTGGCGGACTGCTACAACGTGCTGGGCATTATCCACGACCTGTTCAAGCCCATTCTGGGGCGGTTCAAGGACTATATCGGCACGCCCAAGCCCAACATGTACCAGAGCCTGCACACCACGGTGGTGGGCGAGAGCGGTATCCCCTTCGAGGTGCAGATCCGCACCAAGGAGATGCACGAGGTGGCGGAGTACGGCGTGGCTGCCCACTGGAAGTACAAGCAGAACGGACAGGGCGCCGGCGACGAGCGCAGCTATGAGTGGGTGCGCCGCCTGCTGGAAAATCAGGAGGACGCCGACGCCGAGGACTTTATCCACTCCCTGAAGGTGGACATGTTCGCCGATGAGGTGTTCGTGTTCACCCCCAACGGCGACGTCATCAACCTGCCGGCGGGCGCCACGCCCATCGACTTTGCCTATACCATCCACTCCGCCATCGGCAACCACATGGTGGGTGCCAAGGTCAACGGGCGCATCGTGCAGTTCGACTACCACCTGCGCAACGGCGACGTGGTGGAGGTCATGACCAGCAAATCCGCCCACGGCCCCAGCCGCGACTGGGTGAAGATCGCCCGCTCCAGCAACGCCCGCAGCAAGATACGCCAGTGGTTCAAGAAGGAGAAGCGGGACGAGAACATCGTCAACGGCCGCCAGAGCTTCGAGTCGGAGCTGAAGCGTACCGGCGTGACGCTGAAGGAGCTGACCAACGATGAGAACCTGCCCGGCGTGCTGAAGAAGCTGTGCTTCACGTCGCTGGACGACATGTACGCCGCCATCGGCTACGGCGGCATCTCCGCCCTGAAGGTCATGGGGCGGCTGCGGGAGGACATCCAGCGCATCATCCACCAGCACCAGACGGAGCGGCAGGAGGAGGTGCCTGTGGCGGATCAGCCGCAGATCATGCGCCCCGCCGTGCCCCAGCGCACCAGAAGCGAGCAGGGCATTGTGGTGGAGGGACTGACCAACTGTCTGGTGAAGTTCTCCAAGTGCTGCACCCCTGTGCCCGGCGACGACATCGTGGGCTTCATCACCCGCGGCTACGGCATCTCCGTCCACCGGGCGGACTGTCCCAACGCCGATCCCGCCCGCCGCAAGCCCAACGAGGCGGGGCGGTGGATCAAGGTCTCCTGGGGCAGCGACACCAAGGAGAGCTACCGCACCACGCTGGAGATCACCGCCAAGGATCGCATCAACATCATCATGGATGTGTCCACGGTGCTGTCCAGCACCAAGACCCACGTCTCCTCCATGAACGCCCGCAGCACGCCGGACGGCTTCGCCCTGCTGTCGCTGGACATCGATGTGGCGGACAGCGAGCAGCTGCGCAGCGTCATGCGCCGCATCGAGCAGATATCGGGCGTTATGCGGGTGACAAGACCCGCCGGATGAGGAAAACGAATACAAAGAGTATAAAGGAGAATAAATTATGCGCGCTGTATTGACCCGCGTGAAGCACGCCTCCGTCTCTGTGGACGGCAAGATCATCGGACAGATCGGCGAGGGCTTCCTCGTCCTGCTGGGTGTCACCCATGAGGACACCGAGGCGCAGGCGGAGAAGCTGGCCGACAAGCTCACCGGCCTGCGTATCTTCGAGGACGAGAACGAGAAGATGAACCGCAGCCTTACCGACGTGGGCGGTCAGCTGCTGATCGTCTCTCAGTTCACCCTGTACGCCAACTGCAAGAAGGGGCGCCGCCCCGAGTTTCTGGCGGCGGCGCGGCCGGAGGTGGCCATCCCCCTGTACGAGAAGTTCGTGCAGCTGTGCCGGGACAAGGGCTTCCACACCGAGACGGGCGAGTTCGGCGCCTACATGCAGGTGGACAGCCTCAACGACGGCCCTCTGACCATCATTCTGGACACCGACACCCTGTAAGGAGGACGCCATGACCATTCAAACGCTGCAAGTGGGGCCCATCATGACCAACTGCTACCTGCTGTGCGACGAGGACGCCAAGGTCTGCGCCCTCATCGACCCCGGCGACGATGCCGCACGGGTAGAGAAGCTGGTGGAGCAGAGCGGCTGTGCCCTGCGGTATATCCTGCTGACCCACGGACACTTTGACCACACCTCCGCCGTGCGGCCGCTGCTGGAGAGGTACCCGGACGTGCCGGTGTACATCCACCGGAAGGACACCGCCGCCGACCGCGGCGGCGACCTGCTGTTCACCCCGGTGGGGGAGAAGAACCAGCGCTACTATCAGGAGGGCGACACGCTGCCGTTGGGCGGCCTGACCCTCCGCGTGCTGGAAACGCCGGGTCACTCCGAGGGTTCCGTCTGCCTGCTGGTGGAGGGACAGCACGTCCTCTTCGCCGGCGACACCCTGTTCCGCTGCTCCTGCGGCCGGTGCGATTTCCCCGGCGGCGACTACCGCAAGATGCTGGCGTCGCTGGCGCGGCTGGCATCGCTGGAGGGCGACTACCGGGTGCTGCCCGGTCACGACCGGGAGACGACCATGGATTACGAGCGCCGCGTGAACCCCTACATGCGACAGGGTACGGCGCGATGAGACTGACCTTTCGCGGTCACGACGACCGCTATGCCATCGAGCAGAGCCTGCTGGCCTTTTTCCCGGAGGAGCGCCCGGTGTATGAGGGCGAAAAGGGCGACAGTCACGCGGAAGTGACGCTCCGCGAGGGCAAGGCCTACGCTGTCGGCGTCACGGAGCTGACATACGGCGGCAAGACGGCGCGGGGCGAAGCCCGCGTGCGCATCACAGGCGTTTCCGACGAGTACGAGCGGGAGCGCCTGCGTCAGCGCGCCCTGAAGCTGTCCTTCTTCCGCGCCGCCCGGGATGTCACCGGCGTGACGCCCAGCTGGGGCGCGCTGACCGGCATCCGCCCGGCCAAGCTGGTGCGGGGCATGCTGGAGGAGGGCATGACCCCCGGTCAGGCCGACCGCGTCCTGCGGGACACCTACTGTGTGTCTCCCGCCCGCCGCCGACTGGCGCTGGAGAGCGCCGAGGCCGGGCTGCGCGCCAAGCGCGACCTGCGCCCGGAGGAGATATCCCTCTACGTGGGCATCCCCTTCTGCCCCACCCGCTGCGCCTATTGCAGCTTCGTGTCCGCGTCGGTGGAGAAGTCCTTCTCCCTGATGGAGCCGTATCTGGCGGCGCTGGCGGAGGAGATCACCGCCGCCGGACGGATGGTGAAGGAGGCGGGGCTGCGCATCAAGTCCTTCTACATGGGCGGCGGCACGCCCACCACCCTGTCCGCCCGGCAGATGGATGCGCTGCTGACCCACCTGAACCGCAGCTTCGATCTGTCGGACTGCGTGGAATACTGCATCGAGGCCGGCCGCCCGGACACCATCGACCGGGAGAAGCTGCAGGTACTGCTGGATCACGGAGCCGACCGCATCAGTGTGAATCCCCAGTCGCTGGAGCCGCAGGTGCTGGCGGCCATCGGACGGAAGCACAGCCCGGAGGACATCGAACAGGCCATGGCGCTGGCCACCTCCATGGGCTTCCCCCATGTGAACATGGATCTCATCGCCGGTCTGCCCGCCGACACGCCGGAGGGCTTCCGCCGGACGCTGGATCGCTGCCTGACCTTCGGCGCGGACAACATCACCGTCCACACCCTCAGTCTCAAGAAGGGCAGCCGCATCCTGCTGGAGGGGCTGCCCATCCCCACGGCGGAGGACGTGGCCGCCATGCTGGACTACGCCGATCCCGCCTTGCGCGCCCGGGGCTTCGCCCCCTACTACCTCTACCGGCAGAAGTACATGTCCGGCAGCTTTGAAAACGTAGGCTGGTGCATATCCGGCGCGGAGGGACTGTATAATATCTACATCATGGAGGAGCTGCACAGCATCCTCTCTCTGGGGGCAGGCGGCTCCACCAAAATGGTGGACGCCGGACGCAACCGCATCGAGAGGGTGTTTCACCCCAAATTCCCGCTGGAATACATCCAGCGGCCGGAGAAGCTCACCGAGAATTTAGAGGCGTTCCGCCGGTTCCACGAGAACATGGCGCGGTAGCGCCGGGACATTCGTAAGGAGGCGCTATGACCCACCGGCGGCAAAATTTCATGGGCGGCGCGGCCATACTGGCGCTGGCTGTGGCGGTGACGAAGCTGCTGGGCGCTCTGTACAAGATCCCGCTGGGGAATCTGCTGGACAGAGAGGGCATGGCGCATTTTTACGCCGCCTATAATATTTACAGCCTGCTGCTGGTGCTGTCCACGGCGGGACTGCCTGTGGCGCTGAGCCGCATGGTGGCTCGCGCCGCCGCCCAGCGGCGCTTCGGCGCGGCGCGGCGCTGTCTGCGGACAGGGCTGGCGCTGCTGGGGGTCATGGGTCTTGCGTGCAGCGCCGTTATGTGCCTGCTGCCGGACACGCTGGCCGCCGCCCTCCACGACGGCGACGCGGCGAGCGCGCTGCGGGCGCTGGGGCCGGCGGTGCTGCTGGTGTGCCTGTCCGCCGCTCTGCGGGGCTACACCCAGGGGCTGGGGGACATGGTGCCCACCGCCGCCGGACAGGTGGCGGAGTCCACCGGCAAGCTGACGGTGGGGCTGGCGCTGTGCCTGTACCTGCTCCATCGGGGCGCGGGCGCGCCCCTGTGCGCCGCGGGCGCCATCGGCGGCGTGACGGCGGGCGCAGGGCTGGGACTGCTGGTCACGGCGCTGCTGCTGCCGAGGCGGGCGTCTCTGCCGCCGGTGCGTGACGTGCCGCCCGCCCGCCGGGATATCGCCCGGCAGCTGCTGCGCGACGGCGTGCCCATCACCGTGGGCGCGGCGGGCATGAGCCTTATCACCCTGCTGGATCAGACGCTGGTCACCGGCACGCTGCAGAATACGCTGCACTATTCGGCGGCGGAGACGGCCGCCCTGTACGGCGAGTATACCTTCGGCATGACCCTGTTCGCCCTGCCGCCGTCGTTTATCTATCCCCTGTCGGTGAGCCTGATGCCCGCCGTGTCCGCCGCCCTGACACGGGGCGACCGGACGGCCGCCGGGAAAGCCGCCGGTGCCGCCATGAAGCTCACCGTCCTCACGGCGCTGCCCGCCGGTGTGGGACTGTCGGTGCTGGCGGAGCCCATACTGCTGCTGCTGTATCCGGCGGTGCCGGACACGGCAAGGGCGGCGGCGTACCACCTGTCGTTTCTGGGGCTGGCCTGCGTGTTCGTGTGCCTGATGGTGGCCGCCAACGGCGTCCTGCAGGCCTACGGACACCCGCTGGTGCCGGTGCTGGCGCTGCTGTGCGGCGGCGTGCTGAAGGTGGTCACCAACTACCTGATGGTGGGCGACCCGGCCACCGGCATACGGGGCGCCGCCGTCAGCACCCTGTACTGCTACGCGCTGATCGTGCTCATCGATCTGATCGCCATCGCCCGGCTGGTGCCGGAGCGTCCGGGCTACATACGGCTGTTCGCCCGCCCGGTGCTGGTGACGGCGGTAATGGCACTGGCCGCCCGTTCCGGCTACGGCCTTTTCTGCCGGGTGCTGCCGGAGCGCTGGGCGGTGCTTCCGGCCATCGCGGTGGCGGCGGCGGTGTATGGGATCCTGGCGCTGGCTGTCGGCGCTGTGACCCGCACGGACGTGGTGACGCTGCCGCGGGGGGAGAAAATCGCGGATTTTCTGCATTTGCGCTGAACTTTTCTGTGCCGCATGCGGAAAACCTCTTGCAATAGGAGCGTAAGTATGCTAAATTTTACAAGGAGACCCCGTTATGACTACAACGACCTGCTGGAGATCGTCCGGCTGCTGCGCTCGGCCGAGGGCTGCCCGTGGGATCGGGTGCAGACGCACCAGAGCATCCGCCGCGGACTGCTGGAGGAGGCATACGAGGCGGCGGAGGCCATCGACACGGAGGACGCCGCGCTGCTCCGGGAGGAGCTGGGCGACGTGCTGATGCAGGTGGTGTTCCACGCGGACATCGAGAAGGACGCAGGGCGCTTCACCATGGACGACGTGTGCGACGGCGTGGTGAAAAAGCTGCTGTTCCGCCATCCCCATGTGTTCGGCGACGGACGGGCGGAGACGGCGGACACCGTGCCCGCCAGCTGGGATGAGCTGAAGCGGCAGGAGAAGGGACAAAAGACCACCGCCGATGCGCTGGACGCTGTGGCGCGCAGTCTGCCCGGCCTGTGGCGGGCGGAGAAGATACAGAAGAAGGCCGCGGACGCGGGCTTCGACTGGCGCGACGTCTCCGGCGCGCTGGACAAGCTGGACGAGGAGACGGGCGAGCTGCGTCAGGCCGTGGAGACAGGCGGCGACGTGGCCGGTGAGCTGGGCGATGTGCTGTTCGCCGCCGTGAAGGTGGGGCGCTTCTGCGGCATCGACCCGGAGGACGCCATCGCCGGTACCTGCGAAAAATTCATCCGGCGCTTCCGCGTCATGGAGCAGGAGGCCGCCCGGCAGGGCAGAGCGCTGCACGACATGACGCTGGAGGAGATGACTACCCTGTGGAACGGGGCGAAGGAACGTTCTTAATGCGATACAACATCGTTTTAGGATAGCCGCGTATCGCGGCAATTACCAACGAAAATTTTTGGGAGGAAATAACATGAATAAGACTGAACTGATCGCCGCTGTCGCTGAGAAGACCGGCCTGTCCAAGAAGGACTCTGATGCTGCCGTCAACGCCGTGCTGAACACCATTGCCGAGACTCTGAAGGCCAATGAGAAGGTGCAGCTGGTGGGCTTTGGATCCTTCGAGACCAAGAAGCGCGCCGCCCGTACCGGCCTGAATCCCCGCACCGGCGCCGCCGTGGAGATCCCCGCCTCCACCGTTCCCACCTTCAAGGCCGGCAAGGCTCTGAAGGACGCCGTGGCCAAGTAATTTTGCCTGATCCCGGAGCCGGTGTGGTAACGCACCGGCTCTTTTTCCGGAAAGGAGGGCGCACCATGCGTCTGGACAAATATCTGAAGGTCTCCCGGCTCATCAAGCGCCGCACCGTGGCCAACGAAGCCTGCGACGCGGAGCGTGTCACCGTCAACGGCCGGGTGCAGCGGGCGTCCTACGACGTGAAGGTGGGCGATGTGATCGCCATTCGCTTCGGCGCGAAAACGCTGACGGTGGAGGTGCTGTCCGTCACCGAGAACGTGGGCAAGGACGCGGCTGCCGCCATGTACCGCGAGGTGTAGGGACAGCTCTGTCATAAACGAACAAGCCCCCTCATACACTGGGAAAAACCGTGTATGAGGGGGATTTCTTATGGCATACGACATCACAGACCCTGCCGCCGTCCACCGTCTCCAGCTGGAGGGACGGGAAAAGCTCACCGTAGCCGGTGTGGAGGACGTGGAGCGGTTCGACGACCAGTGCATCGTCCTGCGCACCGGCGCGGGGACGCTGGTGGTCAGCGGCGAGGGACTGCATATCGGCAAGCTGTCGCTGGACGGCGGCGAGCTGCATGTGGACGGGCGCATCGACGCCCTGACCTACGAGGACGCGCCGGAGGAGCGGGGCGGCTCCTTCTTCAGCCGCCTGTTCGCCTGAGGTGGGCACCGTTGTCTCCGCGCAGCTGTGGGGCTATCTGACGGCGGCGGCGCTGGGTGCGGCGGCTGCGGCGGTGTACGATCTGCTGCGGCCGGTGCGCCTCCGCCGCCGGAAAAACAGGCGGCTGACCCATGTGCTGGACGGGGTGTATCTGCTGGCGGTGGCTCCGGCGCTGCTGTGGTATGCCCTGCGGGTGGGCGAGGGCGAGCTGCGGCTGGTGATGCTCAGCGCCATGGGGCTGGGCGCGCTGCTGTATGTGCTGGCGCTGTCGCCGCTGCTGCGGCCGCTGTGGGACTTCTGGCTGGGCGCAGCGGCGGCCACGGCGCGCCTTCTGTGGCGCCCTGTGTCGTGGATGGCGGCGCTGGCGAAAAAAATCGCCGCTGCCGGGAAAAAAGCCTTTTCTTTTCGCCGCAAGTGCGCTATGATAAAGAAAAAGACGGCGAAGGAGGCGAGCACACATGGCACAGAAGAAAAAAGCGGCGCACCGCACCAGCCCCGCCCTGGTGCTGCTGATCGCCGCGCTGGTGATCTTCCTGGGCATCGAGCTGATACAGGTGGGGCAGCGCCTCAGCGAGGCCAGACAGCAGCAGGCGGCGCTGGAGCGCCAGCTGCAAATGCAGACCCAGGAGAACCAGGCGCTGGAGTCCGATCTGGCCAAGAAGGACGACGAGGAATTCATCAAGGATCTGGCGCGTGACCAGCTGGGACTGGCCGAGGAGGGCGAGCGCATTTTCTACGATGTGAACGATTGAGAACCGCCGAAGGGCCGCCTGACACAAGAAAACACACGGTTTTGCCTGTGTCTATCCGGCTGAAATCGACCGAAAAAACGCCCACATGCGTCAGCATGCGGGCGTTTTTGCAGCCAATTTCAGCTCGAATTTACTTTGGCAAAACTGCTTCGCACCGAAAAAGAGCGCGTTTTGTGCAGAGCCGAGGCGCGTCGCCGCAGGCATACTGGATGTCTGTCAAGGCGGCGCAACGATGGGGCTGCGCGAAACGCGCCTTTTGCGGCGTGTGTTTTCTTATGTCAGGCGGCCTTGGGCGGTTCTTTTTTGCGCGTTTCTTGCCTTATGCCGCCGGTCGTGGTATACTGGCTATATACTGCCTTCAAAAGGAGGAACTGCCTGTGGCTACACTGCTGGAGCGGCGCTATCGCCGCCGCCATCTGGAGTGCGTGCGCCATATCACGCTGGATCCCAAGGGACGCGGCGTGCTGCGCATCCACATGATCCCACCCCGTCAGGACGCGGACAACGCGCCCTTTCTTCTGCTGCTCAACGGCAGCCGTCTGGTGCCCCTGAACCTCAGCTGGGCGATCCTGCTGGCCAACTTCATGGATCGGCTGGAGCCCTTTACCGGCGTGGAGATCACCGAGAGCGACTGGAACGCCATGGCCGCCGGCGCCGTGGCAGAGACGCACAAGACCTATCCCTTCACATCGAAGGAGCAGCTGGCCGGTGATCTGGCTACCATGATCCGGTCCCTGGTGGCCATCGCCCGCGGGCAGGAGCCGGAGGCGGAGGTCGCCCCGCTGACGCTGGGGGAGTACGCCCCGGAGATGACCGCGCCCCACCGCATGGATCTTATGGTCAGCGCCATGACCCGTGGCGGCGCGTGGCACTGCAACCAGAAGTGCCTGCACTGCTACGCCGCCGGTCAGCCCCTGTCCGACACACCGGAGCTGACCACCGCCCAGTGGAAGGAGATACTGGCGAAGCTCCGCGCCGCCAACGTCCCGCAGGTGACGTTCACCGGCGGCGAACCTACGCTCCGCGCCGATCTGGTGGAGCTGGTGGACGCCGCCCAGTGGTTCGTCACCCGCCTGAACACCAACGGGCGGCTGCTGACGCCGGAGCTGTGCCGCAGGCTGTATGAGGCCAGTCTCGACAGCGTGCAGGTGACGCTGTACAGCCACGACCCCGCCATCCACAACGCGCTGGTGGGCGCGGAGGGCTTTGACGATACCGTGACCGGCATCAGAAACGCCGTGGCCGCCGGCCTGTCCGTGTCGGTGAACACGCCGCTGTGCAGCCTGAATACCGATTACGCCGCCACCGTGCGCTTCGTCCATGAGCTGGGCGTGCGGTACGTCACCTGCTCCGGCCTGATCCCCTCCGGCAGCGCCGAGGGCGCGGAGAGTCAGGCCACCCGTCTTACGGAGGAGCAGCTGACGGACGTGCTGCGCCGCGCCGTGACCGCGGCGGAGGAGCTGGGAATGGAGATGGACTTCACCAGCCCCGGCTGGCTGAAGGAGGAGACGCTGCGCTCGCTGGGGCTGACGCTGGTGCCCAGCTGCGGCGCGTGTCTCAGCAATATGGCCATCGCCCCGGACGGCGGCGTGATCCCCTGCCAGAGCTGGCTCAGCAGCCAGCCGCTGGGGAACATGCTCACGGACGACTGGGACAAGATCTGGCAGAGCCAGCGCTGCGCGGCCATCCGCGCCAAAAGCGCCAAAATGGAGCAGCTGTGCCAGCTGCGTCAGGGCAACGGAGAGGAGGCGTCCGTATGCTGAAAAAGCTCCATATCCTGCTGTTGACCCTGTTGGCGGCGGCCTGCTTTACCGTCACCGCATGGGCGGATTACGACTACATCGAGCAGTACGGCGTTATGGTGACGCCCAACACGGAGGACGGCAGCCTGCTTATCACCGTGAAGCTGGAGTGGACGCCGCTGGAGGAGCTGCCCTACGGGCAGGAGCTGAAGATCGGCGTACCCAACGGCTCCATCCGGGACGCGGTGGCGCAGACGGACAACATCGAGCGGCTGGACTTCGACAACAGCTATATGTACGTCTATCTTGACCGCGGCTACGACGCGAACGAGACCTTTTCCTTCGCCTACTCGTGGGTGCAAGAGTATATGTACCAGCTGGACGGCAGCGCCGTGACCTACGATTACACCGCCGGCTGGTTCGACGAGGCGAAGATTGGGCAGATGACCCTCGTCTGGAACGACCCCGCCGGGCTGACCGGCGATTTCACCGAGGGCACGGTCAGCGGCGCTGACAGCGTGACGGTGCAAAACGGCATGACCATCACCGCCTCCGATCTGGGATACGGCTACAAGATGAACGTGCAGGTGCGCTATGCCGACTGGCCCACCCAACTGTCGGAGGAATACAGCGCCGACAACGTCCCCGACGACAGCTGGAACGGCAGCGATGACTATTACTACGACGAGGACGACGCTGGGGACGCCATCATCGGCATGATGGTGATGATCTTCGTGGTGATATTCATCTTCGTGCTGATCTCCGCCGCCCGCCGGGGCGACGGCTACGCCGGCGGCTTCGGCACCCGGTATGTGTTCGTCAACCACCTGTGGTATCCCGCCGGGCCGGACGGCAGACCCCGCCCCGGCAGCGTGGGCACCAAAACAAAGCCCAGACCGCCCAGAAGCGGCGGCTTCGGCGGCGGCAGCCGGGGCGGCGGCTTCGGCGGAGGCGGGTTCGGCGGCGGCAGCCATTGTGCCTGCGCCAGCAGCTGCGCCTGTGCGTGTGCCTGCGCCTGTGCCGGCGGCGGACGCGCCGGCTGCTCGGCCAAGAACCTGTACGGCGTGCAGCTGGATGAGACGGTGAAGCTATGAAGCGGATCGCATCCATACAGGACATCTCCTGCCTGGGACGCTGCTCCCTGACGGTGGCGCTGCCGGTGATCTCCGCCATGGGGGTGGAGTGCGCCATCGTGCCCACGGCGGTGCTCAGCGCCCACACCGCGTTTCCCGGCTTCGTCAGCCGGGATCTCACCGACCAGCTGCCGGCCATCGCCGCCCACTGGCGGCAGCAAAACGTGCATTTCGATGCGCTGTATACCGGGTATATCGCCTCTGTGCCGCAGGTGCAGCAGGTGCTGGATTTCTTCGACGCGGTGAAAAGCCCGGACACACTGCTGATCGCCGATCCCGCCATGGCGGATCACGGGAAGCTGTATGCCGGCTTCGGCGATGATTTCCCGGCGGCTATGGCGCGGGTGGTGGCGCGGGCGGACGTGGCACTGCCCAACATCACCGAGGCGTGCCTTCTGACCGGCACGCCCTACCGGGAGGACGTGGACGAGGGCTTCGCCCGCACCCTTTTGCAGCGGGTGGCAGCACTGGGCGTGAAGCAGGTGGTGCTCACCGGTGTCTCCTTCGCCCCGGACAGACTGGGCGCCATGGGGTACGACAGCCGGACGGGGACGTATTTCACCGCTCAGGGGCGGCGTGTCCCCGCCTCCTTCCACGGCACGGGGGACATATTCGCCGCCACCGTGACCGGCGGGCTCATGCGGGGCATGACGCTGGAGCAGTCGTCCGCGCTGGCGGTGGAGTTCGTGCTGGCGTGCATCGACGCCACGGCGTGCGACCCCCACGCGGGCTGGTACGGCGTGGAATTTGAAAAGGCGCTGCCCCTGCTGTGCCGGCGGGTGCAGGAGCTGGCGAAAAGCGAATAAGCGCTGGGACACAGAACCGTGCGAAACGGGACGTCGAGGACGCCGTCCCTTACCGAATGAAGTGCGGAAGCGTTATCCCACACAAACCGGAACGCCCTGCGGCATGGCCGCAGGGCGTTCGTGCGTTTTTATTCGGGCTTGTCCTCCGCCGGGCTGTCGGCGGGCGGCTCCGGGGGGTCCTCCGGCTTTTTCTCCTCCGGCTTCTCGTCGAAGTCCGGCATAGGCACCGGCGCGGACACGATGTTGATGTGCTTGGCGGGCGCTTCGATGGTCTCCGGCACGCTGGGACGGAAGGCGGGCTGGCTGCTCTTGCTGGCGCCGTAGTTGTCCACCGTCTCCGGGTCGCGGCCCTCGATGATGGCCATCATCTCCTGCCCGGTGATCGTCTCCTTCTTCAGCAGGTACGCGGCGATCTTGTCCAGCAGCTCCCGGTTCTCCCGCAGGATGGCCTTGGCCTCCTCGTGGCACTGGCGCAGGATCTTGATGGTCTCCCGGTCGGCGGCGGCATACGTCTCCTGGGCGCAGGACATGGAGTATCCGCCGTCCAGATACTGGCTCTGCACCGTGCCCAGCGCCATCATGTCGAACTCATCGCACATGCCGAACCGCGCCACCAGATTCCGCGCCATCTCCGTGGCGCGCTCGATGTCGTTGGCGGCGCCGGAGGTCATGGTGTTGCACACCACCTCCTCGCTGGAGCGTCCGGCCAGCAGGGTGCGTATCTCGGCGAGGATATCCTCCTTGGACATAAGGAACTTCTCCTCCTCCGGCAGGTGCAGCGTATAGCCCAGCGCACCCTGGGTGTGGGGCACGATGGTGATCTTGCTGACGGGCTGTGCGTTCTTCTGCTTGGCAGCCACCAGCGCGTGACCCACCTCGTGGTAGGCGATGATGCGCTTCTCCTCCTCGGTGATGACGGTGCCCTTCTTCTCGCTGCCGGCGATGACCAGCTCGAAGGACACCAGCAGGTCGTCCTGATTCACGGCGCGGCGTCCCTTACGGACGGCGCGGAGGGCGGCCTCGTTCACCAGGTTGGCCAGGTCTGCGCCCACGCAGCCGGCGGTGGCCTGGGCGATCTTCTCCAGATTTACGTCCTCAGCCAGCTTGATGTTGCGGGTGTGCACCTGCAGGGTGGCCAGACGTCCGGCCAGATTGGGGCGATCCACGGTGATGCGCCGGTCGAAGCGGCCGGGGCGCAGCAGCGCCTTGTCCAGCACCTCCGGGCGGTTGGTGGCGCCCAGCACGATGACGCCCTTGCCGGGGTCAAAGCCGTCCAGCTCGGCCAGCAGCTGGTTGAGGGTCTGCTCCCGCTCATCGTTGCCGCCGCCGAACTTGCTGGCGTCGCGGGACTTGCCGATGGTGTCGATCTCGTCGATAAAGATAATGCAGGGCGCGACCTTGGAGGCCTCCTTGAACAGGTCGCGGACACGGCTGGCACCCACGCCCACGAACATCTCCACAAAGTCGGAGCCGGAGATGGAGAAGAACGGCACCCCAGCCTCGCCTGCCACGGCCTTGGCCAGCAGCGTCTTGCCGGTACCGGGAGAGCCCACCAGCAGCGCGCCCTTGGGCAGCTTGGCGCCGATGGCGGTGTATTTACCGGGGTTGTGGAGGAAGTCGATGATCTCCTCCAGCGACTCCTTGGCCTCATCCTGACCGGCCACATCCTTGAAGGTGACGCCGGTGGACTTCTCCATATAGACCTTGGCGTTGGATTTGCCCACGCTGCCGATGCCGCCAAAGCCGCCGCCCCCGGACTTGCTCATCAGACGCATGACCAGCATGAACGCGCCCACGATGAAGATGGTGGGCAGGATATACTGGATCATGATCATCAGGAAGGGGCTCATCTCGGCCTCATAGAAGCCGGTATAGGCCACGTTGTGCTCCTTCATCAGGGGCAGCAGGTCGGCGTTGGAGAGGTAGGCGGTGTACAGCGTCAGGCTGGAATCCTCGCTCTGCTTATAGGTCTTTGTCTCCGTCTTGCCGCCGGAGGTGACCTCCTCGGTGTACACATAGCCGTCCACCGGCGTGATGTAGATGGTGCTGTCCTTGAACAGCACCTCGTCCACCTGATTCTTTTCGATCATGGTGACCATCTCGCTGTATTTGATCTCGTGGCTGCTGGTCTTGTTGGCGGCGTTGCGGTTGTAGGCGTTGAAATAGTTGAACGCCACCGTCAGCACCAGCGCCCACGCGATCAGCGTCAGCACGCCGCGGAAATTGCCCTTGCCGTTCTTTCCACCGCTGTTGTTGTTATTATTGCTGCCATTGTTGTTTGCCATATTATTATCCTCCGTTTGACTTGCGAGGGAACTGTAAATTTTAATCAGTATACCACACCTGCCCGAAAGTCTCAAGGAAAAGGCCTCCGGTTTTCCTGTAAAATTTCTATGAATCCGCCTTTATATTGGTGAAAGGATGTGGTAGAATAGATACCGATTACAAAAAGCGTGAGGTATATCATGAGAGATACAAAGGACACGGAGAACAGACGCCCGCTGCCGGACGCCGAGGCGGACGGCATTATCGAGGGGCGCAACGCGGTGATCGAAGCCCTGCGGGTGGGCACGCCCATGGATAAGATCTATATCGCCAAGGGCGAGACGGACAAGACCCTGGGGCACATCGCCTCCAAAGCCCGCTCCGCCGGCATCGTGGTGGTGGAGGCCGACCGGCGCAAGCTGGACAACATGTCCCGCACCCACGCCCATCAGGGCGTGATCGCGCTGGCCGCCGTGCGGGAATACGCCACGGTGGAGAGCATCCTGCAAGCCGCCGCCGACAAGGGCGAACCGCCGCTGCTGGTGGTGTGCGACGAGATATCCGACCCCCACAATCTGGGCGCCATCCTGCGGACGGCGGAGTGCGCCGGCGCCCACGGCGTCATCATCCCCAAGCGCCGCAGCGCCGGCCTGACCGCCATCGTCGCCAAGACCTCGGCGGGCGCGGTGAGCTATATGCCGGTGGCGCGGGTACCCAATATCCCGGCGCTGCTGAAGGATCTGAAAAAGCAGGGCGTGTGGGTATTCGGCACGGCGGCCGACGGCAATACCACTCTGTATCAGGCGGATCTGAAGGGGCCTGCGGCCATTGTCATCGGCTCCGAGGGCACGGGCATGACGCGCCTTGCCGCGGAAAACTGCGATTTTCTGGTGAGCATCCCCATGAAAGGAAAGATATCCTCCCTGAACGCCAGCGCCGCGGCAGCGATCCTGCTGTACGAGGCCGTGCGCCAGCGGGGATGAGAGTATACAGACAGAATGAGAAGACGGCGGGACGAACAACTGTATAACGCTCCCGATCAGGAGGACGAGCTGTCGCTGGAATCCATCCTTGCCGAGTACGGCAGGGGTGGGCGTCAGCCTGCCCCGGAGCAGGAGCCGCCGCAGGAACCCCAGCCGGAGCCGCTTCCCACTCCGGCACCGGAACCCGTTCCGGAACCGGAGCCTGCACCGGAACCGGTTCCCGAGCCGGAACCGGAGTACGAATCCACCGCGCCGGATCGCGTAGCGCTGAAGGACATCATGTCCCAGACGGTGGACGCGGTGCTGGAGGACGAGGACGACGGCGTTATCGCCCAGCCGGTGCCGCTGAGCGAGCGTCTCGCCAGCCTGCTGGCGCGGCTGCGCCGCCCGGCGGAGGGCAAAAAGCACCGCCCGGCCTTTCAGGATACGGAGCAGCTGTTCGACGAGCCGGAGGAGGACGAGGAGCCGGAGCCGGAGGAACCGCCGGAGCCGGAGCCGCTGCCGGAGGACGTCCTGCGGGACGCCAAGCGGCAGTGCGGACGGCTGCGCCGAGGGCTGCTGGCGGGTATCCTGCCGGCGCTGGCGCTGGTGGTGGCCGCCGTATTGCAGGAGCTGGAAAAGCTGCCCTCCGCATGGCTGGACGAGGCGCTGCTGCGCTGTGCCGTGCTGGGCGGCGGTCTGGTGCTGACGGCGCTGGCCTGCGCCGCCGTATGGCGGCGCGCCGTGGAGCTGCTGCGGCAGGGACAGGCGGGCTGCGAGCTGTGCGCCGCCATCGCGGCGATGACGCAGCTGCTGTGCTGCGTGTGCGGCATGGCCACCGGCAGCACCCGCGCCACGCCCTACGCCGCCGCCGGTGCGCTGCTGATACTGGCGTGCCAGTGGGGGCTGTATCTGGAGGCGGAGACGCGCCGCAGCGCCTATCACCTGCTGGTGCTCAACGGCGCCGTGCCCTACGTGGTCTCCACCACGGAGACGGGCGTGTGCCGTCAGCGGGGCACGGAGGAGGGCTTCTACCGGCTCATGAGCCGCCCCGATCCCGCCCGTTACTGGCAGAACTACGCCATGCCGCTGGTGATGGCGGTGGCCGCCGTGCTCTCCGGCGTGGTGTGCTTCTCCGACGGCAATATGAGCGACTTCCCGTGGGTGCTCACGGCGCTGACCACCGCCGGTGCGGGGCTGAGCATTCCCCTCAGCGGCGTGCTGCCCATGTACTATCTGTCCCGGCGGCTGGGACGCAGCGGCTGCGCCGCCGCCGGTTATGCCGGTGCGCGGGCGGTGAGCCGCTCCCGTCGGTTGGTTTTGACGGACGACGACCTGTTCCCGCCCGGCACCGTGACGCTGAACGGCTACAAGGTGTTCGGCGAGGAGCGTGCCCGCGCCGTGTCTTACGCCGCGTCGGTGGCCAAGGCCGCCGGCAGCAGCCTTACCCCCCTGCTGGAGCGCCAGCTCACCGCCGAGGGCGGCTTCCACCTGCCGGTAGAGTGGCTCAACTACTGCGAGGAGGGCGGTGTGGAGGCCAACATCCGGGGCGAGACGGTGCTCATGGGCAGCGCGTATTTCATGAAGAAGCGCCGGGTGGCGCTGCCCCGTGACATGAAGCTGTCCACCGGTGTGTTTCTGGCGGTGGATGGGGCGCTGACCGCCGTGTTCGCCGTGAAATACCAGCCCTCCCGCAACGCGGAGTGGGCGCTGCGCACCCTGAAGCGCTTTCACATCACGCCGGTGCTGGCTGTCCGCAGCGGCAACGTGACGCCGGGGCTTATCAAGCGGAAATTCGGCGTGGACGCCAGGCCGGTGTACCCGGATGTCTCCACCCGTCTGGCGCTGGCGCAGCTGGCGGAGCAGCGGGGCGAGCAGCCCTATGTTATCGTCTGCCGGGAGGGGCTGATGCCCCTTGTGGAGTCCGTGGCCGGCAGCCGCCGGGCGGTGAAGGCCGTGCGCACCGCCACCATTCTGGGCTACATCGGCGCGGCTGTGGGCGTGGCGCTGGCCTATTACCTGACATCCATCGGCAATTTCGCCCTGCTGACGCCCATCGCCATGGTGGTGTATCAGCTGCTGTGGCTGCTGCCCACGCTGCTGCTGGCCGGGCTTGTGAAGCACTACTGACGGCGACTCCGTCGCTTTGCCCATAGAACAAAGCCTGCCATTGTACAACCTGACGAAAAGCGGGGAATATCAGCGCACATTTCCCACAAATATTTAAATTAGAGGTTGTCAGGCCAGCGGAAATACTATATAATCGGTACGTTGAGCTACTGTCCGCGGCTGTGGGCGGCGGACTTCAAGAAAATGAAGGGAGAACATCATCACTATGACTGCTAACGACATTCGCAATATCGCCCTGCTGGGTCACGGAGGCTCCGGAAAGACCTCTCTGGTTGAGCAGATGCTGTTTATGACCAAGGGAATCGACCGTCTGGGCAAGACCGCCGACGGCAATACCACCTGTGACTACGATGCCGAGGAGATCAAGCGCCAGATTTCCATCTCTCTGGCCTTCGCTCCCGTTATTTACAAGGGCAAGAAGATCAACGTCATGGACGCTCCCGGCAACTTCGATTTCTCCGGCGAGGCCGTGTGCGCCATCCGCGCCGCCGAGTGCGCCGTCATCGTGGGCAACGCCAAGGACGGCCTGTCCGTGGGCATGGAGCGCACCTGGAAGATGCTGGGCAAGAAGCCCCGCATGATGTTCATCAACCGCGTGGAGGAGGCCAACTCCGACTACGCCTCCTGCATCGAGACCATCAAGGGCAAGTACGGCACCGCCATCGCCCCCATCGTGGCCACCAAGGCCGATGCCAACAAGGCCGTTACCGTTATCGTTGACCTGCTGCACAACAAGGCCTACGACGCCAAGGGCGAGTGCGCCATCCCCGGCGACATGGCCGACGAGGTGGAGGCTCTGCGCGCTGAGCTGATGGAGGCCGCCGCCGGCGCCGACGAGGAGCTGATGGAGAAGTTCTTCGAGACCATGGAGCTGTCCGCCGAGGACATGGCCAAGGGTCTGAAGATCGGCGTGCGCGACGGCAGCGTGTGCCCCGTGCTGTGCGGCTCCGCCCTCACCGGCATGGGCGTTGACATGCTGATGCAGACCATCGTGGATCTGGTTCCCGTGGCCACCGACATGCCCGCCGAGGCCGCCGAGGACGACGACGGCAACCCCATCGAGGTCGCTTACGATCCCAACGGCACCACCGCCGCCTTCGTGTTCAAGACCATCTCCGACCAGTACGGCAAGTACTCCATGATCAAGGTCATCCGCGGCAAGGTCACCGGCGATATGTCCCTGTACAACATGACCACCGGCAACACCGAAAAGCTGGGTCGTCTGTACACCATGAAGGGCAAGAAGGCCGAGGAGACCAAGGAGATCTGCTGCGGCGACATCGGCGCCATCGGCAAGATGGACAAGGTCAAGACCGGAGATACCCTGTGCGAGCCCAAGACCTATGTGAAGTTCGCGCCGCTTGCCTTTGCGCCCGCCTGCTACGAGCGCGCCATCGCGCCCAAGACCAAGCAGGAGATCGAGAAGCTGGGCACCGGCCTGAACAAGCTGAACGAGGAGGATCCCACCTTCTCCGTCACCAACAACGCCGAAACGCGCCAGACCGTTATCTCCGGCGCTGGCGACATTCAGATCGACGTGCTGTGCAGCAAGCTGAAGTCCCGCTTCGGCGTGGACGCGGAGCTGGATACCCCGCGCGTTGCCTACCGCGAGAAGATCCGCAGCACCGTCCGCAAGCAGGGTCGTTATAAGAAGCAGACCGGCGGCAGCGGCCAGTTCGGTGATGTCCATATCATCTTCGAGCCCCAGACCGAGCAGGAGGATATGATCTTCGAGGAGAACGTGTTCGGCGGCTCCGTGCCCAAGAACTACTTCCCCGCCGTGGAAAAGGGTCTGCGCGAGAGCTGCCTGCACGGCGTGCTGGCCGGTTATCCCGTGGTGTTCCTGAAGGCCACTCTGGTGGACGGCTCCTACCACCCCGTGGACTCCTCCGAAATCGCCTTCAAGCTGGCGGCGAACCTGGCGTTCAAGGCCGCTCTGCCCGAGGCCAAGCCCGTCCTGATGGAGCCCATCGGCGAGCTGAAGGTCACTGTGCCCGATAACTATGTGGGCGACGTGATGGGCGACCTGAACAAGCGCCGCGGCCGCGTCATGGGCATGAACCCCACCGGCGACGGCGAGACGGTGCTGGAGGCGGAAGTCCCCATGGCCGAGATGATGAGCTACGCCATCGACCTGCGCTCCATGACCCAGTCCCGCGGCACCTTCACCTTCACCTTCGTCCGCTACGAGGATTGCCCCGCGGCGGCACAGGAGAAGGCCATCGCCGCTGCCAAGGCTCTGGCCGAGGCCGAGTAAGTTGTAATATGTATAAAAGTCCGGTACGGCGCAGCCGTACCGGACTTCCTTACATCAGTCTGTCAAAAAAGCCTGTCATTGCGAGCCAGTCCGCGCCGCGAAGCAAGTGCCCTTGGGGTACAGACTGGCGTGGCAATCCGTTTCCAAACCGCATAATTCCTGCACTTTTCCGCAGATTCCCAGCTAAAAGGTTACGGATTCCCACACCAGTGACATCGGTCACTGGTTCGGAATGACAGGGGCGTGGGTTTATCGACACGCTGCTTACATATTTTCCGCCCCGACGGGGGAGGATACCAGTGGCTGGAAAATTTTTTTAAAAAAATGCAAAAAACCTCTTTACAAATCCGGGAGCGTGTGGTACTATACTAATGAAAACGATAATTGTTAGCAACAAGAAAGGAGCGCAGCCCATGAACACCACACGGCACAGCCCCAAGCGGGAAGCCATATTGGAGTGCCTGCGTTCCACCACCTGCCACCCCTCTGCGGAATGGGTCTACGCCCAGCTGAAGCCCCGCATACCCGACCTCTCTCTGGCCACCGTCTACCGCAATCTGGCGCGGTTCCGGGCGGAGGGCGCGGTGCAGGTCATCGGCTGTGTGGACGGCGAGGATCGCTACGACGGCAACACCGCCCTCCACGGGCATTTTGTCTGCCGCACCTGCGGCGCGGTCATCGACCTGCCGCCCATCCCGGTGGAGCCGCCGGATATGTCGGAGGTAGGGGAACCGGACAGCTACGGCGTCACGTTCTACGGGCGGTGCAGCGGCTGCCTGGCACAGCAGAAAACCAGTTGACAAAGGCCGCTTTCGCGGCGTCAAAATAACAAACAAACACATTACATTTTATGGAGGTAACGATTATGAAGAAGTGGGTCTGTCCTGTTTGCGGTTATGTTTACGAAGGCGAGAATCCCCCGGCCGAGTGCCCTGTCTGCCACGTCAGCGGTGATAAGTTCACCCTGCAGGCCGAGGAAAAGACCTGGGCTGCCGAGCATGTGGTGGGCGTAGGCAAGGTATTCGGCGCCGATGTGCCGGAGGATGTCCGCAAGGAGATCATCGACGGTCTGCGCGCCAACTTCGAGGGTGAGTGCTCCGAGGTGGGTATGTATCTGGCCATGGGTCGCGTTGCTGCCCGCGAAGGCTATCCCGAGATCGCCATGTACTGGGAGAAGGCCGGCCTGGAGGAGGCCGAGCATGCCGCCAAGTTTGCCGAGCTGCTGGGCGAGGTCATCACCGACAGCACCAAGAAGAACCTGCAGATGCGCGTAGATGCCGAGAACGGCGCTACCGCCGGCAAGTTCGAGCTGGCGAAGCTGGCCAAGAAGTACAATCTGGACGCCATCCACGACACCGTCCACGAGATGGCTCGTGACGAAGCTCGTCACGGCAAGGCCTTCGAGGGTCTGCTGAACCGCTACTTCGGGAAGTAAATTAAGGCAATCAAAAAAGCAGGGAGCGTTGCGCTCCCTGCTTTTTTGCATGGATAGGTTCACTTTTTCTTGACCTGAACGAGTATCGCGAGCAGTATAATAATTATTATGACAACCATCGGAAAGCTCCTTTTTGGTTATTTGAATAGGAAGTTAAAAAGAAGTATGCCCAACGTAATTACGACAAACAGAAGTAAAATGGCGGTGAAAAAAGTATCCATCTGCAATCCTCGTGTGCGTTTTTAAGACAGACTGTTATAGCGATCAACCATTGAATTGTACAGGTCGGGATCTTGTTCCTTTACATAGTCGCTGAAGGACTGACCGGACTTGGGCGCGGTATATCCGTACCCCTTGTCGTAATCATAGCTACTGCTACTGCCGCTTGAACTGCTGCGGTGACTGGACGAAGTGCAGGCGACCAGTAGCAAAGCCATTGTCAATGACAAAAATAGAACTGCGAGTTTTTTCATAGTTATTCCTCCCAAATTTTGTTTAGAGTTTTGAAACAACAACTCTTACCGAGATAATAACATATATTTTTGGATATTTCAACATACAACAACAAAAATATTATTACTATTTAGAGGAAGACTACCGTTATCATCTTCTTGAGGTGATAACGGGATGTATGAGGATTTTGTAAGAGAACGTATTACACAGCTTCGGTTGAAAAAGGGCGTTTCTGAATATCAGATGAGTTATGATCTGGGACACAGCAGAGGGTATGTGTATAATATTTCTTCCGGAAAGGCACTTCCACCGCTGAAAGAATTTTTTGCGATCTGCGATTATTTCGAGATTACACCGCAGCAGTTTTTTGATACGTCTACGCAGCATCCTGAGCTTATCCAAAAGGCTCTGGAGGGTATGAAGCGTCTGGATGAAAGCGATATGCTAATGCTGCTGGGTATCATCAATCGTTTTTTGGCAAGGTGAACGAGTATTGCGGCAAGGGCTTTGATGCCCGGTTGCCTCTATTTCGCCGAGTATGCAAGCGCAGCAACAATAAAAGCAGGGAGCGTTTCGCTCCCTGCTTTTGCGGTTTCGGCGGCGTTATCCCGCCATGATCTCGAATTTCAGCACGCCATCGGCGGCGGCGGCGCGGGTCATCAGGTCGTCCAGCTCCTCGGACATGTCCCCCGTTTCCGCGGAGATGGTGACGCCGGCGCAGCCGTTGGTGGGGATGGTCTGGTTGATGGTCAGAATATTGGCACCGGAATTGGCGAAAATAGACAGATAATTGGACAGGACGCCGGGGTTGTCCTTCAGCAGCGCATAGAAGGTGATGATGTGCCCTGCGTGCATGTTCTGGAAGGGCTGCACCGCGTCCTTATATTTATAGAAGGCGCTGCGGCTGATGCCCACCAGCCGGGCGGCCTCGCCCACGGTGGCGGCCTCGCCTACCTGCAGCATCCGCTTGGCCTCCGCCACCCGGAGAAAGACCTCCGGCAGAGCGTCCGCCGCCACCAGATAAAATTTCTGTTTTTCCATGATAGCTCCTCCTCGTGTCCGCGTATTGCGAACATCTGTATTTATATGATAGCATACATATACCGGCGGCGCAAGAGGTTTTTTGCCGCATGATGGAAAAGTTGCGCGGCGTTGGGGCGGGCGGGTTAAGGCAATTTCACAACAGCGATACGCGAGAGGAAACTTCCGACGGAAGATCCGGCGGACAAATGGCGAAAACGGGCGGGAAAAGGGACACGGAGCCGGACCGTGCAGAGATAGTGGACACGGTGTCGTTCCTGGTACATAAGGAAAACGGTGCATATACATGAAGTTATACATGCAAAGCGGGAAAGGCCCTCTAATTCCGGCGCTTTTTGATGTTTTTGCAACTTTCCGGCAGATTTATCGGGTTACATAACGCTGGTGGAAAAAGGTGTGGAAAATGTGCAAAACCCTGTGTGGAAAAGGTTACAGCCGGTTGCGACCCGATTATTTTTTGTGTAAACCAGTTGATTTTTCAGGGGTACTTACGGCTTTTGTAAGACCCTGTAAAACGGGGGAGCGACGGCACTTGCAAAGGCCGGGAAAATACGATAAAATAGGAATAGTGCCCTGCGGCACGGATGATTATACTGCACGGCGGAGAGCCGGAGGAATGATATGGCAAGAAAGAGCACATACGATAACGAGAGCATATCCAGCCTGAAGGGGGCTGACCGGGTACGGAAGCGGCCGGGGGTCATTTTCGGCTCCGACGGGCTGGAGGGCTGCGAGCACGCGGTGTTCGAGATCCTGTCCAACGCCATCGACGAGGCACGGGGCGGCCACGGCAAGCTCATCACCGTGACCCGCTTCGCCGACCGCTCCATTCAGGTGGAGGATCAGGGGCGCGGCTGCCCGGTGGACTGGAACGAAAAAGAGGGGCGGTACAACTGGGAGCTGGTGTTCTGCGAGCTGTACGCCGGCGGCAAATACGACAACGAGAACAGCGAGAACTACGAGTTCTCCCTGGGTCTGAACGGCCTTGGCTCCTGCGCCACCCAGTACGCCTCCCGGTACATGGACGTGACCGTGTGGCGGGACGGCAAGGAGTACCGCCTGCACTTTGAGCGGGGCGAGATCGTGGGCAAGCTGGAGGTCAGCGACCAGACGGGCAACAAAAAGCGCACCGGCACCACCATCCGCTGGCTGCCCGATCTGGACGTGTTCACGGACATCGACATCCCCGCGGACTACTACCGGGACGTGATGAAGCGGCAGGCGGTGGTCAACGCCGGCGTGACGTTCCGCCTGAAAAACGAGACATCCGCCGGAAAATTCGAGACGGAGGAGTTCGTCTACGAAAACGGCATCGAGGACTATATCCGGGAGCTGGCGGGGCTGGACGCCCTGACGGAGCCGGTGTTCTGGGAGGCGGAGCGCAAGGGGCGCGACCGGGCGGACAAGCCGGAGTACAAGGTGAAGCTCAGCGTGGCGCTGTGCTTCTCCAACAAAACAGCGCTGTGCGAATACTACCACAACTCCAGCTTTCTGGAGCACGGCGGCAGCCCGGAGAAGGCCACCCGCTCCGCCATGGTGTCGGCCATCGACAAGTACCTGCGGGACAACAACAAGTACGCCAAGGGCGAGGCGAAGATCACCTTCCCCGACGTGCAGGACTGCCTGATACTGGTCAGCAGCAGCTTTTCCACCCAGACCAGCTACGAGAACCAGACGAAAAAGGCCATTACCAACAAGTTCATCCAGGAGGCTATGACGGAGTTCCTCCGCAGCCGCATGGAGATCTACTTCATCGAGAACCGGGAGGCGGCGGAGAAGATCGCCGCCCAGGTGCTTATCAACAAGCGCAGCCGCGAGACGGCGGAGCGCACCCGCATCAACCAGAAGAAAAAGCTCACCGAGAAGATCGACATCGCCAATCGCGTGCAGAAGTTCGTGGACTGCCGCACCAAGGACGTGGAGCGGCGTGAGATCTACATCGTGGAGGGCGACTCCGCTCTGGGCGCCTGTAAGCAGAGCCGCGACGCGGAGTTTCAGGGTCTGATGCCCGTCCGCGGCAAGATATTGAACTGCCTGAAGGCGGACTATCCCCGCATTTTCAAAAGCGACGTCATCACCGACCTGATGAAGGTGCTGGGCTGCGGCGTGGAGGTCAGCGGCAAGGCCGTGAAGGAGCTGAACCAGTTCGATCTTAACAACCTGCGCTGGAGCAAGGTGGTCATCTGCACCGATGGCGACGTGGACGGCTTCCAGATCCGCACGCTGATCCTGACCATGCTCTACCGCCTGTGCCCCACCCTGATCCGCGAGGGCTATGTGTATATTGCGGAAACGCCGCTCTTCGAGATCACCTGCAAGGAAAAATCCGGCGAAAAGACGTGGTTTGCCTACTCCGAGAAGGAAAAAGCCGACATCCTCAAAAAGCTGGAGGGCAAAAAGGTCAACGTCCAGCGCTCCAAGGGACTGGGTGAGAACGACCCCGAGATGATGTGGATGACCACCATGTCGCCGGAAACGCGGCGGCTGATCCGCGTCCTGCCGGAGGACGCGGAGGAGACGGCGCGGGTCTTCGACCTGCTGCTGGGCGACAACCTGGCGGGGCGAAAGGACTATATCGCGGAGAATGGGTACAAATACCTCGATATGATCGACGTCAGCTGATAAAGGCACGCCTCTTGCGCCAATACGTCGTTGCGGCGGCTCGACGTACACACGGTACGCCTTCGCCTTCGCGCCTTGTCTTGGCGCAAGGATCGCGCCTTTCTCCCACCCGCCATCGGCAGGACGAAAAATCCGCACGATAAACAAAAGCTCCCCTATGGCAATGAGATCATCGGATCTCATGCCGGTAAATAAGAAAGGAACCTGTTTCCTATGGCAAAGAAGAAAACAGAAGAAAAGGAAATACGGCACGCGGGCGACCCCAACGTGATGGGGCTGCGGGGCGCGGTGGTGGAGCAGCCCATCACCGCCACGCTGGACGAGAACTACATGCCCTACGCCATGTCGGTGATCGTCAGCCGCGCCATTCCGGAGATCGACGGCTTCAAGCCCTCCCACCGGAAGCTGCTGTACACCATGTATAAAATGGGGCTGCTGACCGGCAGCCGCACCAAGAGCGCCAACATCGTGGGTCAGACCATGCGTCTCAACCCCCACGGCGATCAGGCCATCTACGAGACGATGGTGCGTCTGGCCAAGGGCAACGAGTCGCTGCTGCACCCCTTTGTGGACAGCAAGGGCAACTTCGGCAAGGTGTACTCCCGCGATATGGCCTACGCCGCCAGCCGCTATACCGAGGCCAAGCTGTCGCCCATCTGCGCGGAGCTGTTCCGGGATCTGGACTGCGACGCCGTGGACTTCGTGGACAACTACGACAACACCACCAAGGAGCCATCTCTCCTGCCCACCACCTATCCCAACGTGCTGGTGTCCGCCAACCAGGGCATTGCCGTGGGTATGGCCAGCCAGATCTGCGGATTCAATCTGGGCGAGGTGTGCGAAACGACCATCGCCTATCTGAAGAACCCTGCCCACGACATCGCCTCCACGCTGCTGGCGCCGGACTTCCCCACCGGCGGGCAGGTGATATGCGACGGCAATGACCTGCGCGCCATCTATGACACCGGGCGGGGCGGCCTGAAGGTGCGTGCCCGCTGGCGGTACGACAAAAAGGAAAACGTCATCGAGGTGTACGAGATCCCCTACTCCACCACCATCGAGGCCATTCTGGACAAGGTGGCGGAGCTGGTGAAGGCCGGCAAGGTCAAGGAGATCGCCGACATGCGGGACGAGACGGATCTCAGCGGCCTGAAGCTGGCCATCGACCTGAAGCGGGGCGTGGATCCCGACAAGCTCATGGCCAAGCTGTACCGGCTGACGCCTCTGCAGGACACGGTGAGCTGCAACTTCAATATTCTCATCGGCGGCATGCCCCGCGTCATGGGCGTGGGCGGCATTCTGGAGGAGTGGACGGCGTGGCGCACGGACTGCGTGAAGCGCCGGGTATACTTCATCCTGAATAAGAAAAAGGAAAAGCTGCACCTGCTGCAGGGTCTGAAGCGCATCCTGCTGGACATCGACCGCGCCATTCAGATCATCCGGGAGACGGAGGAGGAAGCCGAGGTCATCCCCAACCTGATGATCGGCTTCGGCATCGATCAGGTGCAGGCGGAGTACGTGGCGGAGATCAAGCTGCGGAACATCAACAAGGAGTACATCCTCAAGCGCGTGGCGGAGACAAGCGCCCTGCAGGACGAGATCGAGGATCTGGAGGACACGCTGGCCAAGCCGGGACGCATCCGGAAGATCATCATCACCGAGCTGGAGGACGTGAAGAAGAAGTACGCCGTGCCACGGCGGACGGAGATCGTGTACAGCCACGAGATGCCGGAGGAGCCGGAGGAGGAGCCTGCGGAGGACTATCCGGTACACCTGTTCCTCAGCCGGGAGGGGTACTTCAAGAAGATCACGCCCCAGTCCCTGCGTATGTCCGGCGAGCAGAAGTTCAAGGAGGGCGACAGCCTGCGCCAGTATTTCGAGGCCACCAACAACTCGGAGCTGCTGCTGTTCACCGACAAATATCAGGTCTACAAGACCCGCGCCAGCGAGTTCGGGGAGACGAAGGCCTCGGCGCTGGGCGACTATCTGCCGGCCAAGCTGGGCATGGACGCCGGCGAGAGCGTGATCTGGCTGTGTCTGCCCGGCGATTACAGCGGCAGCGTGGTGTTCTTCTTCGAAAACGGCCGCGCGGCGCGGGTGGCGCTCGGCGCCTACGCCACGGTGTCCAACCGGCGGAAGCTGACGGGCGCCTACTGCGACAAATTCCCCCTGGTGTGCGCGGTGCAGCTGACGGAGGACACAGAGCTGGCGCTGGAGACGAACGAGCCGAGAGCGCTGCTGGTACACACATCCCTGCTGACGCCCAAGACCACCCGCGCTACTCAGGGCGTGCAGGTGATGAACATCAAGCCAAAGTACCGGCTGGAGCGGGTGCTGAACGCAGCGGAGTGCGGTATCGTCAACGCCGCCCGCTACCGGACGCGGAGCATTCCCGCCGCCGGCGCGGTGCTGAAGCCGGAGGACAGCGAGGAGAAGCAGCTGGAGCTGCTGTAAACGCAGAGAGGAGGGCGTGACCATGGGTAAAAGATGGTGTGCGGCACTGCTGTGCGCGGTGCTGGCCTGCTCCATGACGGGCTGCGGCGACTTTCTCGACCGGGAGTGGTACGAGGTCAAGGATCACAGCCCCACCTACTATGAGGGTGAGGGGCGCGACGTGCTGCGGGCGGACACCTATCAGGATCTGGTGAACAATATCCTGATCCTGGTGGGCAACCACGCGGAATCGGGCACGATCTGGCTGTACTACGCCCAGGAGGGGCTGGACGCGGCGGAAGCGGCGGAGAAGGCCTCCCGCGAGGTGGAGAAGGACACGCCCATGGGCTCCTACGCCGTGTCCTATATCCAGTACACGGTGGACGACACGGCGCGGAATTACAGCGAGATCGTGGTGACCATCGGCTATAAGCGGACGGAGAAGGAGATCATCAACATGGTGCACGCCACCAACGTGTCGGCGCTGCACGACCTGCTGTCCGATGCTGCGGCGGAGGGCAAGACCTCGCTGGTGGTGCAGCTGAGCGCCTTCGAAGGGCAGTCCTATCAGGTGCGGCAGGCGGTGGCGCAGGTGCAGGCTGCCGTGGGCGGCAGCGGGTGGACGACGAACTTCTATCCCAACGCCGACAATCCCGGCGTGGTGGAGATCATCATGCGATAAATGCCGGCATGCCCGCCCGCAAGGGCGGGCATGAGGTTTTTTGCGGAAATTGGGAAAACGGGGTTGACAAACGCTGCGATGAGAGGTATAATCTATCTTGCGTTTGCGGGCGTAGCTCATCTGGTAGAGCGCGACCTTGCCAAGGTCGAGGTAGCGAGTTCGAGCCTCGTCGCCCGCTCCAAAAAGAAAAACCACCCTTTGGGTGGTTTTTCTTTTTGGAATGCCGCGGGCAGGATGGAACTCGCTGCCTCGACCAGCGCGCAGCGCGTCAAATCCAGAGGTGAAGGCAGGGCTCCTGCGAATGGCTCTGCCATTCGTGGGATGCCGGGAAGCGAGTTCGAGCCTCGTCTGTTTTACTGCGTAGAGCGCGAAAAATAAAGAAAAACCACCCTTTGGGTGGTTTTTCTTTTTGGAATGCCGCGGGCAGGATGGAACTCACTGCCTCGACCGGCGCGCAGCGCGTCAAACCGTTCCGTAGGGGACGGCGTCCCCGACGTCCCGTCAGCGCGGCGGTGCCGCGCTGGGAACGGATTCCCACGTCGCTTCGCGCCGCGAAGCAAGTGCCCTTGGGGTACTCCTCGGAATGACAGGGGCGTGGGTTTATCGACACGCTGCCGCCATCCGACAGGATGGTGTTTCTTTTCTTACAGTGCCCGGAGAAACTCCGGTTTCAGGTCGCGCCGCCCCTCCAGCGCCGCGGCGATCTGCCCCAGCAGGGCGTCCCGGTCGCCGTTGAGGGTGCCCTTCAGCGTCAGGTAGTTGCTGGCGTGGTTGGCGCGGAACACCGTGCCCTCGCTGTCCACATGCTGCAAAAACAGCTCCGTCTCTTTCAGTACCTCCAGCGGGCTAAGCAGCGTAAAGCTGCCCTCCCGCACCCACTTCTCCAGCGGCGTGCCCGGCTCCACCATCAACGTCAGAAGCCCCAGATAGTCCGGCTTCATCTCGCTGACGGCTTTGGCTGTGTCCACGGCGTGCTCCCGCCAGTGCTCCACGCTGCCCAGCCCGGAAATAGCCGTTACCGACAGCGCCAGCCCGCACCGCCGCGCCTTCTGTCCGGCGGCCACGATGTCAGCCGCCGTGTGCCCCTTCTGCATTTTTTCCAGCACCGCGTCGCAGCCGGATTCCAGCCCCATGTACACCATCTGCAGCCCCTTGCTCCGCAGCAGGCGCAGGTCGTCCTCGGATTTGATCTGCAAGCTGGTGGGGGAGGCGTAGCACGTCACCCGTTCGCACTCCGGGAACAGGCCGTACACCAGCCCAAGTATCTCCACCAGGTCGGCGGTCTTACGCATCAGCGCGTCGCCGTCCGCCAGGAACACCCGCTCCACCCGGCGGTATACCCGCCGCGCCAGCTCAAAGTCCTCCCGTATCTCGTCCATGGGGCGCATGGCGAAATGCTTGTCGTCATACATGTCACAGAAGGCGCATTTGTTGTGGCTGCACCCGTATGTCACCTGCACGATCAGGCTGTACGCCTCGCTGGGCGGACGGTATACCTTTCCCTTATAGCGCATGGTCATCACTCCTTTGCCCGTATTATGCCACATCCGCCGCCGTTTGAAAAGAGGTATATTCTCACCCCGGCGCACATACAGTGAAGCATCTCAACAAACGAGGTGTGCCTATGGAGCTGAACTATAACCGCGTGGAGCTGCGGGGTACGGTGGACGACGTGCCCGCCCTCTCCCATGTGAACCACGGCTGCGCATTCTACCGCTTTACCCTGTCGGTGCTGCGTCTTTCCGGACAGGCGGACAAGCTGCCGGTCATCGTGCCCAAGTCCCTCCTGCTGCTGACGCCCCTGACCCCCGGCGACACGGTACATATCACCGGCCAGCTGCGCTCGTTCAACAACAAAAGCGGGCTGGGCAGCCGTCTGGTGATCTCCGTGTTCGCCCAGACCCTGACCCCCGACGCAGGCCAGCCCCTGAACCGGATATTCCTCAGCGGCATCCTGTGCAAGCAGCCCATCCTCCGCCGCACCCCGCTGGGGCGGGAGATCTGCGACATGATCCTGGCGGTGAACCGCCGCTACGGACGGGCGGATTATCTGCCCTGCATCGCGTGGGGCGCTGTGGCGCAGCAGACGGCGCTGCTGCACACCGGACAGCGGCTGACGGTGGAGGGCCGCGTCCAGAGCCGCATCTACTCCAAGACGGAAGACGGCGTTACCAGCGACCGCACCGCCTATGAGGTGTCCGTCATGCGCCCGGCGGAGCGGGAGGAGTTCCCGGAATAATGGCTGTTGCGCAGAGTGCGGCGGTATGGTAAAATTCCTGTAAAGGAAGCTTTGCCATCGCTTAACAAGGGCAAGCACGCCTGACAGCGTGTCTTTCCGGCGCTTTTTGCCCTTTTCGCCTTGCTGGGCGGTAGCCCAGCGGCGTCTCAAAAACCAAAAATCACACGAAAACCCATCGCTGGCAGGTGCGGGGCATTTCTGCCCGTCAAAACCGTGTCTGCCCTTGTCAAGCGATGGTAACATAAGGAGTACACGCCGCCATGCGCCATTCCGGACATCTGCATCTGCCGTTCCATACCCACCACCGCCCTGCCCGCTATGACGTGGACATGACAAAGGGCAGCATCACGAAGCATCTCATCAACTTTGCCCTGCCCCTGATGGTGGGCAACCTGTTCCAGCAGCTGTACAACATGGTGGACACATGGGTGGTGGGCAACTTCGTCAGCAACGAGGCATTCTCCGCCGTGGGCACCGTCACGCCCATCATCAACATGCTGATCGGCTTCTTTCTGGGGCTGTCCAGCGGCGCGGGCGTGGTCATCAGCCAGTATTACGGCGCCCAGCGGGAGGAAAAGGTGCGGCAGGCGGTGCACACCTCCATGGTGCTGACGTTCCTGCTGGGCATCGTGTTCACCGCAGCCGGCATTCTCATGACGCCCCTGATGCTGCGCCTGATGAAGACCCCGGCGGAGGTGGCGCCGGAGCAGACCACCTACCTGACCATCTACTTTGCCGGCGTCATGGGACTGCTGATCTACAACATGGGCTCCGGCATCCTCCGGGCGGTAGGCGATTCCCGGCGTCCCTTCTACTTCCTGCTGGTGTCCGCCGTGCTGAATACCGGACTTGACCTGCTGTTCGTGCTGAAGTTCGGCATGGGCGTGGAGGGCGTGGCCTACGCCACCATCATCGCCCAGGCGGTGTCCGCCCTGCTGACGGTGTGGGTGCTGCTGCGCGCCGAGGGCTGCATCCGTCTGGAGCTGCGGGCGCTGCGCATGACGTGGTCGGTGCTGAAGCAGATCGTGGCCGTGGGCATCCCCGCCGCCCTGCAAATGGCGGTGACGGCCTTCTCCAACGTGTTCGTGCAGGGCTATATCAACTATTTCGGCGCCGACTGTATGTCCGGCTGGACGGCGTATACCAAGGTGGATCAGCTGGTGATCCTGCCGGTGCAGTCCATCTCCATGGCCGGTACCACCTTCGTGGGGCAGAATCTGGGCGTGGGCGACACGCCCCGTGCCAAGAAGGGCGTGCGCACGGCGCTGTATCTGTCCTTTGCGGTGACGGCGGTGCTGCTGGTGCCGGTGCTGCTGCTGGCGCCGGAGCTGACGGCCTTCTTCAACCAGAAGCCGGAGGTGGTGTCCTACGGCGCGCTGCTGCTGCGGCTGCTGTCGCCCTTCTACTTCTTTTTCTGCATCAATCAGGTCTACTCCGCCGCCCTGCGGGGCGCGGGCAACAGCCAGGTGCCCATGTGGATCATGCTGGGCTCCTTCGTGGTGTTCCGGCAGATATACCTGTTCGTGGTGGCCAACTATGTGGCCAACGAGATCATCCCCATTGCGCTGAGCTATCCGGCGGGATGGTTCCTGTGCAGCGCCGCCACCCTGATCTATTACAGCCGCTGCCGCTTTGACAAGCACCGGCTGGTGGAGGACGTGTGATGGACAAGTGTGAAAGCTGCGTGTGGTACAGCTACGACGAGGAATACGACGACTTCGTGTGCGAAATGGATCTGGATGAGGACGAGATGGCGCGGTTCCTCTCCTCCCAGGCCGGGGACTGCCCCTACTGGCGTCCCGGCGACGACTATCGCACCGCCCGCAGACAATAAGCAAAACGCTCCCCCTGTGAGAGTTGATCTCTCATGGGGGGAGCATTTCGTTGGGATACCGTCCAAGGCTATGCCTTGAGACTTCCGTCGCCGCCCATCAGGGCGGTCATCTCCTCGATGCGCTCCAGCGGGAACGGCGGCTCACACAGGGGCTTCATGGCGATGGACATGAGCTTCATGGGGTTGTCGTCCGCTGCCACGCGGTTGGAGCTGAGCGCGCCGCAGCGCTTGCAGCGGTGGATGATGGCCCACTCGCCGCCCCTGCGCACCCACACGGCCACCGGCTCCATGATGCCGCCGCAGTCGCTGGCGCGGTCGCCCGGCTCAATGTCCACATGCAGGCTGCTCAGGCAGTTGGGGCAGTGGTTGCGGTGGTCGCTGCCGGCGCTCTCCGGCGTGCAGAGCCGCCCACAGACCTTGCAGGTGAAGGCGTCGCGGCAGGCGTGTGTCTTGTAATAGCCCTTTTCAAAGGTTTTCCGTTTGTTTTCGCGGTTCATGTTGATTCCTCCTGAACGTGCTTTCGGCTCGCCGGGAGGAATGGCGTGTGAATAGATTTGCCAGACCTCCCGGTCAGGCCACACGCTCCGGTGACAGATGATTGAGTTTCAAACATGTTCTCCTAACTAATATTAGTTAGTGTCATTGTAGCACAGCAGCCCCGTGTTGTCAAGCGTGTCTGCCTTGATTGGCAGGGGAGACACAGACCGGCGGCGATCCGGTACCGCAGAGGTATTTCACCGCTAAAGGGGGAAATGAGAAAAACTGAAATTTAGAGCACAAGAAAAACCTCGTAACCGGCATGGTTACGAGGTTTTCATCTGGAGGTGACACCCGGATTTGAATCGCCGCAGGGCAATTTTGCGCCGTGTTGACCGATGCCGGGAAGTGTTGGAAATACAGGGCTTGCAGGAAATCATGCTGTTAAATGCTGCCGGACTGTATCATCGGATTTTGAAGCCATAAGGCTAAAAATAAGGCTAAATTTTGTAGCCGCGCGGAATGTACCAGTGTCTTTAGCTTAGAAAATGCGGTGGACAGGTAACCTCATTTTTACCAGAAAGCTGCGGATGCTTTTGCGGTGTTTCCATTCATACCAAGAAAGAACCTCCAACCCCTTGTGCTACAAGGAATTGGAGGTTCTTCTTGTGATAGTGCGTTTTAGTATATGCCGGGATATTTTGCACAGATGTCGGAAAGCCGAGCAAAACACTTGCTGACAGAGACGGTTTTCTTCAAATTGAATGATTTTTCAACGTATGCTAAAATATCTGTAACCTTTCTGCGTTTTTTGCGAGTAGATAGATGATGGATATTTCCCTTAAAGGAAAGGAGCAAGGTATGAACGATGATAAAATAGTCGATCTTTATTGGATAAGGTCGGAAGACGCCATTACCGAGACATCAATCAAATATGGGAAATATTGTTACGGCATTGCCTACAACATTCTCGCGGATGCAGAGGATGCAGAGGAGAGTGTCAACGATACATACTTTGACGCATGGAATACTATGCCTCCGCACCGCCCGTCCGCGTTATCTGCGTTTTTGGGAAAACTGACCCGCCGCATCTCTATCGACCGGTGGAGAAAGCGTAGCGCAGCAAAGCGAGGCGGTGAGCTCGCCGCTGCTTTGGATGAGCTAAACGAATGCGTTCCCTCCCATGAAAACGTTGAACAGGATGTCCTTGCCGCTGATCTGGAAAAGAGGATCAACACATTTGTCAACGATCTACCCACCGCAGAGCGGCGTGTGTTTCTCTGCCGGTACTGGTATCTGGATTCTATTTCCGCGATATGCGAGCAGTTTGGCTATTCTCAAAGTAAAGTAAAGATCATGCTTCATCGGACTCGTAAGGCGCTGCATAATTGTCTGGTAAGTGAGGAGTATGTGTTATGAACAGCAATCAACTGATAGATGCCATCGGCGCGGTGAATGATGCCGCTGTATTGGACGCAAAAGCTTTTCACTATAGGGGAGATGCTGCTGCGAGACCGCGATTCAGAAAAATGACAGTTGGTGTTGCCGCTGTGCTGGCCGTCCTTCTGTGCATTGTCGCCGTCGCCTTTGCCGTGGATCAGGAGTTCCGTGCAGCAGTCCTGTCCTTCTTTCATATCTCCGCAGAGGATCATGTGGAACGCGTTCCGGTAGAGGATCAACCCCTCACAGGTGATGACGCGGCTGGGAAAAATATCACCGTCACAAGAGTGCGTGTTCCCAACAACGGTCACGCCGCAAATGGGTTATTTGCGATCTGCTCCGATGAGATCGAGTACAAACAAGGGAGTCACTACGATTTGTATAAGCAGGAGGGCGGTGAGCTGGTCAAACTCGAGCTGCAAAGCACCCGCAGAGACTTTTCGTACAACGGAACGGCTTACGGTGTATATCTGGAGTGGGCGGAGGATAAAGAGGGGCGCTGTGCTCTCGGCTATGTGGAGCTTCCCGACAGCGTGACGGGTCAATATGCGGTGCTGCAATTTGTACCCGGCACGGGCGAAAAGCTACTCCTGCTTCTGGATGGTAAATATCCCGTTATCATCGACCTGTATGAGGATGGCGTGCAGGAGCTGATTCCCGCCGCAGTAATGGATGAACTGCCGTTCCTCAAAGCTGTTCATATAACGCGTGATGGTAAATACCTCCTTTTGAATGCAGGAAGGTATTACTGTGCAGCGATCGGTACGGAACCGCTCACCTGCCTTGATGAACTGTGCGGTGCGGCACTGACTGGGTGCAGCTACATCGGTGAAGGCATCTTTTCCTGCCATTCGCTGACCGGCGGCGCGGTGGATGAGGCAGACCTTGCGGCGTATGTACGTGGAGAGACACCTGCATCGCCGATAGACTTCGGCATGATTACAACGTGGAACGTTGACGTCCAGCGGCAGGCGGCCGGCGTCGTTGGCAGCACGGCGGCCACGGCGTTCACAAACCCTGATGCCCTCTGGCATGGCACCGAACGAACGGAGCCATTTTCACCCGGACTGGTATATGTGCCGCACGATGAAGGTGCATATATGCTGGAGGTGGACGGAGAACGCCATATCTATGTCGTTGATCTGCGAAGCGGAGAGCGGAATATGATAGAGGGAGCTTTGTGGCCCGATGTAGATTGGCCATATGCGGAACTTGTGGGCAGCTCGGAGGGCGATAAGCTTGCACTTATCCAGCGGGACGCTACCAATGGCAGCCTGTGCCACCTGTCCGTCATAGATTTCAAAAAGATGCGGCTCTTCGCAATAGAACGCGATACGAAAGAAGTCGGAAATGAGCATTATGCGGACTGGTTTGATAACGACACCATCATGGTGGACAACAATGTAACCGATGAGACGGGGCACAACACCGGCGACAGCTGGTATTATCTATACAGGATCTATTAGTGGATAGAAAGGAGGAAAATTCGTCGACCTATAAGCTGGCGTATGAGTTAATTTCTACCGATGGTAGAATCGCCTATGTTGATGCTGCGAATGGGGCGGCAGTCAATTATGACTATTGATTTGGGCGTTATGAACCGGGAGATTTAGTTGCCCTGAGAGTTTGGCACTGAAAGGAAAATAGCACGGAGTTTGATTTCAAAAGAATAAAAGCACAGGCGCGGGTCAACCGCACCTGTGCTTTTATAATAACAGATTTGCCGTATATTCATTGTGAGCAATACTGTTTCAGTGGTTTAATGGTATCCGGGCAACGGGAAATGATGTTGTCAACACTTGCGTACATATATGCATACAAGTGTTGACGGCTACAACATATTGTGGTATATAAGAATTGTTCAGTTATTTGTGCACCATTTGCAGGTCTGCGATCTGCATCGCACACGTTGTTAAGTTTGTACTTGAGGAGCACCATGCTCCCGTTTGAGATCAGGGTCACTGCGCCCATTTGATTCAATGACTATGCTGTGAGAAGTTTTCTCTCGCGGCAGTTTCCACCTGTACATTTCTCTGTCGCCTTACTACACTGAACGTGTACTTAAGGCATCAAGCATTTAGGTCGGAGCAGAGCAGGCACGGGTGGAAGGCTATCAACAGCTTTTCACTCTGACTAAGAACTCGAAGTATGTCAAAATGCATCCTCCCGGAAAAACCGGGCGGCCACCAGAATTGAACAATACTGCAAACGCAGGAAGGATCGTATGAAGCCGAAACGGCAGGAAGATTCTTCCTGCGTTTTTGCTTACCATTTTTGTCGCGGCACTTGCCATCGCCGCGATACCGCAGGAAAAGAAAACGCGCCGAAGTTGCTTCGGCGCAGGCCAGGAAGAAGTTTTGTAAAAGCCGTTGGGACGATACGGCAGGAAAATCGTCAAGGGAGAGGCAAGCTCCCGCCCTGTATGCCGCAGTCAGAGTGCGGCGCCGGCCATACGGGGTATCGTATATTCTCAGATCCGCTACCGGGCGGATCACAGGACACCGGCGGAGCCTTCCGCAGCCGAGTTCAGCAGCCTGGTGTCCGCCACCGCTCCATCGGAGCAGGGCATATTGCCCCATGTGGCAGCGTACTGACCCAACACAAGTAAAGAGAGACAGACACACAGGCAAGCCGCGAAAAGCACGCAATACCAAGGTTTTCCGCCTGCGGCAGTCTACCCTTTCTGCGGAGATACGCCGGAAACGGCTCTCCTTGCCAACAGGTGAAGTGCGTCCATCTGAACACGACTACGATTACAAGGAGATTTCTCTATATGACCGCAAAAGGCATTTACCACACCCTCGTTACACAGTTGGACAAGCTGGCTCGCCACAACCGACAGGGCAGCTTCCGCACGAAAGGCCGCTACTACGAGGCGGTCAAGCGTTTCTGCGCCTACCTCGCTGTCCACTACCATCTGCAAAAGCTGGAGAACATCAGCGGCAAGCATCTGGTGAGCTACGTTCTCTATTTACAGGAGCAGGGCAAGTCAGCCAGCACCATCAAGACCGACCTCTCCGCCATCCGCTTTTTCCACGATAAGATGTCCCATCCCCGCTATACGCTGCCGGGCAATGAAGAACTGGGCGTCGCCTTGGAACGCCGCCGCTTTGGGCAGCGGGATCGCACATGGACGAACCCGGAGGTCGGCAAGCTGATCGGCCGCGCCATGGCGGAGGAGCGGGAGGACTACATCCTTGCCTTGTATCTGGCCCGCTACGCCGGTCTGCGCATCCATGAGTGCTTCCGCATGGACACCGCTGCGGCAAACCGTGCACTGCATGAGAACGCCCTCACCGTAAGGGGCAAGGGCGGTAAAATCCGTATCGTCCCCATCGAGGATGACCGTATCACGATGATGCTGCAACGTCTGCTGTACAAAACGGAGCGCGGCCACAAGCTGCTGGTGCCAGATGGCGTACCCACCGACCGGGCCATCAACGGCATACAGCAGTTTATCCTCCGCCACCGCGATACTATCTGCGACCCCACCGCACCGGACAGACGCATTACTTTCCATGGGCTGCGGCATACCTACGCCGCTGAAAAGTATACATCTCTCGTCGATGGCGGCATAACGCCGTTGGACGCCCATTTCACTGTGTCCCGCCTGTTGGGACATGAGCGGCCTGACGTGACGAACATCTATCTGGCGTCCGTGAAGGGAGGGACTGCCCATGGAGAATAAGTACCGTGATCTGCACGACCTCCCAATGACGCTACGGGTGGAGGACTTGATGCCCATTCTTGGTATTGGACGCAACACCGCCTATGAGCTGATCTGCAGCGGACAGATACGAAGCGTCCGCATCGGAAGGCAGATTCGTATTCCGAGAGAGGCTTTGCTGGAGTTCCTACGGAAGTAAACCTCTTCGTCGCAGAAATAAAACTTGCACGACAGCCGCGCGGGATATATCATGGAGGTGGTACATTCCGCGCGGCGGAAAGGAGCGTATATGCCGCGTACAAAAACAGGAAAAGGAGCCGGCGGCGCCGGTTCTATCCGGAAGATCACAACAACAAGGAACGGAAAAACCTACACCTACTGGCAGGGCCGCTACACAGAGGGCTTTGACCCCGGCACAGGCAAGCAGATCCAGCGCAGCATCACCGGAAAGACGCAGAAGGAAGTGGCGCAGAAGCTGAAGCAGGTAACGCTGGATATCGACAACGGTGTGTATCATGCGCCGTGCAAGCTGACATTGACCCAATGGCTGGAGATATGGTCAAAGACCTACTTGGGCGGCGTGAAGCCCAGAACGGCACACATCTATAAATCCGATATCAGGCTGCACATTCTGCCAGCGTTGGGTGCGGTGCGGTTGGAGGCATTGAACGCACCGATGATACAGGCCTTTTACAACGCGATGGGAGAGCCGTCCGAGCAGAATCCGGAAGGTCTTTCCGCGAAAACGGTGAAGAATGTCCACGGCGTTCTCCACAAAGCGCTTCAACAAGCGGTGCTGATCGGCTATCTGCGGTATAACCCTGCCGATGCCTGCATCCTGCCGCGGATAGAGCGCAAGAAGATCAAACCCTTTGATGACGCGCAGATCACCGCGTTTCTGACCGCTATACAGGGAAACCGATTTGAAACGCTGTTCATCCTGACACTGTTCACCGGTATGCGTGAGGGCGAGGTATTGGGATTGACGTGGGACTGCATTGACTTTCATACAGGTATCATCTCTGTGGAAAAGCAAATGCAGCTGCATCAGGACAAGGGAAGCAAAGGCTATGAGCTTGTTTCTCCGAAGAACGGCCGAAGCCGCACCATCGCCGCAGCGCAGACTGTGCTGACCCGGTTGCAGCAGCAGCGTCGATGGCAAATGCAGCAGAAGCTTCTGTTGGGCAGCGACTGGCAAAATCCGGAGAGTCTGGTTTTTACCAACGAGTTCGGTACACACCTGACGAAGCCGACAGTCTACCGCGAGTACAAGCGCATTGTTGCGGCCATTGGTTGTCCCGATGCCCGTTTCCATGACCTGCGTCACTCCTACGCAGTCGCCGCGATCCGCGCCGGGGACGACATCAAGACGGTGCAGGGAAATCTGGGCCACGCCACTGCTGCCTTCACATTGGACGTATACGGCCATGTGACTGACCAGATGAAGCGCGAAAGTGCCGACCGCATGGAGCGTTTTATCCGTACAGTTTCCGCCGGTTGACCCAATAAGGCTAAAAATAAGGCTAAAACCTGCTTTCGGGTATGAAAAAACTCCCGAAACACAGGCGTTTCGGGAGTTTTGGCTGGAGGTGACACCCGGATTTGAACCGGGGAATGAGGGTTTTGCAGACCCTTGCCTTACCACTTGGCTATGTCACCGTGTCAGCGAAAATCATTATACTATACCGGCATGCCGGTTGTCAAGAGCGAAATGCCGAACTTCCGGAATTCTTCTGCTGTGTGCGGGACAGATTGGAGTGTCTGTGCAGAGAGGACAAAAACAGAAATTTTGTGTGCTGACCGTATTGCGCGAATGGATGGGCTATGGTAAAATGGACATATATACAAATAAGGAGGCGCGTTCTATGATCTCCATGGCCATGCTGCACGATGCCCAGCGGGTGCTCAAGCCCGTCATCAACCGCACGCCGGTGATCCCCACCAAGGGGCTGGTGCCCGGCTGCGACTTCTATCTGAAGGCCGACTGCCTGCAAAAAACCGGCGCGTTCAAGCTCCGGGGCGCGTACTACAAGATCGCCACCCTCTCCGACGAGGAGAAGGCGCGGGGCGTCATCGCCTGCTCCGCCGGGAACCACGCCCAGGGCGTGGCCTACGCTGCCCGGGACATGGGCATCAAGGCCACGATATGCATCCCCGAGGGCGCGCCCATCTCCAAGATCGAGGCCACCCGCAGCTACGGCGCCAACGTGGTGCTGGTGCCCGGCGTGTACGACGACGCCTACGCTGAGGCGGTGCGCCTGCGGGATGAGCAGGGGCTGACGTTCATCCATCCCTTCAACGACTACCGCATCATGGCGGGGCAGGGCACCATCGGCCTTGAAATTCTGGAGCAGCTGCCGGACGTGGACATGATCTTCGTGCCCATCGGCGGCGGCGGGCTGATCGCCGGTCTTGCCTACGCCGTGAAGAACCTGAAGCCCGACTGCCGCATCGTGGGCGTGCAGGCTGCCGGTGCGCCCAGCATGGCGGAATCCCTGAAGGAGGGGAAGATCATCACCCTCTCCAGCGTGGACACCGTGGCCGACGGCATCAAGGTCAAGACCCCCGGCGACCTGACCTTCGACATGTGCCGGGAGTATGTGGACGAGGTGGTGACGGTCAGCGAGGGCGAGATCGCCAGCGCCATCCTGACGGTGCTGGAAAAGCAGAAGCTGGTGGCCGAGGGCGCGGGCGCCGTGGGCATCGCCGCCGCCATGTACCACAAGGTGAACACCGAGGGCAAGACCGTCTGCGCTCTGCTGTCCGGTGGAAATGTGGACGTGACCATGCTGGAGCGCATCCTCACCCGCGGCCTTGCCAAGGAGGGGCGGACGGTGAGCTTCTCCACCGTGCTGCCCGACCAGCCCCACGCGCTGGCGTCGTTCCTGGAGGTCGTCTCCTCCATGGGCGCCAATGTGCTGGATGTGAACCACGAGCGGCGGAACACCAAGGCGGCCATCGGCTCCTGTGTGGTGAATCTGTCGGTGGAAACGCGGGATAAGGCGCACATTCAGGAGCTGTTCGGCTGCCTGCGGCGCAAGGGCTATGTGGTAGAGGAACAGTAAACAGTGATGACCGGTTCAGGAGGTGCCAAGACGCTATGACAGAGAAATGCCCGTACTGCGGAGAGGACATGATCTCCGGCAGGCTGTGTGCCAACCAGAGCGCATCGTTGGAGTTCAACGGCGACGCGCCCCACTTTCCCGAGGACTTCTTCATTGCAGGCCCCTATTTCCTGCGGCGGGATATTCAGACGGACGCCCTGTGCTGCAAGGCATGCCGGACGATCATATTCCACTACAAGGAAGCAGACAAAGCGGAATAAGGAACAAGCAGCAGCCCCCGCCTTCGGCGGGGGCTGCATCTCTTGCGCGCTCATATCATCACCGGCGTGGTGCGGTAGTCCTGTCCGGGAGCGGACTGGGTCAGGTCGGGGCGCGCCAGCACATAGAGATCGGTGCAGCGTCCCTCCAGCGCGAACAGCGCCGCCGCGTCCGCGCCCAGCGACGATACGTCGGCGGGCTTGGTGAGCACCGGTGCGCCTGCGTCCCGCAGGCGGCGCAGGTGGGCGCGTCCCGCCGCCGTCGCCGCCAGTACCCGGATATACGGCATCTGCGCCGGTGCCGGCGGCAGCTGTAAATAGGCCGCCAGCGCCATCCGCCGCAGGCGGGCAAGGGGATAGCGCTTCGTCTTGGCGGCGGACAGAAGCCCGTCTACCGTGCAGGCGCTGCGGGCGGCCTGATACAGCCGGTGGTACAGCCCCTCGCCACCGGGGTCGTACCCGCGCCAGTCCTCCTCCGTCATGACGCGCAGGCGGGAGAGAACGGCTCGTTCGCAGAGTGCGCTGTCGGTCACGCGGCCGCGCGACAGCTCCCGCCGCAGGATGTCCGCCGCCTCGGGCGGCGTGAAGCCGCAGGCGGCTTCCCCTTGCCCCTGCCGCAGCAGCTGCCGCAGATACGAGGCGGAGGCGGTGCCGCCCTCCGGTGCGCCGTCGTGGGCGGCGCCGGTGCGGAGCAGAGTAGCGGGCGTCATGGATGCGCCGGTGCGCCGGAGGGCGCGGAGGTACTCCACCGCCAGCGTGTTGTTGGGGCTTTCCAGCAGGGCGGCGTCCGCATCGCCCAGCAGGGCGGCGGCGGCACGCTGGCGGCGGACGGCGAAAGTCGCGCCGCTGTCAGCCGCCGTCAGGCGGTCGGCAAAGGCGGGACTGTCCAGGCAGTCCGCCAGCCGCCGCAAGGCGGACAGCTCGCCGCACTCGCTGCCGAACAGCAGCGTGTCGACGCCGGTCAGCGCCAGCAGCTGCACGCCGCCCCGCGCGAATGTCTCCGCCGGGGACATGGCCCAGACCGTGGGCAGCTCCACCACCAGATCGGCGCCGCAGCGGACGGCCATCTCCGCCCGCGCCCGCTTGTCCAGCGCGGCAAAGCTGCCCCGCTGGGTGAAATTGCCGCTCATGGCGCAGATCACCGCGTCCGCATCCATGGCGCGGGCGTGGGACAGCAGCCGGGCGTGGCCGCTGTGGAGGGGGTCAAATTCGCAGATAATACCGATGTACATGGGCGGCTCCTTTCCTTTTTTCCTATTTTACAGGGGAACCGGACAAAATGCAACTTGACATTCCCGAGGTCAGGTATTTACAATGGAGAAAACGAGAAAAGTGAGGTCTTTTTTATGCTGACAGGACTGCTGTACGCCATGCCGGGCGAGATCAAGAGCCTGCTCCCGGAGGGCGCGGAGCCGGAACGGGTGGAGGCGGGCGTGCCCTTTTACCGCATCCGGGAGGACGTGGTGGCCTGCTGCGGCGGCGTGGGAAAGGTGAATGCGGCCATGTCCACGCAGCTGTTCATCGACCTGTACCACCCGGCGCGCATCGTCAACGTGGGCGTGGCCGGATGCTTCGAGGATGTGCCCATCGGCACGCTGGTGCTGGCGGATCGCTTCATGCAGCATGATGTGGACACCTCCGCCGTGGGTGACCCCGTGGGGCTGGTGTCCACGGTGAACCGGATGGACTTCCCCGCCGCCGAGCCGGAGCGCGCCAGAGCCGCCATGGACAGAACCGGATACCCCTACCGGGTGGGCAGCGTGGCCACCGGCGAGTGGTTCGCCGTCCGGGGGCAGCGGGCGCAGTGGATCGCCGACACGTTCCATCCCCTGGTCATCGAGATGGAGAGCGGCGCGGCGGCGCAGGTATGTTACCGGAATCAGGTGCCGTTCATGGCGCTGAAATCCGTGTCCGACTGCCTGCTGACGGATCACGACACTTATTTCAGCTTCCCCGAGGCCATGAAGGATCTCAATCGCGTGGCTATGGCGTTTTTGGACGCGCTGGACGGATAAATGCGCCGGTATTCCCGCGGAAAAGGGATATTTTCTCTCAGTTTTTGCAAAAACAGCGTCTTTCCCTGTTGACAAGCGGGAAAGACGCTGTTATACTTGATAAGCCGCTTTGAATGGGTAAGCAAGCGCCGGCATATCCGGCCGCCCCCGACAGCGAGTCCGTAATTAAGGAAAGGCAGGTGCAACAAGGTTATGCAGGCTATTATCGTTACCGGCGGTAAGCAGTACAACGTCAGCGAGGGTGACACTCTGTTCATCGAGAAGCTGGACGTCAATGCTGGCGACGCTGTGGTGTTCGATCAGGTTCTGGCCATCGTCGATGGTGAGAACACCAAGTTCGGCACTCCCGTGGTGGAGGGCGCGAAGGTGGACGCCACTGTGGTGAAGAACGGCAAGGGCAAGAAGATCCGTATCTTCAAGTATACCCCCAAGAAGGGTTATCGCAAACGGCAGGGTCATCGTCAGCCCTACACCAAGGTCGAGATCGGCAAGATCACGTTCTGAGAAGGGACATGACCACTGTAACATTCCTCACGGAGGAATCGCGTATCATCGGGTTTGAGGTCAGCGGGCACAGCGGCTACGCCGACGCGGGCGAGGACATCGTCTGCGCCGCCATTACCAGCGCCGTGCGCCTGGTCGAGGCCACCGTGAACGACGTGATGGGGCTCTGTGCCGCCGTCAAGGTCAACGAGCGGGAGGCGTCCATCGCGCTGCGGCTGCCCGGAGGACTGGCGTCCGACGCCGAGAGCACCTGCCAGAATCTGCTGACGGGGCTGATGGTGTATCTGGCACAGCTCCACGACGAATATCCCGACAACATCGAAGTCATGGAGGCGTAAGCCTTCTTCCTCGATCATCTTACAGAAAGGATGGTACTTGAAAATGCTGAACATTTCTCTGCAGTTCTTCGCTCATAAAAAAGGTATGGGCTCCACCAAGAACGGCCGTGATTCCGAGTCCAAGCGCCTTGGCCCCAAGCGCGCCGACGGACAGTTCGTGCTGGCTGGCAACATTCTGGTGCGTCAGCGCGGCACCCACATCCACCCCGGCACCAACGTGGGCAAGGGTACCGACGACACCCTGTTCGCCAAGGCGGACGGCGTTGTTCGCTTCGAGCGTCTGGGCAAGGATCGCAAGCAGGTCTCTGTCTACCCCGCCGAGTAATTGGCATATCAAAAAGCCTCCCGCTTTCGCGGGAGGCTTTTTTCAGCGCGTCGATAACCCCACACCCCTGTCATTCCGAACCAGTGACCGATGTCACTGGTGTGGGAATCCGTATCTTTTCAGGCAGAAACCTGCGAAAAGCGCAGGATTTGTGCGTTTTAGAAACGGATTGCCACGCCAGTGTGAGCACTGGCTCGCAATGACAGGCTTTTTCGACAGTCTCAAAGCCTCCCGCTTTCGCGGGAGGCTTTTTTCTATCCGTGGGACACCGTCCCCGGCGCTCAGTGGGCGTTTTTGAACACCGTCTCCGGCGCGGAGATGACCACCCTTGTGTTGTCCGCCACCGAACCGGTGAGGAACGCGTTGCCGCCCACCACCGAATGCTCGCCGATCACCGTCTCGCCGCCCAGAATGGACGCGCCGGAGTAGATGGTCACATAGTCGCACACCGTGGGGTGCCGCTTTCCCGGCAGGCTGGCGTGACCGGCTCTGGGGGACAGCGCGCCCAGCGTCACGCCCTGATACAGCTTCACATGGCTGCCGATCACCGTCGTCTCGCCGATAACGATGCCCGTGCCGTGGTCGATGAAGAACCACGGGCCGATCTGTGCGCCGGGGTGGATGTCGATACCGGTGCGGCTGTGGGCGTACTCCGTCATCATCCGGGGGATCATAGGGATGTGCCGCAGGTACAGCTCGTGGGCGATGCGGTATACGAATATGGCGAACAGGCCGGGATAGGCGAAGATGATCTCCTCCTTGTCCGCGGCCGCCGGGTCGCCGTCAAAGGTGGCCTCAATGTCCGTCATCAGTGTCTCCTGGATACGGGGCAGCTGCTCCAGTATCTCATGGGTCAGCGCACCGGCGGCGAAGGACTGCTCCTCCGGCAGCGCCAGCGCCACCTGCGCCGTCAGCGCCGTTTCGATGCGCTCCAGCAGCAGCGCCGCATAATTCTCCGCCGGCAGCGCCATCAGCTGGGGATCCCCGAAATACGCCGGGAACAGCAGCCGCCGGAACTCCTTGATGATCCCGATGATGGCGCCCCTGTCCGGCAGGCGCATCTTCTTGCCGTACAGCGGCACCGCCGCCTTTGCCATATTTTCCGCCATGGCTCTGGCAATATCCGCGTTGGAAGTCATAGTCCCGATCTCCTCTCGAAAATCAAAACGGCGGAGGATGCCTGCGCATCCTCCGCCGCCTGTGTATACAACAGGTGCGATGCCGGGTCTATATCCCGGCTTCGGCAGAAAACGCACAGTCCCCGCAGGCGCGACAACACACGCCCACACAGAAAGCGGACGTACAACAGGCGCAATTTACGGCAAACAACGTTCTGTTCATGCGTTTTCTCCTTTTTACAGGTTCCCGTCTATTATACCGTTTGTGCTCCGCCACCGTCCACTGTCATGTTTCACAAAAACCATACCGTTCCGGTGGGAATTTTGCATCTCTCCATCCATGCCGCCGCGGGATGACCTCATGCCGAAATCGGATATGGCATTTTTCGACAAAAATTTATCGCTTTTAACCGCGAAAGTATGGCTTATCTAACGGTTGACTTCCGCCGCCCGCTGCGTTAAGATAGCGCCAACATAAAAACCAGCCGTTCACCGGCGGAAAGGAGACACACTATGGCACGTCACATGATGCAGAACGATATGCTCCATAACGACATGGCCGACAACCATGCCGCTGTCTCCTATTATGCCGGTACCAGCTCCCTCTTTTGGGGCTTTTATTGGTACGCCTATTTTAGCTACCGATACCAATCACCGGCTGCAAAGAACTGATACCGTTTCATCCATTTTCATCCCGAAAATGTTTGTTGAGCGGCTTCGTCTTTCAGACGGAGCCGCTTTTCATTTTACCTTCCCACCCACTTTTCAAAATCAAAGGAGAAGAAAATCATGACTGCAATTATTTCAGCGGCTGTCATCTTCGTGGTGTTCGCCGTAGGAGATATGATCTCCGCCAAGACAAAAGCCATCGTATCCATGCTGCTGGTCGCCTCCGTCGTGTTTCTGGCGGGCTTCTGGACCGGCATATTCCCCACCACCATGTTCGCCGATTCCACCCTGCTGAGCATGGCCGGTCTGCTGGTCACCATGCTGCTGGTGCATCTGGGCACCACCATCAAGCTCCGTGACTTCGGCGCCCAGTGGCGCACCGTCATCATCTCCGCCGTGGCCTGCATCGCCATTTCCGCCGCCGTGTTCTTCATCGGCCAGCTGATCATCGAACGCGGCTTCGCTCTGGTGGGCGCGCCCATCCTGTCCGGCGGCGTGGTGGCCACCCTGACCATGCAGGACATGGCGCAGAAGGCCAATCTCCCCGAGCTGGCTGTGTTCGCCACGCTGGTCATGTGTGCCCAGGGCTTCGTGGGCTACCCCGTGGCGTCCCTGTGCCTGAAGAGCGAGGCCAAGCGCATCAAGGCCAAGATCGATGCCGGTGAGCTGAAGGTGGACGTCTCCGCCGGTGCGGTACAGGCCGCCGCTGCCGGGCGCAGGAAGCTGATCCCCGCCCTGCCCGACAAGTACAACACCCCCAATGCCATCATCGCCAAGGTCATTCTGGTGGCGCTGCTGTCCGTGTGGGTGTCCAGCCTGTTCAACGATGCCATCAACAAGCTGGTATGGTGCCTGATCTTCGGCGTTCTGTGCAAGGAGCTGGGCTTCCTGGATGAGGACGCTCTGGGCAAGGCTCACGCCACCGGTATCGTGATGCCCATCATCACTCTGTCCATCTTCACCAACCTGGCCTCCGCCACCCCTGAGATGGTGGGCAGCATGGTGGTGCCCCTGCTGGTCTGCGTGGTCATCGGCACCATCGCCTTCTCCGTGGTTTCCATCCTTGTGGGTAAGATCTTCGGCTACAGCTGGCAGATGTCCATGGCCATCGGCAGCTCCTGCCTGTTCGGCTTCCCCGGAACCGTCATCATCTCCAACGAGGTGTCCGAGTCCACCGGCGCCAACGCGGAGGAAAAGGCCGCTATCAATGCGGAGATCATGCCCAAGATGCTGGTGGCCGGTATGGTCACCGTGTCCATCACCTCTGTGCTGGTGGCCGGCGTTATGAGCGCCTGGCTGTAAGCCGGCACTTCTGAAAGGAGTTCCTTCAAATGTCTGATATTCGTACCTTTGTCGATGGTATTTTCGATGAGCTGGTGGCCATCCGCCGCGATATCCACACCCACCCGGAGACCGGCATGCACGAGACGCGCACCGCCGCCCTCATCCGCTCCGAGTTGGAGAAGATGGGCGTGGACGAGATCCAGCAGCCCCTGCCCACCGCAGTGGTGGCGCTGATCCACGGCAAAAAGGGCGCGGGCAAGTGCGTGGCGCTCCGCGCCGACATCGACGCCCTGCCCGTCCACGAGGAGACGGGGCTGCCCTTCGCCAGCGTGAACGAGGGCGTCATGCACGCCTGCGGCCACGATCTCCACACCACCATGCTGCTGGGCGCGGCCAGGACGCTGTGCCACATGCGCGATCAGTTCGCCGGCACCGTCAAGCTGATTTTCGAGCCCAGCGAGGATCTGATGCCCGGCGGCGCACGGGCGCTGGTGGCGGCGGGCGTTATGGAGTCCCCCCATGTGGACGCCATCTTCGGTCAGCACGTCTGCCCCTCCGAGAACGACTCCGTGGGACGCATGCAGCTCTATAAGGGCTACTTCACCAGCGCGGTGGATCTGTTCCACATTGCCGTCCACGGCAAGAGCGGCCACGGCGCCGCGCCCCACACCGCCCGCGACGCCATCGCCTGCGCCGGATACCTGATCACCGTGCTGCAAACGGTGGTATCCCGCCGCATCGACCCCATGGACACCGCCGTGCTCACCGTAGGAACCATGTCCGGCGGCGACGCCGTGAACATCACCGCAGGTGAAGCCCGCATGGTGGCCGTCCTCCGCAGCTTCAGCGACACCGGACGCGACACCGCCATTCAGGAGGTGCAGCGCATCTGCAAGGGCATCGGCATCGCCTTCGACTGCAACATCGAGGTGGAGCTGGAGGAGGGCTACGCCCTCCAGTACAACGACCCCGCCATGATCGAGCTGGTGGACAAGGCCGTCAACGGTGCCGGCGGCAAGACGGAGTACATCGAAAAGCCCTTCTCCGGAAGCGAGGACTTCAGCTTCTTCGGCAAGCTCACAGGCACCCCCTCGGCCTTTATGATGATCGATGCCGGCCGCGGCGACGAGCTGGTGTCCCTGCACAACGGCAAGATCGTTTTCAACGAGGAGGTCATCAAGCCCGGCGTCACCGGCCTGACCGCCATCGCGCTGGAATATCTGAATCAGTAATTTGCTTCCTCACAATTGGTATATACGCAAAGAGGCGGAGCCGCAGAAGCTCCGCCTTTTTGCACGCAAAATGTCCCGGCCGCCGTTGCGTCGGCGTTGTCCCTGCTTTCGCCGACGCGAAGCAGCCCTTACTTATCCCCGTTTTCAGCCACCCACTGCCGCACATAGTCCACGAACCGCCGCGTGGCGGCGGACATTGCCTTCTTGTCCTTCACGCCGATGCCGATGCTGCGGTAAAACCGCTCCGGCGCGTGGCAGGCGGTCACGGGATAGGGGCTGTGCCGCACCATCAGCTCCGGCAGAAGGCTGATGCCCAGCCCCTTGGACACCATGGCCAGCATGGTGCGATCCTCCCGGACGGTGTACTTGATGTTGGGGCGGATGCCCATTTTGTCCAGTGCCGCCGTGATCTCGTAGTCCTGTCCTTCTTCCAGCCGGATAAACGGCTCCGTGGCCAGCGCCGCGGCAGGGAAGGGGGCGCTGCCCGCCAGCGGGTGATTGCACGGCAGGATCACCTGCAGCTCGTCCCGGTGCAGGGGATAGGTCTGCAAACGCTTCACCGATGGCAGACGCAGAAAGCCGCAGTCCACCTTGCCCTGCAATATCCAGTCCTCGCTCTGCCCGTAGTAATCGCCGGTGAGCACCTCAAATTCGATGTTGGGATACCGCTCGCCGAAGCTCTTCAGTATGGACGGCAGCCACTGCGCCGACACGCTGGAGAACGTGGCCACCCGCACATAGCCGGCGTCCATGCCCTTCAGCTCCGCGGCGGAGCGCATCAGCTCGTGGTGGGCGGCGCACAGCTTCTCGATCCGCGGCAGCAGCAGGCGGCCGTCCGCCGTCAGCACCACGCCGCCCCGGTTCCGGCTCAGCAGCGTCACGCCCAGCTCGTTTTCCAGCGCCTGCACCGCGTGGCTCACCGCCGACTGGGTGAAGTTCATTTCCTCCGCCGCCTTGGAGAAGCTGCCGCACTCCACCGTTTTCAGGAACATCTGGTACTTGTTCACGCTCATAGGATCGCCTCCTTCGTGTGCTCATTATAATACTTTTCTTCATATTTGCAAATACAATTATGCGTTTTACAACTTGCGAACTTTGTGGTAATATAAGGACAACAAAACAAAACAAGAATATGGAGGTAAAAAATTATGGCTATTGTTTCCAAGATGACCCGCTGCGCTGCCTGCGGCAGCACCGCCGTGACCTATTCCGAGGGCACCAAGCTCTATCACTGCGCCGACTGCGGCGCCGAGCGTCCCGATTCCATGCCCGCCGCTGACCTGGCCGCTGTCAACAGCATTCTCGCTCTGGGCGATACCGAGGGCAAGCTGGACGAGCTGCGCCGCCGCTATCCCAATCTGGACATCACCAGCTGGAGCCGCGAGAACCGCGTGCAGATGGGCTGATATCCAATTTCCATACCCCTCACAAACGAAAAAGAACCGCCGCAGGCGGTTCTTTTTCGTTATCGGCGCGTTATTCAAAGGGCGCTTCTGATGCCGGCCAGCAGCTGGTCGTACTCCTCGAAGGCGGGCAGGTCGGGATAGTCCTCCTTGATCTTGTCCGGCCCCCGGAACAGGAAGCCCGCCTTGCTGTGCAGGATCATCTCCAGATCGTTGTAGCTGTCGCCGCTGGCGATGGTGTCGTAGCCGATGGACTGCAGCGCCTTCACCGTGGTCAGCTTCGAGTGCTCGCAGCGCATGATGTGCCGGGTGATATAGCCCTCCTCATCCACAGCCAGCGTGTTGCACAGCAGGGTGGGGTAGCCCAGCTTGGCCATCAGCGGCATGGCGAACTGGTCAAAGGTATCGCTGAGGATCACCACCTGCGTGTCCTTGCGCAGCTCGTCCAGAAACGCCTTGGCGCCGGGCAGCGGGTCGATGCGGGAGATCGTCTCCTGAATGGCGCTGAGCTTCAGCCCTCGCTGCCGCAGCAGGTCGATGCGCCAGCGCATGAGCTTGTCGTAATCCGGCTCGTCGCGGGTGGTGCGGCGCAGCTCAGGGATGCCGCTCTCCTCGGCAAAGGCGATCCATATCTCCGGGACGAGAACGCCCTCCATATCCAGACAAACAATGTTCATAGCGTTGTATCCTTTCTCTTATTTCAGCACGTCGCTGAGCACGTAGTTCAGCATGTCGCCGGTGTCGATCACGTCCCTGTGCCGCACGGGACGCCCCTCCAGACCCCACAGGTTGGCGGGGATGTCCGTGCCGGTCAGGGCGTGGAGCTGCTCCATCATGGCGAACTCGTCGCTGCCGGTCTTTTCGCCCAGAGCGCCCAGCACGGCGGCGGGGAACTTGTAGGGCGACGCGGTGGACAGCACCACCATGGGCGCTTCCCCGCGGGTGTGGCTCTCCGCCACCGACCACGCCACGGCGGTGTGGGGGTCGCACAGGTACTTCTGCTCCCGCCACAGGCGGCCGATGACCTCCGCCGCGCCTGCGTCGTTGCAGCAGCCGCAGCCGAACACCGCCTGCAGTCGGGCGAGGATGTCCTCGCTGACCTGATACCAGCCCTGTTCATTCAGCTGCGCCATCAGCTGCGCCACATACCCGGCGTCGCCGCTGACCAGATACAGCAGCCGCTCCAGATTGCTGGACACCAGAATGTCCATGGAGGGGGAGGTGGTCTTGTAGAAGGGGCGGCGCTTGTCGTAGCGGCCGGTGGTCAGGAACTCCGTCAGCACGTCGTTGGCGTTGCTGGCGCAGATGAGCCGTCCCACGGGCAGCCCCATCTCCCTGGCGAAATACCCGGCCAGAATGTCGCCGAAGTTGCCGGTGGGCACGGTGTAGTCCACCACGTCGCCCATTTTGATGCGCCCGGCCTTCACCAGATCGCCGTAGGCGCGGAAGTAATACACCACCTGCGGCGCCAGACGGCCGATGTTGATGGAGTTGGCAGAGGACAGCATGGCGCCGTGGAGATCCCTGTCCTTGCAGGCGGCGAAGATGTTCTTCACGCCGGTCTGGGCGTCGTCAAAGTTGCCCCGCACGGCGCAGACCCGGACGTTATTGCCCTCCTGGGTGGCCATCTGCGCCTGCTGCACCGCCGACACGCCGCCGTGGGGATAGAATACGGTGATGCGGGTGCCGGGCACGTCGTGGAAGCCCTCCATGGCCGCCTTGCCGGTGTCGCCGGAGGTGGCGGTGAGGATCACCACGTCGCCCTTCATGCCCTCGGCCTTGGCCGCCGCCACGATGAGCCGGGGCAGCACGCTCAGCGCCACGTCCTTGAAGGCGCTGGTGGGGCCGTGGTACAGCTCCAATACATATTTATCCGCCACCGGTGTCAGGGGCGTCAGGTCAGAGGTGGGGAACTTGCCGGCGTAGCTGTCGCGCACCAGCTGCTCCATATTCTCAAAGTCCGGCAGCAGCGCGTGGAGGATGTCCGCCGCCATGGACAGCGTGTCCTTTTCCAGCGCGGCGCGCCAGTCGAAGTGCAGCGCCGCCGGATCACAGATGTACAGGCCGCCGTCCGGGGCGATGCCCTGCAATACCGCGTGGGTGGAGGACGCGGTGAGCTGTTCGTTTCGTGTGCTGTGATAGATCATAAAAAGCCTCCGAAAAAACTTTTGAAATTGGGTCTTGCATTTCCGATAGGGCTATGATACACTGTCTCCATCAAAAAAGCAAGTGTTTTTCTCTCGTGAACAAAAAATATTTTTTTGTCACCGCGAGAATTCCCTTGCACCAAATAACCACAGCGAAAGAGGCGAATATCATGTTAAAAGTGTTGAAATTCGGCGGTTCGTCCATGGCGGACGCCCAGCAGCTCAGCAAGGTGCGCTCCATCGTGGAGTCCGACCCCAGCCGCCGCGTGGTGGTGGTCAGCGCCGCCGGCAAGCGGTTCAAGAACGACCATAAGATCACCGACCTGCTGTACCTGTGCCACGCCCACCTGCAATACGGCGTCAGCTGCGACGCGGTGTTCGACATGGTGCGCAGCCGCTATCTGGAGATCCGGGACGAGCTGGGTCTGTCCACACCGCTGGAGCAGGAGTTCGACGCCCTGCGCCAGAAGATGGACAAGGGCATCTCCGCCGACGAGCTGGTGAGCCGGGGCGAGTATTTCGCGGCGCGGCTCATGGCCGACTATCTGGGCTTCGATTTTCTGGACAGCACCATGTGGCTGCACTTCCGCATGGACGGCACCGTGGATCAGGAGGTCAGCTATCAGGCGCTGCAGCGGGCGGTCTCCGGCCGCCGGGTGGTCATCCCCGGCTTCTACGGCGTGCTGCCCGACGGCAGCATCCACACCTTCTCCCGCGGCGGCAGCGACATCACCGGCGCGCTGGCGGCGGCGGCGCTGGATGCCGACGTGTACGAGAACTGGACGGACGTGTCCGGCTTCCTGATGGCCGATCCCAAGATCGTGCCCGACCCGCGCCCCATCGAGCGCATCACCTACGCGGAGCTGCGCGAGCTGAGCTACATCGGCGCGCAGGTGCTGCACGAGGGCACCGTCTCCCCGGTGCGGGAGAAGAACATCCCCCTGAACATCCGCAACACCAATCAGCCGGAGCACCCCGGCACCATGATCCGCGAGACGTTTGACGACACCGAGGCGGAAAAGCTCAGCGGCAGCATGATCACCGGCATCGCCGGAAAGAAGGGCTTCTCCGTCATCACCCTGACCAAGAACGGCATGTCCTCGGAGCTGGGCGCCATCCGCCGTATTCTGGAGATACTGGAGCGCTACCACATCAACGTGGAGTATATCCCCTCCGGCATCGACTCCGTGTCGCTGGTGGTGGAGACGGCCAAGGCCGCGCCGTATCTCTATCAGGCGCTGGGCGACATGGAAAAGGAGATCAAGCCCGACGGCCTGCACGTCACCGACGGCATGGCGGTGGTGGCGGCGGTCGGCCGGAAGATGGCCTTCCAGCCCGGCTCCTCCGGCAAGATCTTCGGCAAGCTGGGCGAAAACGGCATCAATATCCGCATGATCACCCAGGGCCCCGAGGAGCTGAACATCATCGTGGGCGTGGACAGCACCGACTTTGAAAAGGCCATACGGGTGCTGTACAATAGCTTTGTGAAATAGAGGACTTAAAAGCGGTAGGACAGAAAGGCCACAATGCGGTACAGGCAGCACCGCGAAGCCTGCGGAAAGAGAAGAAAAGGCAATGCGGCTTAGCGTACAATGACGTAAGTGCAGCTTGCGCGAGGTGAAGGCCGCATGTATGCGTTTTTTCGCGGCGCGTAAAGGGAATCCAAAACCGTAGGTGTTGGTGGCGTTCTTTTCCTCTTTTCTTTCGCTATTGAAAGAAAAGAGGCCGTCGGAGACTAAAGATTAATAATAAAGGAGTAATCACCATGAAACAGTATAAAGTTGCTATTCTGGGCGCTACCGGCGCGGTAGGCCGCGAGATGATGAAGGTGCTGGCTGAGCGGGATTTCCCCATCAGTGAGCTGCACCTGCTGGCTTCCCAGCGCTCTGTGGGGCAGGCCGTCCACTGGAAGGGACACGATATCCCCGTGGAGATGGCCTGTGACGCGGCCTTTGAGGGCATGGACATCGTGCTGGGCGCGGCGGAGAACGACATCGCCAAGAAGTTTGCCCCGGCCATCGTCAAGGCGGGCGCGGTGTTCGTGGACAACTCCAGCGCCTTCCGCATGGATCCCGATGTGCCCCTGATCGTCCCGGAGATCAACCCCCAGGACGTGAAGAAGCACAAGGGCATTATCTCCAACCCCAACTGCACCACCATCGTCTCGCTGGTGGCCATCAACGCCCTGAACCACGACAGTCCCATCGAGAGCATCGTGGCCAGCAGCTATCAGGCGGTGTCCGGTGCCGGCGCCGGCGGCCCCATTGAGCTGATGGACGAGGTAGAGCTGCTGCGGGAGGGCAAGAGCGTCCAGCCCAAGGTGTTCCAGTACCAGATCGCCTATAACGTCATCCCCCAGATCGGCGGCGAGGCCTTCGAGGGCTACACCTCCGAGGAGATGAAGATGCAGAACGAGGGGCGCAAGATCATGCACCTGCCGGAGCTGAAGGTCAGCTGCACCTGCGTGCGCGTGCCCGTGGTACGCAGCCACAGCGTCAGCATCGTGGTGCGCACCAAGGAGAAGATCAGCGTGGAGCGCGCCCGTGAGCTGATCGCCGCCGCCCCCGGCTGCAAGCTGGTGGACGATCTGGCCAACAAGCGCTATCCCATGCCGCTGGAGACCAGCGATCAGGATCTGGTGTTCGTGGGACGTATCCGCGACGACCTGACCAGCGACAACGGCCTGAATATCTGGTGCTGCGGCGACCAGGTGCGCAAGGGCGCGGCCACCAACGCCGTGCAGATCGCCCAGCTGCTGATCGAGGAGTAAGGCGCAGAAGCAATGCCCTCGTAGGGGGCGGCGTCCTCGACGCCCCGTCAGCGAAGCTGCGAAAGAGCCTTTCACGGCAAGCTCAAAGCCGCCCATTCGGGCGGCTTTACTTTTTGACCGAAACCGTATATAATGGAGGAAAATCTGTTCCCGGAGGAAATTCGCATGAGACATTGGAGACGGGCGGCGGCGCTGCTGCTGACCCTTTGCATGGCGGCATCGCTGCTGGCGGGCTGCGGTGGGGATCCCAACGACGAGGTCAAGGTGTCGGTGGTCATGACTGGCGGCGTGACCACGGTGGATCCGGCGCTGGCCACGACCCCGGCGGAGCGCACGGCGGTGCTGCACCTGTTCGACAATCTGTACCGTCTCACCGACGAGGGCGCGGTGTCCGCCGCCGCCCAGTCCTGCCAGCAGCAGGACAACGAGGACGGCACCCAGACCTACACCTTCCACCTGCGCGCCGACGCCAGGTGGTCGGACGGCAGCGCGGTGACGGCGGAGGACTTCGTCTACGCGTGGCGGCGGCTGGTGTCGCCGGAGACGGCCAGCCCCAACGCGTCCATCCTGTCCATGGTGCAGGGCTACGAGGACGCCGCTGCCGGCGACAGCGAGGCGCTGGGCGTGGCGGCGGAGGACGAGCGGACGTTTGTGGTGACGCTCAGCGCCGCCTGCCCCTATTTTCTGGAGAGCGTGTGTACCGCCCCAGCCACCATGCCGGTGCAGCGCGCCGCGGTGGAGAGCGGCGAGGATTGGGCGGGCAGCCGTACCTGGTTCGTGGGCAACGGACCCTTCCGCCGCGCCGGTGACTGGAACGACAGCCAGATCCTGACGCTGGTGAAGCAGACCGACCACTACGACGCCCGGCGGACGCTGCCCGACCGCATTGAGATCCTGTTCCGCAGCACGGCGGAGGCAGCCAAGGCCGCCGGCAGCGTGGATGTGGTCATCGGCGCCGCCGGCGAGAGCGGACAGACCGGCGGCGACCCCACGGTGGGCGTGCTGCTGATTAACCAGATGGCCACCAACATGGAGCGGGATGGCCTGCGGCAGGCCATGAGCCTGGCCATCGACCGCGCGGCGGTGGTGAAGGCCATGGCGGACGGGGATCTCATCCCGGCGGAGGGGCTGGTGCCCCACGGCATCCGCACCGCCGAGGGCGGCGACTTCCGTCAGGTCAACGGCGCGGTCATCGACAACGACCCGGACACCTACCAGCAGCGCTGCCAGCAGGCCGTTATGCTGCTGCGGGAGGCGGGCTTCACCCGGCCGGAGGTCATTGCCTCTCTGGGCACGGTGACGCTGCTGCACCGCAGCACACCGGCGCAGACCACGCTGGCGCGGCAGCTGCAGCAGGTGTGGCGTGACACGCTGGGCATCAACGTGACGCTGCAAAGCGCCGACGAGGAGGAATTTGACCAGCTGCTGCACGGGGGCGAGTTCACGCTGGCGCTGACGGAGATCACCGCGCTGTACAACGATGCGGCGGCGTATCTGGATATGTGGCGCAGCGGCAACAGCTGCAACTACGCGCAGATCGGCATGAACGCCTATGACATCCTCATGCGCGTGGCGGCCGCCAGCACCTCCGACGAGGCGCGGGACGCCTATCTGAAGGATGCGGAGGGTCTGCTGCTGGACAGCGCCAATGTGGTGCCCCTCTACGGGCGGCAGCAGCCGTACCAGATGGCGGAGAACGTCATCGGCGCGGTCAGCGACGGCCTGGGTGCGTGGTACTTCGGCGCCACCCGCCGCCTGGCGAAATAAGCAAAAAAAGAACGCCTAAAGGCCGCCTGACACAAGAAAACACACGGTTTTGCCTGTGTCTATCCGGCTGAAATCGACCGAAAAAACGCCCGCATGCGTCAGCATGCGGGCGTTTTTGCAGCCAATTTCAGCTCGAATTTACTTTGGCAAAACTGCTTCGCACCGAAAAAGAGCGCGTTTTGTGCAGAGCCGAGGCGCGTCGCCGCAGGCATACTGGATGTCTGTCAAGGCGGCGCAACGGTGGGGCTGCGCCAAACGCGCCTTTTACGGCGTATGTTTTCTTATGCCAGGCGGCCTAACGGGCGTTCTTTTTTATGTATGCGCGTTTACTTGCTCAGATACTCGTCAATGGACTTGGCGCCCAGCTTGCCGGCACCCATGGCCAGAATGACGGTGGCTGCGCCGGTGACGGCGTCGCCGCCGGCATACACCGCCTGACGGGAGGTCAGACCCTCCTCATTGACGATGATGCCGCCCTTCTTGTTGACCTCAAGCCCCTTGGTGGTGGACTTGATCAGCGGGTTGGGGCTGGTGCCCAGAGACATGATGACGGCGTCCACGCTCAGGTCGAACTCGCTGCCCTTCTTCTCCACGGGACGGCGGCGGCCGGAGGCGTCCGGCTCACCCAGCTCCATCTCGATGCAGGTCATGGACTTGACGCAGTCCTGCTCGTCGCCGTTGATCTGGATGGGGTTGTTCAGCGTCTTGAAGATGACGCCCTCCTCGATGGCGTGCTCCACCTCCTCGTGACGGGCGGGCAGCTCCTCCATGCCGCGGCGGTACACCACATAGACCTCTGCGCCCAGCCGCTTGGAGCAGCGTGCGGCGTCCATAGCCACGTTGCCGCCGCCCACCACGGCCACGGTCTTGCCCTTCAGATCCATGATGGGCGTGTCGCTGTCCTCGCGGTACGCCTTCATCAGGTTGATGCGGGTCAGGAACTCGTTGGCGGAATAAACGCCCTTCAGGTTCTCGCCGGGGATGTTCATGAACATGGGCAGACCGGCGCCGGAGCCGATAAACACGGCCTCGAACCCGTTCTCCTCCATCAGCTCGTCGATGGTGATGGTGCGACCCACCACGGTGTTCGTCTCCACCTTCACGCCCATGGCCTTCAGGCCGTCCACTTCCTTCTGGACGATGGCCTTGGGCAGACGGAACTCGGGGATGCCGTACACCAGCACGCCGCCGGCCAGATGCAGCGCCTCGAACACCGTGACCTCATAGCCCTTCTTGGCCAGGTCGCCGGCGCAGGTCAGACCCGCAGGGCCGGAGCCGATGACAGCCACCTTGTGGCCGTTGGGGGCGGGCTTGGCAGCCGCCTCGGTGCTGTGGGCGTTGTGCCAGTCGGCCACAAACCGCTCCAGACGGCCGATACCCACGGGGTCACCCTTCTTGCCGCGGACGCAGTGCATCTCGCACTGGCTCTCCTGCGGGCATACGCGGCCGCACACGGCGGGCAGGGAACTGGTCTGGTGGATGACCTGATACGCACCCTCGTAGTCCTTCTCCACGATCTTTGCGATGAATTCGGGGATGCGCACGTTGACGGGACAGCCGTCCACGCAGGGATGGTTCTTGCAGTTCAGGCAGCGGGCGGCCTCGTCCAGCGCCTGCTCCTCGGTGTAGCCCAGCGCCACCTCGAGGAAATTCTTGTTGCGGACATTGGGATCCTGAGAGGGCATCTCGTTCTTGTCCAAACGCATATTGATCTTAGCAGCCATCTTACTTTACCTCCTGCTTGAACAGATTGCAGACTTCCTCGTGCTTGCGCAGCTCGAAGTCGCGGTACATCTGGTTGCGCTTCACCGCCAGATCCCAGTCCACCTTCTGGCCGTCGAAGTCGGGGCCGTCCACGCAGGCGAACTTCGTCTCGCCGCCCACGGTCAGGCGGCAGCCGCCGCACATGCCGGTGCCGTCGATCATGATGGGGGACATGGACACGGTGGTGGGCATGTTATAGGGGGCGGTGGTCTTGCAGACGAACTTCATCATGACCATGGGGCCGATGGCGAAGATCTCGTCGTACACGTTGCCCGCGTCCAGCAGCTCCTTCAGCGCCTCCGTGACCATACCCTTCTGGCCGTAGGAGCCGTCGTCGGTGCAGACCTTCAGCACGGAGGAGACGGCGCGGAACTTGTCCTCCAGAATGACCACGTCCTTGCTCTTGAAGCCCACCACGGCGTGGACCTCTGCACCGCAGTCGTGGAACTTCTTCAGCACGGGATACGCGATGGCGCAGCCGACGCCGCCGCCCACCACGCAGACCTTCTTCTTGCCCTCTGTCTCGGTGGGCTTGCCCAGGGGACCCACAAAGTCCTGAAGACAGTCGCCCTGCTGCTTGTGGCTGAGCTTCTCGGTGGTAGCGCCCACGGTCTGGACGATAATGGTCACAGTGCCCTTCTCGCGGTCGTAGTCGTGGATGGTGATGGGGATACGCTCGCCCATCTCGTCCACACGCAGGATGATGAACTGCCCCGGCTCCGCCTTCTTCGCCACCATGGGTGCCTCGATCTCATAGAGGATCACGGTGGGCTTCAGCGCTTCTTTTCTGACGATACGGTACATACATCACGGCTCCTTTTTTTGTATTTCGTGGCGGTTTGCCCGCCGATGGTATCCGTTCTTGCTATTGTAGCATTATTACCGCAAACCGTCAATTATCAATTGTTGTGAAATCCACAAAGAGAGCCGTCCCTCATTTTCCGTGCGGCGGGGTGAGCGAACCCCGTCCTGCGCACAGGCGCGGCGAACCGCCCGTAGGGGACGGCGTCCCCGACGTCCTGTTTTGTGCGGCTCATGTCCCGCATTGTAGGGGCGGACGACTTGTCCGCCCATGGCAGCTCCCCCGACAGGCTCCAGACTGTCAAAAAACCTGCTCGGTTACAAGTATCGGAGGGAAGGATACCATCGATTGGCAAGGGCAAACACGCCT
>ENA-UOIY01000209-UOIY01000209.1-human-gut-metagenome-genome-assembly--contig:-P114-NODE-209-length-100876-cov-10.834786_pt1 | contig 100876 bp, 108 predicted proteins | sample MGYA00242335_ERZ723882 | MGnify/ENA metagenome assembly ERZ723882 | reverse complement strand
TCTCTGAACCTTCTACATACTTTTATGCTCTTCTGTAGCTTGGCTGCTGATTGACTCATTGAGTTGTTCCAGCAATTCACCCTGTTTATTCAGAACCCTTCTTTTACTATAAGTAATTAATTTATATTGCATGGATGGAATAATATAATCTTTAATCAGTTCTACAAGTTTAGGAAAATCCTTAGCTTGCAGATACATACTATTATCATGTTTACCTACAGTAAAATGTAGACCAAATTTATCTAATAATATACTGGCTAATAAAGATTGTTCTTCAAGAGTAAATGAACAAGTAGATAAGATACATGAATTTTTAGTCACATAACCATCATCCATATACCATATAGCTAAACCTAAAGCATCTATATTTTTCACAAATTCCTTAAAGACTCTTTTATGACCATTAGAATCATAATATTTGTTTCTTATATCTGTGAAAATAGGATGCAATTTAGACTTAAATCTATACTCCACTAACTCATGTGAGTATCTTTTATTATTTAGGTGATACTCAATTATAGGAGATACTAAATTATATTTACTTAATATACCCCATTTATACTCAAGATATTCTTTCTGCTTTTCAGAATGTGCTATACTAAGACACATATTCTTAGTTCTACTACCAACTGAACAAAAACATCCATCTCCTAATAGGCTTCCTATAAGAAGCTGTTTTAAGTCATTTTCTACTTTGATTTCTTTATAATTCTTCATACCATTAAAATTTAATAGTACAAAGATAAGGTATTTGACCTAATATTGCAACATTATAATTAAAATTATTTATAGTTTATTATCAAAATCCTGACCTAACATAACTACTTTCAAGTCATTGAGAGGACAAAGCTCGAATGCTCTGAATACATTAGATTGGGCAGGACACAAAGGCTTTCTCCTGTATTCTTGCCCAACCTTAGCCATTACATTATTAAGCTCTGTCCTATCAATTACCTTCATCCAATCTCCAAAGTATTCATCTAATGTCATATCAACATCATTATGTCATCAATATTGTCAATAAGGCATTCATTCAGTGCATCATTAGAGCAGGTAGATGGAGTAGGTTTAATAGGTTCTACAAAGAACTTATTGAAATTATCTACTATGACCTTTACTTTCCTGTCCTCTGGATTACTGCTGAAACTGTAATTGTTTCTTGGGAAATTTACATCCATACTTATATAATAGGGAATCAATTTCTTGATGATACCTTTATTAATCAACTTATCAGACTCTAAGAATACTTTGGGACTGACATGGCACACAGGTCTGTAATAGACCATAGTATTACCATTATCCTCAGTATGTACACTTCTTGCAGTTAATGTACATAATAGTAATGGAGTGTAGCTCTCATCAAAGATGATACCTTTACCACCATAATACACTTCACCCTTATTGGTAGTTATCTTCTGCAATCTTTTACCATATCCTACATTAGTAAATAATTGAGTTATGATACTATCAAAGGTTCTTCTCTCTTGGCTTGGTGCATTATCATATAATGGCAGTATTATCCTCTTGATTCCCATAATTGTGGGATAAGCCATATTGTCTGAGACCGGCTTTTCAAAGTGTTCTCTTGCAATCACAGGTATCTCTACCTCATCATTGTTTACTTCAATGACAAGGCTTCTTCTAAATACATTGTTACTATCAAGAGACAGATTCATTTCAAGTTGGTCTGGATCACCAAACTCACTGCTATTGAAAACACCCATTACATTATATGCAAATCTTAGGTTAAATTCCATTATACTTCAGTTTTAAGATACATTGTTTCTGCATTATATGTGGTAAGGAATGGCAGGTCTCTATCAATGAGAGGCTCACATTGATTAGCACAGAAGTTTACAAACAAATTAACCATATAAGATGCAATCATATTTGCACAGAAGGTAGTTTGTTTATAGGAGCAGATAGTTTCATCAGCTTCTGCATCAGAGAATAGGAACTCATTATTGTACCTATTGATGTTGTACTCATCATCTCCCTTGATACACAATACCTGAAACTCTTCTGCTGCTAATCTGCCATCAATAAATAAGCAATTCTTTCTCTCCTCTTCTGGTTTGGATTGAACATGATTTACCCATTTATTAAAGAAGAGTCTTCTTGCTGCCATATTATCAAAGCCACAAATCATAATGTCTGATGCTTCAGATTCATTGGTAAATCTCTCATTTATTGCAAAGACACTGCTATAGCCAGCATAGTTTCTAATCATCTCAGCCAGTGCAGATACTTTAGTTCTGCCTAAATCAGACTGACCATATAACTGACCTGACATATTGACAGTTTCCACTATGTCATCATCATAGATAAACATGGAAGCTGGCTTCATTCTTGCCAATAAAAAGCCTACATAACTACCAATACCACCTACACCTGCCAAAATGACAGTCTTCTTCTGAATATTCTCATACCAAATGGCAGAACTAAACCTACTTGTAGCTTCATCTACAAGCAAAGTTGCAGAGTTTGTAGGTATTTCCTGATGTGCATCCTCTACAGCTTGGTCAAGGATAGCCTGTTCTTCTTCTGAAAGTCCAGAGCTAATACTATCACCATCATTTTCCATAGGATTATCTGATTCAGGTATAGTACTCTCATTGAGGTCCTCTATAAAAGAATTATAAGCTTCCTGTAAAGTTGCAGGAAGGCTTTCTCGGGCTGTTACTTCTTCATTCATAATATTAAATACTTTTGAAGTGCATCAATATACTCTTTGATATAATCATTTTCAGGGAGTTTTGTAAGCTCCTCTATCATATCATGGGCACAAATAGCACAAATTTCTGTTTCATCAAAGCCAAGCTCTTCCAACTTCTCATCTGTCACATACCATGTCAGATATTCTGCATAGGTATCTGCCCACATTTTGAAATTTTTCATGCCTTCTTCACCCTTACCAAATCTCTTTTCATACAATGCAGGCATTGACTTAGCCCATTTGGTAATGTCAATCTTACTATCATTAGAAATGATAATACTACCTGTAATCAATTGAAGTACAAGAAACTTCAAAGTAACTTTATCAAATGATACTTGACCATAAGGTATGTCATATTCCTCTTCAAATGGCAAGTCATCTATATCATCAAAAAGAGTTGGCTGAACTACCTTAGGCTTATTAGCTTCCTTCTTGACAAGATTTGCTGGACCTGCCTTTGTACCATAGGAATTAGCAATAACAGGTTTATAACCACCTTGATATGTAGGTGTCTGAGCTTTCTTGGCTTTCTCTGCCTTAGCTTGCTTGATTTCTTCAAGTCTTGCATCCATATCAGGGAAAGAGTAGTTTTCACCCTCTTTCTCTATTTTAAGGTAGAACCATTCAATCTCATCTGCATTGCTTACATATTTCTTAGTATCATGCTTTTCACCATCACCAAAGAACTCATATACTAACATGTCCTCAATTTGACTATATCTTTTTACTCTCCTGGTAATGGCGGCAGTATAAGTACCTGCATTATTCACAATGAGAGATACAAAGTTATTTCTATCCCTACCTTCCTCCTTCAGAGTAGCAGTATCTGTTCCACTAAAGAAGGTACTCATATTGTTATGGGAATGTATAAGACCCATTTGGCAATCAAGTAGCTCAGGATTCTCACACATATAGGCTATCACATCAGGATTCATATCAAACTCTGTATAGGCTTGAGTACCAATATCCATAATGTAAATATCCACACATCTTATTACAAGGTCATTATTTTCAAATGAACCTTCATGTGTAAAGAATAATGTACCTGACCATTCAGTACTCCACACCTTTTGGCAGGCAAATCTTATCTTTCTCTCCACTTCTGCTGGGATAATCAGCTTATAATTATAAGTACCTGACTTCTGTACCAAGCTGATTACTTTCGTGGGTTGCTTTGTTTCTTCCATATCTGTAGTTTAACACTTTAAGAATTATATTTAATATATACAGTGCAGTCTGAGTATTGAGTATTATACTCTTGTTCTCATTCCTTACTTCCGCAATATCTGTAATATCTACAGTTATCTCTCTTCCCTTGAATACACACACTTTCTTGCCTATATACTGAGCATAATTATTTACATTATTCCTGCCCCTATCATAGTAAATCTTCCCATTGTCTATGATACATTCCCTAAGTAATTCTCTTGTCTTTAGGTTGTCAAATGTGTTAGTGACTTCACCTTTGTTGAACAAGTCATTGTACCAAGAAATGAACTCATTACTGATAAGGATAATGTACTCTGGCAAAGACATCCCTATTGAATAACTACCATTTACATAGTTGAATTTGAGCTTCTTTGTATTGATAAAGTGCCTTACAAAGTCCCTCAACTTGTCAGTAGACAGGGTATCACCATAGTAATTAGGAGACAGATATGTAATGAATCTATCTACACCTACTTCCATATCATTGGTACCTAACTTCTCCAAGTAATTATAAGGTACTCCAGCAACAGATTCTACAGTCACATACTTACTCAGTTCAAGGCAGAACATATTCCACATATCCTCATCATAATCCCTATTGAGGGCACTAATAGTACCATTAATAGGACCACTGCCTGTACAAGGATTTTGGAATTGGGTGAAATCCCCTGTAGGGATACTACTGATATGACTGTGCATGTAATGACTTCTGATGTGAAGCAGGGTATACTCTGACCTGTTAAGTGTGAATCCTCCATTCAGTGTACCATTATAAGACACCTTTACTTTAGCCCATAAGTGATTAATATCCACAAATCTATCATGCTCATTAGTCACTCTTACATGAGGGAAATGCACAAGTATGAATATGCCATTGAACTTAGCATTACCAATTCTTTCCTTTACTGTAGTATTTGTAAGCACATTTACAACCTTTTCTACCTGGTCTCCAGGTAAATCAGTAATAGACCATGTTTTATACATGCTCCAGTCATTCATGTTCATGCTTACAATATTACCATCAGGAATATAAGTAGATAAAGGCTCTATATTCATCCAAGATTTGAACTTGTCCAAACTCCAATATCCTTGCATATCAACTTTATCCTCTCCAAAGAAATCATTGAATATGCCTAATACTCGAAGTGGCCTGTCCATCAAGGAGTTATATAGTTCCTCTATCTTCTCCTCAATTAATTTAATTGTTTCTCCACTCATATTACTGTAAAAAAATAGGTAAGGGGGTATCTCTACCCTCTTACCTATTGTCTGTTATTAATGAATACTCATTCCTTCAAACATATCATTAATCTCATCATCAGAGTAAGGAGAAGCTGGCTTAGGCTTATACTCCTCAGATGGTGCAACTTTTACTGCACCCTCAAGAATACCAAGCACTTTCTCTTTCTCATAATCTTCAATTGTGCCATTGTCCTCAAGAATTTCCACCAACTTGTTGATAGCAGCTCTTGCTACAGTATCAACACACTCACCACCATTACTTGCAGGTGCTACAGGAGCAGGTTTTGAAGCACCATTGCTCTGTGCCAATGCAATAAGGTCAGCAGTCTTACACATAGTGAAGTTTTTGCCAAACTTCTTAAGGCAAGCATCTTGAAGACCCCTTCTCTTGATTTCAGCATATGTCTCCATTCTACTCATTGCGCCAGACCTAATTTTCTTGTTGGTGTTAGTAAGCATGAAAACCAACTCATTGGTGACAATTCCCTTATAAGGAACATCATGTGGCAGAACTGAAGCATCATTCTTCAATTCAACCTTTGATGTACCTTCAAAGAAGGTCATACCATCATAGTCAATACCATTGGCTCTCAGGTCACTTTTCAACTCAGCAAGGGTCGTGGCTGCTGACATAATAACACTCTTCTTCTGATTCTTAGTCTGTATGACTGTAATTTTACGACTTTGCATAACTTTTTAATATTTTATGTTTCACAATGTTTTGAATTTCCAAATATAACCATAGGCTGTTTTTCTTTTAACAGTGCCAAATTGGGTATCTGCTACACCATTACAACATTTTAAAATATTAGTAACAGCTGCTTTTATATTTCCATTGTTCACTGTCCTTGCAGCTTCTGCTATACTTGGAAATTCTTTTAAAAATTCTCTTGTTTTAGAGTATTGAAGGACTGGGATACTAAAGAAGGGATTGTTAGTCAGGCTATTAGACAGCTTACTATTCCTGTTTCCATAATTCAGATTATACTTGTGACTACACCATTCAAGATTATTTACAGAGTTATTGCTTCTATTTTCATCCTTATGATTAATAATCCTACATCCATTAGGATTAGGCAGGAATGCTTGAGCTACTAATCTATGTATTAGAAGATAGCAACTCTTCTTGTCATTATCATATAAGTTAATACCTAAATAACCATTACTCAGCTTATGAGGGATTAGAACCTTTTCTTTACCAGTTTTATTATAATTGAGGCTCTTTATTTCCCCAGTATTGCTTACCATGTAATTAGGAAATCCATCTATTTCTCTCCATTCCTTCATACCCATTCAATTTTTTTTTTCTTTTATTTAATCTATGCAAAAGGGCAAATCATCCCAATCATTGTCCTCTTGTCTTGAAGAGTTGAATAAAGGCTTGGTTATTCTAAGGAACTCATCTTTGCCCTTAGCCTTATACAAGTCTGAAATATCTTTCCCTTCATTAAAGGGTGGCAATACTACATTAGTAAATCCTGTTTCCTCAGCTAACTTCTGAGCATCTTTCAATCCTGGCTCATCATTATCCAAGCAAATGAAGACTTGTTTATATCTTCTTTTCAGTTCACTAATTGCAGTATCACTCATCCTATATCCCTCACCCTGTATTGCAAGAGAGGGTATTCCTGTGTTAGCCCATAGACATAAAGCATCTTTCAATGAGGAGCAAATGCAAATTTGCTCTCCATATTCAGGTACTTTAGTCCATAGACTTACCACAGAAGTGTCATGTTTATTACTCCATTTATAACCACCTTTGTTAAATGGCTGATAGATTTTGAGAGTAACCTTACCTTCCTTATGTTCTACATAAGCATAGGCATATCTGTCAGCTCCAAATACATACTTATTACCATCTTTGATGACAATCTTATGTGATATTGGATAAACTTCTGCATACTTCAGCCAGTCAAGACTTATTCCATAGGATGCCCAATACTCAATATCATGAGGTGCCCAATCTCTGACTTTACATTGCAGCTCTGTATTATTGAGCTTGAAAATCTTAGGAGTTAAGTGTTGCTTTGAAGTATTTATACCTAGGTCTTTTGTACTGAACTTAGAAATATCATGAGCTATCTTGGCAAGAGCTTCTATATAATTGCATCCCCACAACTTGCAAAGAATATCAAAAGTATTTCCTCTGTCCTTAGTTGCAAAGTCTACATAGTAGACTCTATGCCCATCTCTGGAATAAAGTCCAAAGGAAGCCTTATCATCTATTCTTAAAGGAGAATGAATTACACAGGGAATTTCTGTAACTCCAAGATAATAAGCTAAAATATCTGCTTCTGTAGTTTTACTTAGAATATCATCTAAAGTCACAGAAGGATTACTCTTGCCAATAGCCATAACTGTTTAGTTTAAAAGTTATTATTTACCAAAATCCCAAGGAGAAGACTCTTCTGCCTTAGGGAAAGGCATGTCACTTGAGCCTGAGTTGTTGAAGTCAGTAGCTTCTACAGTATATTCTCTAAAGGGTTTAATATCATACTCCACATTAGAGAATGCTCCGGCATTCTTTCTTTCTTGTAAGTCCTTATCTATTTCACTGTAATCTCTTGCTCCATTTCTAAGTACTTTGTTAGTATATACTACCTGATATTGTTTTCCATCCTCAGTAGTTCTTACTCCAAACATCACCTTGACTTTATTCTTAGGCATAAGCTTAGGAACTTCATTAAGTTCAGAGAAATCTCCCTTAAACAGCTTATCCATATCAAGGGAACATTCACACTCCTCCATGTTAGCTACTTTGGGGTTCTTAACCCATTCACCATTAACATAGGAAAGTGCTTCATCAAAATTAAGATAGCTCTTAATAAATTCAATAAGTTGTATTTCTCCATTATAGGCAGGCCTGTATTCAGTAGTAATTCTAAGGGCTTTACCAGTGCTACTTTTAAGAGTCGCTTTATTTTTCAGGTCCTCTGGGGTAGCCCAAGCACTATAACCATATTTATCAATTACTTGTACCTTAGTTTTGTCTCTATTATACCTATAGGATTTATCTACAAAGAAAGTCATAGGAATAATTATATCTCCCTCTACATCTGGTTTGACATAGAAAGTAACCATAACTTGAGGTACATTCTTACCATCTACCTCTCTTTCTCTCAGATATTCAGGCTCAGAGTCTATTTCTGCATTCAACAGTTTATTTCTTTCTTCTTTTGTGGGATTAACTGCTAAAACATATACAGGAGAAGCACCAATATACCTCTTAATACTTCCACCTTCTTTACTCTCTACTGCTTTACCAAAAGCCATAAAACTAAAATTAATATTTTTATTCATTTCTATTCAATTTATTTAATTTTACTTCTTGTTATTTTATTGCTTGTTCTTAATGAACTTAGTAAGGGAGATTGTTAGGAAAGGGAGAATCTCCCTCTGCCTTGACCTCTACTTCAGGTGCCTTCTCGGCATCATCTACTGTCTCAGGAGCAACATTGTCAATAGCAGGCTCCTCTACATGAATTTCATATACATTAGCCTCCTCATTGAACACTACTACACCAGCCTTAGGTTCATACTTAGTAACCTTTACAGGCTTACCATCCTTATCAGCCTTACCAGTATCTTCTACCTTCTTGACAACCAAGTCTTCACTTGTGAGACCACCTGTCAAAGCCTTGACACCCATCTCATGTCCCTCAATCTCCTCAGTCAGGGCATTATACTCTGCATTGAGTTCATCAATCTTGGCAGCAATCTTATTCTTCTTCACTACCAAAGGATTAACATTCTGTGCAATTCTTTTTACACCTGCAAACTGTCTTACTGTCAATGTCTTATTCATACTTTTCTTGCTAAAATAAAAAAAAAAATACTTAAATACTTGTTACTAAAATATCTGTAATAATTGTCCTAATCCTCCAGACTTCTGTAATATATTAGGCTTATCCCACAGCTTGTATATTGTGAATTTCCTTTCATAATAGTCTAGGGCTGTTATAAAACATGCTGCCAATTGTGCACTACTTAATAACTTGGTAACAAACAGGGTAGTCTCATAGTAAGGCTTGCCCTGTTCTATACAGTATTGCATCAATACCATACTGATGTCACCTGTAGTAATACTATTATTAGCAACTAACCTTGATATTCTTACAGTCTCATCCCTATCCATAAACTTCTCTTAACTTGTCTACAACAATAGACAAATCATTAGGAATCTCATCAGGAAGGTCATCCAATGCACCAAGACTGTCTTTAGCAGGATATTCTCCATCAAACTCCTTGACAAAGTGCTTGATAGGCCTCTTGTTTTCTGCATCATACCCTACCTTGCCAAAGAGGATAATATCAAACTTACCCTCAGGAGTAATATAGTCATCAACCATCTTTCCAGTGGTCTTGAACTTATAGGAAATGGAATCACCATTCCTGTCCTTATACTCCTCATAATGGGCACAGCAGATGATATTCTTATCTTCAGGGAATCCCTTGAAAGAATCAAAGATGAGACCCATACCATAACCAATCTGCTTAGGAGTATCCCATCCACCTTTCATGGCATTTGCCATATAGAAATCCTGAGCAAGATAGTTCATATCATCTATAAGAACATTCTTATAAGGTGATTTCTTCATTATATTGACAATCTCTGCAACTGCTGCAAATCTGTCAAGTCCTGTAAGACTATCTACCTGTACTCTGTTTCCTGTGGCAAGGGCATTTGCATTTACAAGCTTCTGTGTGGGCTTACCTACATTCTCCACTCCAATGTTGCCTTCAATCAATTTGAAGTTAGGGTTAGGAACACCCCTACCAATACACTGGATAACATAAGTTTCCTTTGGGTTAAGCCCCTTAATACCTAACTTCTCCCTACCACAATAGGAAGTGGTTTTTCCAAAGCCTGACTTAGCCAAAACTAAAATCTTTGCCATTGTTTTTGTCTTATAATGTTACTTTTACTTGAAAAGGGTTGCAAACTTATGAAATATTTTCCACCTGTGCAACTTTCTATTCATTTTATTTATTCCATAACTAAAGAAAGTCTTAGCAGTTTTGCTCTTCCTTGATTCCATATAGTTATATACTCTCTGTAGTGCTTCCCTATCATCAGGTTTTGGGAGTTCATAAAATGTACTCACTGCACCATCAAAGAATAAAGGGCAGATTTGACCATTTGCTCCATAGTCTCTATCTTCAATCACCTCCATGAACCTTATATGGTTCCTGAACTTGGTTATATCATATCCTTCATACTCTCTTAGTCCATACTTGAATGGACTATAGAGACCTATAACCATATTGGCATCTCTGGTAGTAGTCTTACAATCTGCAAGACCATCAGAAGATGGTTTAAGCTTATTCAGCTTTTGGTTCTCAATACCCTCTTGAGCCTGTGCTTGATGCTGAATCAATACAAAGATGAATTTCAATTGATTCCTGAGAGTAATACCATACTTGCTCATCTTATCAATAGTTTCCATCTTCTTCAATCCACTTTCAAGAGATAGATTCGAGGCATTATCTATGATGATTATCCTCCTCTCCTCTGGGTCATCTGGGGTATAAGGATTGTCATTGTCTACCACATCTGCATCTATAATTTTATCTGTGATAGGGTCTTTCCTCTTACCTTTCTTGAAGTTAAGATGTCCATGAGCTAAGGCATAGTCTCTACAGTACTTATTGATTCCTGTAGGATTCCTTTGGCCATCAATATACTCGACCATATCCTCGAATGCCTTGATATATCTCTGATACTTATCAGATTCAAGTAATTCAAGAATCTTCTCATCAATAGGATGGTCTCTATCTGTACTTTTCAGTTCAGTGGGAGATACCTCTATTCCATCCAATCTAAACAATAGATGACACAAGAACTCATTGTACTTTTCCTCTGGACTCATCTCCAAAGTAAAGTAAAGAACCTTAACTCTCATCTCAGGATGCTCCAATATAAAGAACAATGGTTCATATACAAATAGGTAATCACAGAACTTTGATTTACCTACCTTTTGGTTGGCAGTCACCACTATGAACTTAGCAGTTTCAATGCCTGGAACCCATGCTCTAAATCTTGGAAAAGGAAAAGGGATACAATTATAAAGTCCATTAAGAACTCTCTCTCTCCTTAACCTCAGATTTCCCATTACTTGCTTAAATCTACTCATAATCAGTTAATTGTAGAAGTCCAATCTCTCTTCAAATCATCTTCCTGACCAGCATTCTCTATGTAAGAAGCAAGGTCTGATACCTCTTCAATGTACTTTCTACCATCACTTCCCATTTTCTTTTCATCCTTCCATATAAAGTATTTAAGTGCTCTCATATAAGTGTACTGTCCATTGAAGGATTCCACATATTTCTTGGCTGCATGTATAATCTGCTCATCAGAGTACTTATTACCATACAACTTGAAGAACTTTTGAAGCCTCTCTTTATTGTCTTTTCTATTGCCTTTCCAATACAAAGATGTACCTTCTTTCTTGCCTGATGGGAAGATAGACATAAGAGTATCTACTAGAGGTAATAGTCGCTCATCTGATGGTACAGAAGTATCAGCACTAAGTAATATATCAGAGCATATACTATCCCACCTTTGAGTAACTAGGAAACCTTCAGAGAACATATCTTTTACCAGTACCTCTTTATTAACCAAGTCATTAAACAGCTCAGTAATGTTTACTCCAGTCTTAACAAGCAATACTGCAAGAAGAGAAGGTAAATCCATGCCTTTCTTCTTACAAATATCTTCATTGATTACATAATTCATTCTGATAGCTTTTTCACATGATTAACTTCAATTTCCTCTACTGCTGCACAGTTTTTAGTCATTACCTCTGCCATTTTAGCATTTTCTACAAAGCCTTTTGCAATGCAGTCCCACACATTCTTAGCAGTCTTGAATGCCTTGGATTTAGCTCTTGATTCAGCAATTTTCTTGCCAGTAGCCTCATCAAAGGTATCATCAGAGTTGCATCTTGCCTTAGCTGTCACTATGAACTCTCCAAAGTCATTTACCATAGGAGCTTTGGTTGCCCACCAAGCAGGGTCTATATGATTCCATAACTTAGAATCAAAAAGTTGCATATCAACTGACATGTTACATACAACCACTTTGTTTTCTGGCTTTACAATAAATTTGGATGTTGTTCTAACTCTAGTTTTCATAATGTTATTTCATTTATATTGTTAATAGTAACTATAGACTCTTCTGAATACTCCTCTATCATCTTCTGCACAAGTTCCTCTTCCCTTGTATCCTTGAAATAAGGTATAATGATAATAGGAGATTTGTGTCTAAGTATTCTACCAACTCTTTGCTTTACTACAATCTCCGAACTATTCAAGTTGCAGAATATACCTATCCTACAATTAGTCAAGTTCACACCTTCATTGAGTATGTTACAGGCAGTAATATGCTTAATCTTGTTAAGATTAAACATTTCAAGGTTCTTCACTGAAGCCTTATTCTTTGAGGTGATATTGTATTTACCTAACCTCTCTGACTGCTCAATACTACTACAGAAAGTCAAAGTCTTGTAATTCCTGAACTTGTCAAGAAGAGATAGTACAAGGGCTTCCTTCTGTTCAGCACACCATTTCAATCTTTTGCCAGCTGTAGAAAGCCATAAATTCTTTATTCTCTCATTCCTTGAGTTAAAGTACTTATTCTTGTACCACTCTATAAGTGAAGAGATACTATCATAGCAACCTTTCTGAGTGGTGATTATATCACGACCAAACTTCTTAACCTTATAGGTATAATTAGTAGTGTCCAAAGTCAAAGGCAGTAGATATACTGTAGGCTCAGGTAGTACTTCATCTTCTACAGCTTCCTTGAGACCACACTTAATGACCTCAGCCTTGTGGTTGTAAATGAAATAATCCCTCATGTCTCTCTTAATAGTGGCAGACAATCCAATGAAAGACTCATTGATATGGATAGTCTCCAATACATCAATTCTTGCTTCTGACAAATGCTGCATCTCATCTGCCACTACTACATCAAAGTATGAGTTCTCATAGTTCTTTAGTGACTCATAGCATTCAATGGTAATATAGTCAGACTTGATACCTCCCCATTTCTCAATCTCATCCTTCCAAGTCTGCTTATGCACAGTCTTAGATACAAGTATCAGGATACTTGTAGGGCTTTCATCATTTCTGAATACCCTATCACATATATGATTAATGAGGCCTATTGCTACTTTGGTCTTCCCCATCCCAGTAATAAGCTCTAAGATAAGATACTTAGCTTTGTCTATCTTAGACAAAGCTAAGCTATTCACTTCTTCTCTAGTCATTGCTCAATTTCTCTTTACTATTTCATACTTTCCAACATAGTAGCTTCTTGATTTTCAGTAGGCATTTTGTGATAATGTTACCTCCATCCAATAAGGTATTATATCTACCAAAGGAATGGCCCCTAATTCTTACCCTATATTTACCATCCTCTATGGTGATGTTCCTACATTTTAGTAGTACTATTCAATACTATTTTCTTATTTTACTTAAATCCAAAAATGTAGAAGTATTCCCACCAGTGATTACTGTTGGTACAGTCCCATCCCATTTCTCAATCCACATCTTCTCAAGGATTTCAGGGGTAAGTGCTTGCTGCCTTAACTCATTGGCCTTCTTCTCTGCCTCAGCAGCTACAATAAGTTTCTTAGCCTGAGCTTCTGCCACTTTAACCTCATTCTCTACCTGCATAGCCTGCTGAATAGCCTTATTTTTGGCATTTACAGACTCTACAATAGTCTGAGGATATTTGAGACCAGAGGTTAGCTGCTCCAACTGAAAGTTCTCTTTGGCAAGTGCCTGAGTTAAGTACCTTTCAATAGCATTCTCAATACTATCCCTCTTGCTTACAATATCATCAGTAGTAAACTTATTGAGCTGGATTCTAAAGGCATCCTTTACATAGTTATACAGAGTACCTCTGATTACCTCATTCAACTCTTTTCTGTACTTCTTAAAGACAGCAGGTGATTTACCATCAATAATCTTCAATGATACAGTAGGGTCTACAGTGAACTCTGAACCATCCTTTGCATTGATTGTAAATGGCTCATAGTCAATGGTCTGTACATAAGTAGGATACTCATATACTGTGGTAGTCCAAGGATTATACCACACAATGCCAGTTACCAAAGAAGCATCATCCACTCCCTTATCACTGCCATACAGATTCACCTTGATGCCTTCACAACCTGCATCTACCTTCTCCATACATGATGTCATTGAGAACACCATAAACAAGGACAGAAGTCCCAAAATCAATTTACTTTTCATGTTTTCTTTCTAATTTAATTACTGTTAAACACTTTGTTCTGACTGATAGATATAATGTTGCCACTACCATAAAGAATCCTATCACATTCTCAATGGTATTAGGTGCTGAAATCATTTCAAGTCCTAAGGTTATTAGGATAATGAAGATTACAAACCATACAGCAACTTTTACTACTACTTTACCCATAATCTACTTTCTTCATGCTTTTTTTTTGTTAAACTTATATTGCTTAGTCAGTGAGACTTTAGTCTCCTTCTTTAGTCGGAAATACATAGTTAGATAATCTTTAGAATAATGATTCTATCATATTTCAAACAGTTTTATGTAAGTTCTCTTACACTCCCCACTCCAATACCATTTGTTATACCATAATAGCACAATGTATTTATTCCTTAATATGATTATATCAATTCTGGGAAGATACCTATTGTACATTATAATAACCCAAACACATAAAGCAATGAGGAGTAATACATTATATACCATCATATTATTCTGGTTTAGGACAACATATTACATACTCAAATCTTGAACAAATTTCTTTCCATTTCATATAGTTATCACATGAGTTTTTCTTTAATGCCTTTGCATCAATGAAGTTACTTACACAGAGCATATCATACTTGTTAGTAGGATGAGGAATTACCTCAAAGTACCCATCTAAATCATGTATAATTGCCCTAATAGTATCACCTGATGATATAAAGTCATCCACAACTATGAACCTTGTAGTACCAACCTCATCAATTCCTCTTAATGAAGAACAATGAGCACTTGTATCTTCTTCCTTCCTGACAATCAGGATGTAGGTCTTAGTAGTTGGGTTAATGTTGTGTAACTCATTAAGCATAGCACCTGCAATCATAGCTCCTGATGTACCTCTTACTACAAAGGTTATGCTTGTACCTTCCTCAATGTCCTCTTTATATGTATTGAAGATTGCTTCTGCACTCTGTTGTATGTAGCTATGCTTCCAATGGACACCAAATGGATATTCTACACTAATGAAATGGTCAAGATGTATAAATTTAGGAACATATCCCATAGTCTCTTAGTTTTATCCTGCTTATTCAGAGGTTGTAAAAAAAAAAGAAGGACAAGGGTATTATTAGTACCCCTGCCCTTACTATGAGAACATATCCAGTTAGTCCTCAAACACTTGATAGGTATATGATACACCTCCAAGATGTTCTACTGTTCTCTGCAAATGAGCTTCAAGTCTTTCCTTTTCACTCATTGCAGCCCACTTGCCAGGCTTAGACCATGAAGGACAAGAATCCTTGCTAATCATGTACTCATAAGCCTCCTTACTCATGTTGATAGTCTGAGTAGCCGGTTTACATTTTCTAGTGTGGAAAGTGATAATCTCGGGATTTTTCCCATTCTTATCAGTTATCCTCACAGAGCCTTTGGTCATCTTGTCCAAATCTTCAGTTTGGACATAGATGGTCTTTTTGAATACTTTACCGGATTTGGTTTTTCTCTCAATGACTTTTCGAGTTGTTTTAAGGCACTCCTCCTTGCTGAACATTGTGCTTCCTCGAAGCTCAATACTCAGACTTAACTTGATTTCACTCATGTTTATTAATCTTCTTCAGATATCTCTGATATGCTACCAATTGCATATCTCATCTTATTATTTTGTTTATTCAAATAATATATCAAGTACTCTTCTCCACTTACTTTTTCTTGTTCTTATAGTATTGTCAGAAGTCTTGCTTGATACATTCTTCCTATTACTATTGAGTGTTCCTTTTCTCCCATAAGTCATAAAGAGCTTACCACTCCTCTCTCTTAGTCCTCCTTGATACCATCTATATTCAATAGCAGCAGGAGTTCTGCCAATTTCAAGTGATGCTTCCCTAAATGCTTTTTGCAAGTTATTAGGATTTTCCTCAATTTTACTGATGACTACTTTCTCTTCATCCTCAGTCCATTTTCTAAGTGTACTCATTTGATAATTTGATTATTCATTTTGTTCTGTAACATGATATAGTGTTTTATATACTAATCTAGTATAAATATAATGGATTCATTTCATATTGAAAGAATGTCCTAACAAAGTCATACAGCTTTTCATGTTGAAACTCTTGTATTCAAAGTCACGTAACCCTTCTTTATATCCCCACATTTGGTCATTGCATCACAAGTGGTTATAGCTTTCCTATAAGCATCACATTTTGCTTTTCTTCAGGTTCAACTGCTTAGTAGAAATAGTGAGCTAAATCCACCATTGTATCTCCAGTGAGACTCGAACTCACATTGAATGCTTAGAAGGCATTTGTTCTATCCCTTGAACTATGGAGACATCATAAAAGGTCAGATATTCTCACGAACCTCTGACCTGTAGTGACAATATGTCACCCGAACTAAAAATCCTTTACCTAAAAATAGTCAAATTACCTTTCCTGTTATTTTGTTAAACCATCTGTATAAAGACAATACTTCAAACTCTTCCTCTGAGATTAGCTTATAGCAACAGAATATCATCACTACAACAGCTATAAGAGTCTGAAAGAAATATCCATTGTCATAGATGCTATCTACTCCTGCTACAAAGAGTATAGTCACAAAGCCTGTTGTCCATAACAATATGCCTTTGATTATAAACTTAAATTTGTTCATTTTTGTTTAATTGCTTGTTAAGTTGAAAATAATTCAAGCACATCTTCTGTACTAAACTCTACCTTATTCTCATAGTCTATGTCAGACTTACTCATAGATTCACTGCCTTGATTATTCATAATGTTGCTATGAGCTAAGGTATTATTATGCACAGAGATGTGCTTTATATATTCATCAATGACCAGTCCCACACTCTTGTCAAGAAGAGCATGAGACTGAGCAAAGATGTATAACTCTCTAATTGTCACTGTATATTTATTTAAGATTTGTTACAGTAATCAAATATAATGTAGGGGATTATGGCATGGAATACCAAAGCCACTATGAATAGTATTACTTCCATATTATAGTCATCTCCTTTTCAAATCTTACTACTTCACTTGGAGTAATAGCTATCAAGTTACCAAATACCTTAATATATGCCTGTCTCTTGATAACTATTTCTCCCTTTATTACCATTTCCATGAATACTTCATGATTTCTCTTTAACATATCCATGTGTAATTTCTTTGATTGCTTGTAATTCTTTGAACTACATATTGCATTAGGATTTACTCTATATCTTGCCATAACTTAGTCCATTAAGTCCCATAAATAAGATTCATACTCACATGCAATTTCCTCATAAGTTAGTTTGGCTTCCTCTAAATATTCTGAGAGAAAATTACTTACTTGTTGGAAATTGTTAATATCACCATTGTATGTGACATTAAGCCACTTTTCACAAAAGTGAACAGCAGCTTTCTGTTTATCTGTAGTCATATTTGATTGTTTTTTAGGTATATTTCTAGTTTTTACATTCATAAATTATTGCTGCTGCCAGTATTACTAAAGTACAAATTATATGTATTGCTAACATAGTATTCAGTAAATATAGCTATAAAATTATATATGTTGTTGCTTATAACACAAGGTAAAAAAGAAGGTATAAGGTAGGAGATTGTGTCCATCCCACCTTATAATTCTCTTTCAGCTATCAGATAGAAACTCTATTAATATCTGACTCACCCCCCTTCTCCAATGTGAGAAGTTTAGCCTTGGTCAAATCAATAGATTCTCCAACTCCTACAGTAGCATCATTAGCAAGAGGAATATAAGTCTGTCCTCCTCCTACCATCATAAAGCAAACTGAGTTGCCATATTGTGATGGTACTACTGTTGCAGACATTACTGCCTGAATTTCTTCCTGAGTAAATGCTCGTGAAGATTTAACACTCCATTTTCCTGCATAAGTTCTGAGAGTTGAGAAAATGTTCATACAAACTTACCAATGCCCTTTGGATTTATTTTGGTATCTGGCACACCTGTTAAATGATAAATGTTAAATGATAAATGCTAAAATGCAACTATTGTGGAGTTGCAAAGGCACAGGAGGAGTAATGAGCTATACTAATATCACATATATGATATGATATAACTGATAACTAACCTCAGTGTGTCAAGAACAAAGGAGGAGTAATGAGCCATGCTGATAATATATTGCTGTAATAGAGCTTTGAGATAATAGTTATGAGATAATAATATTGCTTCTACCTTGCCATTCTTTATACAATATAATCATTGTCTTGAAGAGGATAATAATAGTCTTGATTATCTCTATCACCATAATATTGCTTCTACCATAATATATTGCTTTTGCAATACCTTGCTGAAACCAGATAGGATAAAAATAAAAGTGAGGGAAGACCCTCACCTTTATAATTTATAAGGCAAGTATTAAATACTTACCCTATAAATATCATTCTCACCTGACTTACCTAAAGTCACAAGTTTAGCCTTAGTTAAATCAACCAATTCACCAGAGCCAAGAGTACTATTCTGGTCTAGTGGAATATAGGTCAATCCACCACCAACCATAGTGAACTGAACAGAATTACCATACTGAGAAGGTACAACAACAGCCTGAACTACAGCCTTAATTTCCTCTTCAGTAAACTCTCTAGTAGATTTAACTTCCCATTTACCTGCATAAACTCTCAAAGAACTAAAGATATTCATAATATATATGTGGTTAGCCTATACACCACAAGGTTTTAAGTTAATAATAAATTCAAATAATAAGGAGGAGTAATGTATCATTTCAACTCCACGGGGGTATATCCCAATCTCAAAAACTATGGGGGAGTGATGAGGTTATTATACACCACTCCTAGAAATATAATAGAAAAAAAAATTAGAAAAAAAAAAAAATTATTTTCTGTGCAGTAAATTTTTCATTCATATATTTGCATATATCAGATTTTTTACTTATCTTTGCAGTCGTGTTGGAGTAGCAAGTACTTCAGGATAGAGAATCATCAACTCTTAAAAGCATAGATGACCCCCTATAATCAGGAGTTTACTTGGGCACAGCAGCTTAGGAAAGTAAAGGATACTAAGAAGGCTACAGGCAAGTGCCCCACTTGAAGAGGATTACAAATAAGTATTTAGCCGAGCTTTAGGCCAAGTCTTCAAGGGTGGTGTAAAAGACTACAGAGATAACACAGAGTGAGAACTAATAATATATAAACGGGGTAAAAGACTGATTATAAGGATGCAAGCCATAATGCTGGCAGGGTCTCTTTATATTTTAAGAAAAGGTTTGATAATTCTAGATTCTGTTGGAATAAAGGGTAATAGGATAAAATTACAAATAATAAAAATGGGAAATTTATTAATAGGAACACATAATAGTGCCACAGGTGAGAAGGGCAAAGGAATATTAAGTTGGTTAGTTACTCCCTTCTCTAAGACACAGTCAAAAACTATAGAAGAGCAATATAATGCAGGTTGCACAATGTTTGATATAAGATTTAAACAAGATAAGGATAAAGTTGTTATATGTAAGCATGGCCTTTGGTCATCAAAGAGAACTTTAGAATCTATATTAAACCAAATAAATAATTATGGAAACTGTTTAGTATCCTTAACATATGAGGGCAAATCTAATACCTTCCTACAGCACCAATCTCTCATAGGATACTATGAATATATAAAAAAGAAATACCCTAATATAACTTGGCAATATTTAGCAGTAAAATATGGTAAAAATTCCCAAGGAATTAAATGTAGATATGATATGCTGAAAGTAGACTTGTCTATAAAGACAGTACAAGGTTTTCTACCTCTAGATGGCAGAAGTTGGCATACTTACCTACCAATACCTTGGTTATTTAAAAAAATATATAATGATACTCCAACATTTAATAATGAATATTATACTTACGTAGATTTTTTATGAGAATAACTAAAGAATTATTAAAGGAGAAACTGTTAAGATGGGTGTGGAAATTTCCACAAAGTTTTGTTGCATTATGCTTAGAGGATGTAATATGTTCATATTCTATACAGAAAGGCATAGATAGCAGAATTTTTATTATCAATACATTATTACCCTCCTCTATATCTTTAGGAGATTTTATATTTATACGCCCACATTCTTCTGAGAAATCCATTAAACATGAGTTAGGACATAGTAAACAGTCTGATATACTAGGCCCCTTATACCTAATAATAATAGGCATTCCATCATTACTAAATAATATATCTCTTCACTTATGTAGAAAAGTTGGAATTAAATGGGATTATTATAAATTCTACACAGAAAGGTGGGCTAATAGGTTAGCAGGAATTACTTAGAAGTATATAAATAAAGAATAATTTAACCCTCTTTACTCCTTCAAGACAAGAAAATGATACTTTGGGTTTAAAATAATTGGGAAAAAGTTTGGTTATTTGAAAAATAATACTTACCTTTGCAGTGTCAAAGAGAAGAAGATAAGAAATGTGTTTTAGGATTAAAGAAGTACTACCTTTTTTTTTTCTTGATAATCTGTTCATACTTGCGTATTTCTAACATAAAGGTAGTACTTCTTTTTCTTTATTTTGTCTTGTGGTGTAAAGGTAACACATGGGTCTTTGGTCCCCACATTGTAGGTTCGAGTCCTGCCAAGACAACAAGAAGATGCCCTCTTAGTACAAAGGACAGTACATAAGTCTTCTAAACTTAGAATATAGGTTCGATTCCTATAGGAGGTACTTGTTATGGGGATGTAGACTATGGGTTAGGTCATAGCCCTTTCAAGGCTAAGGATAAGGTTCAAATCCTTACTTCCCTACTAATAGATTATGTGGTGTAGTGGTCTGCATATCACACTGTCAATGTGAAGGCTAGGGTTCAATTCCCTCATAATCTGCCCCGTTTATAAGAAAGTCCTATATCACAGCGGTGATTAGGCAAATGGAAAGGTAACTGAATGGGATTCAGCCTAGTCTTGAAAACTAAGGGAACAGTAAAATGTTTGGGGGTCGGGACCTCATCTTTCCGCATGAATAGCAAAAGAATAGGTAATATAGGAGAAGCTAAAGCTTTAGCTAAATTTGTAGAATTAGGTATCCCTGTTTATATACCATTTGGTGACAATGAATCAGCAGACTTAATAGCTGAATTTAATGGTAAACTAAACAAGATACAATGTAAAACTACTGCTGCTATAAGTGAGCAATCCATAATAACTTGGAACCTTAGGTCAATAGTAGTAACCACTGGAAACAGATATAAAGTACATAATTATACTGATAAGGAGGTAGATTATTTTGTACTGTATCATAGTGTATTGGATTTATTATTAATAGTACCATTCAGTGAAATAAGTAATAAATCTTCAATATCATTTACATATCCATTTAGAGTGGTCAAAACAGCTACAAATCAAAGAGATTATAGAGATTACTTATTTGATAAGAGCAATATGGAGAGTAAATTGCTGAGGTAGCAATCCCCTCTGCTAAAGGGTGAGTACAATAAAATGTATGTGTTTCGAGTACACTGCTCTCCGCATGAAAAATAAATTAGAATTTAAATGTGCCCAATGTGGTGCTATAGTTTTTAAAACTAAAAGTCAGGTAAAAAGAAGTAAGAACGGTAATGTTTTCTGTAATAGTAGTTGTGCTGCTAAATATAATAACTCACATTACAGAACAGGAAAAAATAATCCTAATTGGATTGATGGCTCACGTAGAGGAGCCTCTTATCTTACTTTGGCTTTTAGGAACTACAAGAATAAGTGTGCAATGTGTGGACTTGAAGAAGAGTGCTGCTTACAGGTTCATCATATTGATGAGAATAGATATAACTCCTCTCTTGATAATTTAATAATATTATGTGCTAATTGCCACAGCAGAGTACATAGAGGAGGTTATAAAATAACGGAAGAAATATTAAGTAATAGGGAATTGGTGTAGTGCTCTAACATGCTTGGTTTGGGACCAAGAGAACATCAGTTGGAATCTGATATTCCCTACTAATCATTAATGGGGAGGTAGCATAAATGGATAATGCGCTAGATTTGCACTCTGGAAGATTGGGTTCGAGTCCCACCTGCTCCACATTGTTTTCTTGTTTTTCATAATACTAAGCTTTGCTTGAACCCTCTTTTGGGTAGTTAGAGGTTAAAGAAACTGCCCTATCAATGCTCCTTAGTTCAGTGGTTCAGAATAGTTCCCTTACAAGGAAAAGGTCATAGGTTCGAGTCCTATAGGAGCAACTAATGGGGATATAGCTGGAAGGTCTATGCACTTGGCTGTTAACCAAGAGATAAAAGTTCGATTCTTTTTATCCCCGCAAATTCTAGGTTCTTAGTTTAATTGGCAAAACACTTCTCTCCAAAAGAAGAGTTATGGGTTCGATTCCTTTAGAATCTGCATTATTGGCACATCTTCTAATGGTCAGGAAGCTACTCTGATAAGGTAGTAATCAAGGTTCAATTCCTTGTGTGCCAACTATATTCTGATGTACTTCAATGGTAGAAGACTGCTCTCATAAGGCAGTAGTTAGTGGTTCAAGTCCACTCATCAGAACTAGGTTAATGCCTTAATATACTCACTTAGCTCAGTAGGTTAGAGCAGGAATCTTATACATTCAAGGTCAATGGTTCAAGTCCATTAGTGAGTACTAATGTTCCTATAGCTGAATTGGTTAAAGCAACAGTCTCTTAAACTGTGGACTCTGGGTTCAAGTCCCAGTGGGAACACTCATTTCCCTAAAGCATTGGTGGTGATGCTAGAGACCTTTAATCTCTGGAACTAGGTTCGACCCCTAGTGGGGAAACATAATTGTTTAACTCCAAATTTTACAGTTATGAGAAGAGTTCTTTCTTTTATTAAGAGAGCTGGTAATGTTTATGTAAGAATCATTGCTAAGAGTCAGATGATGACTCCTACAGGGTCTATTCCAATACCGGAATAACCCTTCATTTGGAGGTAAACTAATTAGGGGTAGCTTTAATGTGGTGAATTAAAGCAGACTGTAAATCTGCTGCCATGGGCTATTTAAGGTTCGATTCCTTTCTGCCCCACTTCAATAGAAATCAAAGTCCTTGACTTATGGAAGGTGATGCAGGTAGAGATGCAAATAAGTCATTTGGGTACTGGGCAGGTCTGGTGACATTGCGTGAGACTGAAAATCTCAAGAATAAAGTTCGATTCTTTGAGTACCCACCTAATACTCCTGTGATGGAATTGGAATACATACTGACTTTAAAAGGTTAGGGCCTGAAATAAGGATTAGAAGTTCGACTCTTCTCAGGAGTATATGCCCAAGTATGCGAATTGGTATAGCAGCAGCACTTAGGATGCTGTGGGTAAGACATTGTGGGTTCGACTCCCACCTTGGGTACTAAAAATAATTTGAAAATAATTAAGTAAATGCTTGGTTATATCATAAGTTTTACTTAACTTTGCATTATTAAAATAAGAGAATATGTTTGAGGAAGAGAGTTTATTTACTCCAATAGAATCAGATAGGGATATGTTATCCGGTTCTTCACAACTATTCATAGATTTCTTGAATCAGATTGAAGGTTGGAAGACTAAATGTAAGAATCTACATTGGGCAGCTCCTAAAAAGAATATACATGTATATCTTGATGAGTTCCTTGAAATCCTATCAGACTACCAAGATAGTCTTGCAGAAGGTTACATGGGCATCCTAGGTAAGATGCAGCCTAATGCTATCAAAGGCACTTCAAGTGATGCATTGAATGCTTACACATTTATAGCAGAGGTTAAATCTGCCACCTTAGCATTTTATGCTAAGATACCACAGGATGTTATCTATAAGGGTATTACTTCAGAATGTGAGACTTTCATTCAGAACATCAACAAGTATGATTACTTGTTCCACTTATGTGATATAAGACCATATTAAGACGCCGTCCCCTTAGTGTTAATGGTTAGCAAGCTTGTCTTGTAAACAAGAAGAGAAGGTTCAAATCCTTTAGGGGACTCACAAGTTACTAAAAGCTGTCTTACCTACAGTGAGAGAGTAACACCTAATGCTACTAGGTAAATCTAGCAGGAGCTGACCTGCGCCAACTTAAATTAAAAAGCTGAAACTAAAATTAGAGTTCAGTAGATGTAGGCGATTAGGGGTGCAAGTTAAGGTGATACTTGCAATGCCTAAGTACCAGTTACCCAAATCTTAGGCTCTTGTAGATATGGTGTTAGCGGTAGCACATGACATTGCCAATGTCAAGGGGTCAGTTCAAGTCTGATTATCTACTCAATGTGGGATTAGTGTAATGGTAACATGTAACCCTTCCAAGGTTAATTTGACAGTTCGAGTCTGTTATCCCACTCTAACATCGCGGGGAGAATTGGTATTCAATCCAGTCTCATAAGCTGGACTCCAAGTGTTCGATTCACTTCTCCGCAACTAGTTTAAATTGATATGGAAAAGAGTAGAATGACAAGGACTAAGATAGAGAAGGGCCAAGAAGTGCATCAGATTATGCATGCTTTGACTGCTGATAATCTTAGGGGAATTGTGAAGGAAGCCAATTCCTTAGGGATTAAAAGAGAAGATATAGTCTCTCTCTTAGAGGAAAGAGGTCAGTATGTATTAATATACTATTATGGAGGAGAAGCTTAATTTAGTAGAGAGAGCATTGATGAGTGAGGAGGAGTTCAAGAAGTATCTGGGAAACAAGGCAGATATAGTAGAGGGCCCACTTACAGAGACTCTTAATTTAAGAGATTATAGAGCTGTTGGTAAGTTTAAATCAATTAGGAGAGCCATAAGAAGAGGGTTAGTATCTCCTTCAGGCACTATATGTCCTAAGAGACCTTTCAATAACAGAGCTAATACTAGCAGAAGGAAAGGGCACCACAGCAGAGTAATGAATGAAGTAAAGAAGTCAATATATGAGCAACTCAAACACAGAAGGGCAGAATACCTATAATGAGGAGCCTGTTCTATATTGCAAGCATTGTTTATCCTTGAAGGTGAGATTTGTACCTAGGATGAAGGATTCGGATTATTGTGATGAGTGTGGCTCTACTGATATTGGGGAGTGCTCAATAGAAGAGTGGGAGACTAATTACAGGAACAGGTACGGACACAAATATTTGGAAAACTATTAAATATAAAATGATATGGGAGAAAAGGAAGAACTTAGGCAGGAACAGCCATCTAAGATGAGTTATGAACAGTTGGAGAATGTGGCTCATCAATTGAGTGAACAAGTTAAGCAGTTGTACATGAGCCTTCAGAAATCTAATCTGGAGAATACATTCCAAAGACTTAACTATTTATTTAAGGTGGTAGAAAATGGTCACGCATTTAAGCCGGATTTCTTGAATAAGTGTACAGAGGAAATTGAAAATATAATGGTGATTCCTGAGGAGGACACCAAGGAAGAAGGTAAGGAAGAAAAGTAAATATCATCATGGAGAAGCCTAATAATATAGCAAGAGTACCATGCTCTCTAGACAAAAGCTTCTTCAGGTATTGGTTCATGTTCCTAGAACCTTTTCATAAGTTAACCAAAAGAGAGATAGATGTTGCTGCATCTTTTGTGAAGCAAAGATATGAACTCAGTAAAGTTATCAAGGACAGTGAAATACTTGATAGGGTTACAATGAGTGAGGATACAAAGAAGAAAGTGAGGGAAGAGTGTAATATTACTCTTCCACACTTTCAAGTAATTTTGGGTAAATTAAGGAAGAACAAAGTCATAGTAGATGGCAAGATAAATCCCAAATTCATCCCTAATATCAATGCAGATAATGATGCCTTCCAGTTGTTATTACTCTTTGAGTTAAAATGATATATTCTGATATAATTGGTAAGGTTTCCAGTGAGTTGAACCTACCTGCTAAGCTAGTGGATAGAACATACAGGGCATTTTGGTTATTCATTAACCAGTCCATACAATCCTTGCCATTAAAGGAAGATATTAATGAGGAGGATTTTGCTAAGTTGAAAACAAACTTTAATATTCCTTCATTAGGTAAGTTGACTTGTACCTATGATAGAATGTTGGGAGTTAAGAAAAGGTTTAAGATTATAAAACAGTTAAGGGAGAAGAAATGCTAAAGGTTAAAAAGATAAGGCCAATGTTCACTGCACTTATCACTACTATGAACAAGTATGAGCATGATGTAGTGACTGAAGGTGGACTTATTGATACCACAAAACAGCAAGGAGGGTTAAAAGAATACCAGACTGTTCTTGCAGTGGGAGATTCAGTAAGGAATATAAAGGTTGGAGATTTGGTTTGCATAAACCCAACAAGATATGCAGTCAAGCAGCATAGAGAAGGTACACTAAAAGATGGAATTGTAACTGATAATCCAGTTATCAAATACAACTTTGATGTTGTTGAAATGGATGGACAGCAATGTCTACTCCTTCAAGACAGGGATATAGACTTTGTGGTAGAGGAGTGGGAAGAAGTTCCTGACCCTACTCCATCTCCAATTATCCAACCAGACAAGAAAAGACTAATTGTATAATACAAAAGAGTATCAGGAATACTATTCTGATACTCTTTTTTTTTACCAATACTTTATGATAAAATTATTCAGATACGAAGGATATAAGATAATAATATCTGAGGAAGCTCTTGCCCTAAAGCCATTCAAGCAAATTTGGCAAAGGGATAGGACTGTTAACAAGGATAAGGCAATCGCAGAATTGGGATTTATATATTTTTTCTGTGACCCTAGAAGTGATTACCAATATCTTGTTGATGAGGATGAGAGAAAGGAAGCTATTAAAGAGGGAGAAGGTATGCCTCCTAAATGGGAGCCTGATAAAGTAGTAAAGGATGCTATGGAGTTTTACATGTCCTTTAAGCCAATCTCCGCTTTACTTCTTGAAGACACAAGATTCATGGTTGATAAGTTCAGGGCAAAGCTTAGAAGCATTGACTTTGACAGTCTTGAAGTGAAGGAATTTAAGGAGATTACCAGCATTGTAAAGCAGATTACTCCACTTGTCAAGGACTTGGATGAAGCAGAAAAGGCCCTCAATTCAGAAATAAGAAACTCAGGAAAGATGAGAGGTTCAGGAGAGAAGACAATATTTGAAGATGACTTAGCAATATAATTATGTTAGAACACTTTATAGAGGGACTTAATAATCATATTAAGGGAAGAAGAGAAGTTTTAGGCATTCAGACTACAGGCCATTTGGTTTTGCAAAGAGAGATTATCCCACATAGTACTTTTAAGGTTTTGAAGACTTATAAGTATACTGTTTGGTTTGTCAAAGATTTCAAGACATATGAGGTACTTACACTAAAGCATACAGTAAGGTCTCTTACTGGTCAGGAAGAGTCTGTGAATAAGGATATGAGTGTTACATTATCTGAAATGTTGTTTAATTGGGTAGGTTCATCATTCTATGATGAAGTCATAAGGGGAGAATATAATGGAATTTCAGAGGATTAAAATGAACAAATATCAGACTGAGCTTACTGAGGAATTGGTTAATAGCCTTCCTCAGGAAGTTCAGGACCAATTATTTGATATTATAAATAATGTAGAGTTTGTCAAGAGACTGATAAGTCCTACAAGAGAATATGCCAAAGACAGGCCAAGGGATGATAAGGGTAGAATTATTGTAGATTTAGTCAATCCCCATATACTTGAGAATATGGATTACTTCAGGCCATCTGCTATACATTATGAGAAGTATGGTACATTTACCAACCTTAGACCTAATGCCAATCCTAATAGTGAATATGGTAAGTGGATAAGAGAAGAGAGAAGAAGGATTTGGGATGGATATGTAAGGGAATCTGATGGAGAATGGGTTACAGGATATTTGTATTGGTTCCTTAATTATTCTCCTATGATGCTATCCAAGATTAGGGAGTATAAAGATAAGGATGGTAAAAAGAGGAAGTCAAAGAGGGCAGATAGAGTAGAGTCATTACCTGAGTGCTGGGAAGGTATATATTGGAGATTCCATTGCTTAGACCAAGCATCAAATGGTGGCCTTTACAACAACTTTGAAGGAGGTCAGCACATGGCTGAGCTTGCATCCAGAGGTAAAGGTAAGTCATATAGTCTTGCATCAATTCTCAATCACATATTTGTAGTGGGTGAGAATAAGGATGCACATGAGAAAGTAAAGGGTATAGTAACTGCTTATCAGAAGGAGTACCTTACCAAGGATGGTGTACTCAACAAGTTTGTAGATATGGCTAACTTCTGTGCAACTAATACTCAGTTCCCAAGAAAGAGATTAAAGAACTCTTTACAGGAAATGACTTGGACAATGGGGTATAAGGATATGGAGTTGGATATTGAAAGAGGCACTCAGAATACAGTCTTAGGTGTATCATCTAAGGATGATGAATCTAAGTTGAGAGGTAAGAGAGCTGCCAAGATTCTTATCGAGGAGTTTGGTACTTTCCCTAGACTTGTAGACCTATATAATGTATTGTTACCTTCAGTACAGGATGGTGATATTATCTTTGGACAAATCTATATGTTAGGTACTGCTGGTGATAATGAATCAGACTTTGCTGGTGCCCAAGAAATCATGTATAATCCAAGGGGTTACAATATGTATGCCTTACCTAATGTGTTTGATAAGTATAATCAGGGTAAGCCTTATTTTGTGTTCTTCTTCCCCGGTTATGTAAACAGAAAAGGATGCTACAATGAAGATGGGGTATCTGATATTATCAAGGCACTGATTGAGATTCTTATGAACAGATACAGGGTAAAGTATAATTCTACTGACCCTAATACTATTATCAAGACTATTGCTGAGGTTCCTATTACACCTGCTGAAGCTATTGTGAAGACAGGTGTAAACATGTTCCCTGTAGCTGACTTGACTGAAAGAATAGGTCAATTGGATGCTAATCTTACAGAATATGATGATGTATATGTAGGTGATTTGGTATTCAATAAAGATGGTCAGGTGGAGTATAAACCTACCTCTGCTACACCTATTAGGGATTTCCCACATAAGGATAATAAGATAGAGGGTGCTATTGAAATATATCAGTTACCTGAGATTGATAGGAATACAGGTAAGCCATACAATGATAGGTATATATTAGGTGCTGACCCTTATGATGATGATGAATCAAATACTATGTCTTTAGGTTCTATATTTGTACTGGATTTATGGACAGATAGGATAGTAGCTGAATACACTGGAAGACCTCCTTTTGCTGATGATTACTATGAGATTTGTAGAAAGCTTTGTCTATTCTACAATGGCAGGCTGAACTATGAGTACAATAAAAAAGGTCTATTCTCTCACTTCTCGACAAGAAATAGTCTCTATCTTCTTACAGATGTTCTTGATTTCTTAAAGGAAAAGCAGATGATGAAAGATGGCTATGGTAACAAGTCAAAAGGTACTAATGCCTCTCCTGCCATTAATGCTTATGCAAGGAGTAGATTGAGAAGCTGGCTATTAGCTCCAGTTCCTATTATGCAAACTATTGATGGAGAAGAGAAAGAGGTAATGGTTCCAAGACTATTTACTGTGAGGAACAGAGCACTGCTGAAGGAGCTTATTAATTACAACTCTGAGGGTAACTTCGATAGAATATCTGCTATGGGTATGTTGATGCTTCTAAGAGAAGATAGAATGATAAGATACCAAGGAGATGTTAGTAAGGAAAAGCAGGAGAGGGCTAATAATAGCTATGATGGTAATGACCCATTCTTCAAGAGGAACTATGACTTTAGGTTTAGGCAGTAAATTTAGTAAAAATGGAGACTAATGATTAATAAATTACTTATATACTTGCATGGGATTATATTTTTATTTAACTTTGCAAAGTAACTAGATTGAAGTATATGGAAGAGAAGTACATAGTATACCTACATATAAATAAGACAAATAATAAAGTCTATGTAGGAATAACTTCTATGGCTGTTAATAATAGATGGAGAGAAGGAAAGGGCTACATAAAATGTGAAATTATGAATAGGGCTATTCTAAAGTATGGCTGGAATAATTTTGAGCATATTATATTGTGTAAAACCTCCAAAGATAGAGCAATTGTTTTGGAACAATATCTTATCAGACATTACAAGAGAAAAGGGCTAAGCTACAATATATCTAATGGTGGACAAGGCGTAGGAACAGTTAGTGAATATACTAAGAATAAGCTCAGAAAATACGTAGGTAGTAAAGCCTCCATGTATGGCAAACATCCATCAAAAGAAACTATAGAGAAAAGAGTTTCTACAAGAAAGGCTCTTGGTCATTATGCAAAAGATATGCCTTGGCTAGCTAAATATAGGCTTAGAAAAGGCAAAGATAGTCCTTTATTTGGGAAAGCTCCAAGTGAGAATACCTTGTTAGCACATAGAAAAATAATACTTCAATTTAATTTAGATGGAGAGTTTATAAAAGAATTTAATTCAATTAAGGAAGCCTCTGAGGAGATTGGTGTTTCCAAGTCAGCAATTGTACACTGCCTGAAAGGAAAGACTAAAAAGGCAGGGGGATATAAATGGAAATATAAGTATGAGTGAATTTTGTCAATTGCCTCCTCAAAATCTGCCTTTTAATAAAAAGACTAAGGGGTGGAGAAAGAAGCATTTGGACTTTGCTGAGTCTAAGACATTTTTTAATTATAATCTTGTAAGGAAAAGTGTTATACATAAAAAAATTGCATATGACCTTCTTAATGGCAAGCTTCATATGAGTGACCTTGAGATGATACTGAATCCTGAGAAGCTACAGGCAGGTTTCATACCTGATAGAATCCAACACTATCCTATTATGAATAGTAAGTTGAATGTGCTTAGAGGTGAGGAAAGTAAGAGAGTTTTTGACTTCAAAGTAGTAGTTACTAACCCTAATGCTATTACAGAGATAGAGAATAACAAGAAGCAAGAATTACTACAGAAGCTACAGGAATGGGTATCTAATACTTCTCAATCAGAAGAGGAGGCTAACCAAGAGCTTGAAAAGATAAATGATTACTACACCTATGAGTGGCAGGACATGAGGGAAATTAGGGCTAATGCCCTTCTTAACCACTATGTAAAGGAGTTGAATATTCCTTTAATGTTCAATCAAGGGTTCATGGATGCAATGGCAGTTGGTGAAGAGATTTATCAATGTGATATTGTAGGAGGTGAGCCTACTATTGAAAGACTAAATCCACTCAAAGTAAGAATCTTTAAGTCAGGATATAGCAATAAGATTGAGGATGCAGATATGATAATCCTCGAAGATTATTGGAGTCCAGGCAAGGTTATTGATACCTACTATGATGTATTGACAAAGAAAGACATGGAGTATATAGAGAAAATGCCTGACCATGTAGGTCAAGCTGCTACAGACTCTATGGATAATATTGATGAGAGATATGGCTTTGTCAATAATCACATGATAGGGGATGAAATAAGTACAGAGGGATTCTTTTGGGACCCATTAGGAGGATATGATGGGGTTAATAACTCACTTCTTCCTTATGATGTTGCAGGAAACTTGAGAGTACTTAGAGTATATTGGAAGTCAAGAAGAAAGATTAAGAAGGTAAGAAGTTATGACCCTCAAACAGGTGAAGAAGTATTTAACTTCTACCCAGAGACTTATGTAATAGATAAGGATGCTGGAGAAGAAGAGCAGATATTCTACATCAATGAAGCATGGGAAGGAACTAAGATTGGCACAGACATTTATGTCAATATGAGACCAAGAGTAGTTCAGTACAATAGACTAAGCAACCCCTCAAGATGTCACTTTGGAATTGTAGGTTCTATTTATAACCTTAATGACAACAGACCATTCAGCTTGGTGGATATGATGAAGCCATATAACTACTTGTATGATGCAATACATGATAGATTAAATAAGCTGATAGCAAGAAACTGGGGTTCATTGGTGAGATTAGATTTTGCCAAGAAACCTAAGGGATGGGATGTAGAGAAATGGTTATACTATGCAAAGACTATGGGTCTTGCAGTAGAAGATAGCTTCAATGAAGGTAATGTAGGTGCAGCTACAGGTAAACTTGCAGGTGCATTAAACAATGCTTCTACTGGGGTAATTACAGCTTCTGATGGTAATCAGATACAGCAATACATTAATCTTCTTGAGTTTATCAAGATGGAAATGGCAGAAGTTGCTGGCATTACCAGGCAAAGAGAAGGTCAGGTAAGTAATAGAGAGACAGTAGGTGGAGTAGAGAGAAGCATGATGCAGTCTTCTCATATTACAGAGTGGCTATTTGTAGTACATGAGGATGTCAAGAAGAGGGCATTAGAGTGTTTGCTTGAAACAGCTAAGATAGCATTAAGAGGCAGAAGCAAGAAGTTCCAATATATCTTGTCTGATAATTCAATAAGAGTTATGGAGATAGATGGTGATGAATTTGCAGAAGCTGATTATGGTCTTGTAGTGGATAATAGCAATGGTGTTCAAGAATTAAACTCAAAACTTGATACTTTAGCTCAGGCAGCATTGCAGAACCAGACTCTATCATTCTCAACTATTATGAAGTTATTCAGTTCATCTTCACTTGCTGAAAAGCAGAGACTTGTTGAAAAGGATGAAAGAAGTATTCAAGAAAGACAGGCTCAAGCTCAACAACAGCAATTGCAGGTACAGCAACAAGAGATAGAACAGAAGGCTCAGATGGAACAGGCTAAGATGCAACAGGAAGATGCTCTTAACCAAAGAGATAATGAGACAAAGATTATTATTGCACAAATGCAAGCTTATAGCAAGAATAGTGAAGATGATGGTATAATAGAACCTGAATATTCACAAGAGGCTAAAGACAAGCTAATGGAGCAGATAAGGGAATTTGATTTAAGACTTAAGCTTGATAAGGAAAGGCTGGAGCATGATAAGGAGAAGGCTGAAACTGATGCAAGGCTCAAGGAAAAACAAATAAATAAGCAGAAAGCAGCTTCTAATAACAATAATAAGCAATGAAAAGATTTAGAGATATTATACAAGATATAAAAGCTCCAAGTATAAGTGACCTCTGGATTAATAGTGGTAAAGTGATTATTGGTTGTATTGAAGGTGACTTTAATCACACTATTTACATGAATCTTACACTAATTACTTACGATGGTAATAATGTACTTATATTGGTTTCCATAGCAAATTGTTTTTATTCGTGGGCAGCCTACAAGACTGAAGATGATAGTTCTATAAATTTTGCAGGTATTACTGAACTACTCCTCAATTCTTCTGTTATAAACTCCTTAAATTCTCCTTCTACAACTGCTCCTCTATCAGCCAACCAAGGTAGGATTTTGAATGAAAAGATAGTAAAACTAGAGAGTAAGTCTAATGTTGCAGTGCTTACACCTACAGGTACAAAACTAATGGAGTTGGTATCCAGTAGTCCTAATGTTACACAAGAGCAGTTGGTTGAAGCAGGTTTCACTCCTGAAATATGTAGAAGGTTGAATGCTGGAGAAGTGATTTACATGAGTGGTGAATGTGCTGGTTTTGGTAATGATGCTTTGTATCCAATACAGGGTATTGCCCCTAATTCCTCTCCTGACTTAGTACCGTCTAGATTGTGCTACTGTAACTATAGTAGTTATAGTGCGGATGGCACTGCTAATGGAGGGTGCTTTACTACAATTAAGAAGCAATCCTCAGGTCAGTACCTTGTAGATTATATTGAGGTGTAGTATGGAAATGATGAAAAAGAAACAGGTTGTTGCTTCCCATAATAGAGAGCCTCTTATAGAGAATCTATGGTTAAGGGATGGCAAGTTGCTATACTTTGTCAATGGAGAGTGGCAACCTGTATTAGGTCAAGATTCTAAAGTAATTATAGAGTAACATGTTCACTAAGAATCAAATAGAAGAAATTAGAGACAAATTGGCTCAGTTGGGAGTCAAGGATACAGAGTTTGAGGTAACAGAAGAAGTATCTGAAGATGATATGATGGTCATTGTCTCAGGTGGTGAGAATAAGACAATCCTGTTGAAAGCCCTATTGAGTGAAGTAGCAGGTATTATTATCGAGTAAAAAAAAAAAAGAATGAAGATTGTTAATTCAATTATGCCAATGAGTGACATAGAAGCACTGGCAGCAAATGGACAAAAACTAAGAGTAGCGGTAACAAAGACTTCCGCACAAGGTAAGAGTGCACAAAGTGCTACACCTAATTTAATGTCTTTCAGTACTGATGAAAACAGTATTTGGTTTAATGGGAAGAAGTATGGGGTGCATCTTTTTAAAGATAGCATCTATACTCTAAGTACTAGTTCCTCTCATCAGGATATAGTAAATGCTTTAAATGGATTAGATAATAGTAATATAAAAAGCTTTGTAGATACAGGCGTTATAGGGGTTTTTAGACTTAATGAATCTCCAGATTATTATCAGGGTATTGTGACATTAGGCTATGAAGAGGAAGAACCTATACATATGCATTTATATATAACTGATAATTACTACAATACTAAATATATTTTAATCAATATATCTACTCCTACAAAGTACGTGGTAGAAGCAGTAGAAGATAGTTCCTTGTTAAGGGAAGCTGATGTTGCAAATAGCCTAACCCTTACTTCTACTACAACACCCCTTTCGGCTGCAATGGGTAAGAAATTGCAGGATGAGAAGTTGGCTAAGAGTGATGTAGTGAATAACCTTACCACTACTGACACTTCAAAAGCCTTATCAGCGGCACAGGGTAAAGAGTTGAGTGACAAGTTTAATGGGAACAAGATAAATATCAACTTCTCAGCTACTTCAAATTCAACAGATAATGCCGCTATAAAAGGCTACATGGGGAACATAGATGGTACCACTCTTGTTAGAAAGCTTACTTATGGTGCAAATCTGGTTGACAGTAGTAGTGATGATTGGGTAATTACTTTGCAGGAGGTAAGTGGTACAAAGGTATCATTTACAGGTATTAGATTCGCAGGTTTTAACTTATACAGTAAGAATGTATCAGTTACTATAAGTGGCAGTAATTATACAAATATGACTGTTGCTCAGGGTAGTAGGTTTGTACCTGCTATAAACAATACCTTAACTTCAACTAGTACTAGTGAGGCTCTTTCAGCTGCGCAAGGCAAAGCACTTAATGATAAGATTTCTGCGTTAGGCTCTGTCTATAGAATAAAAGGTAGTAAGACAAATATTTCAGAGGTTTTAGCTTTGACAGATGCAAAGGTTGGTGATGCTTGGAATGTAACTAATGCCTTTACCTTTGGAGGTAAACCATATCCTGCAAATACTAACGTTGTATGTATTACAGCAACAAGTACATCTGACCATGATGAAAATAATTGGGACCCTATTGGTGGTACAGTAGACCTAAGTCCTTATGCAAAGAAATCTGATATATCTTATACTACAGACCTTCCAGATTCTTTAGTCGTACCTCAGACTATTGGTGGTATTAATAAAGGTACTAAAGTATCTGACTTAGAAGGAAGTACTATTTCTCAGATGTTTGATAATTTATTATTCCCTGAAGTTCAGCCTACTATACAAGCTCATAGTGCAACCATTCACTTCAAGGATACATTTAGTTCCAATGGTGTTTATGAAGTAGGTACTACTGCTCCAATTGCAGCTAACTTTAATACTTCATTTAATAGAGGAACTTGTACCGTAGTTGGTCAGGCTAATAAGAATAGAGCAGGAAACCTAGATAGTGGTAACAGCTTTATTTACTATGGAGGAAATACAAGTACTAAAACTCTTCCTGCAAAGGTTACTCTTGGTGCAATGCAGTATAGTTATCATGCAGCTTATGCTCAAGGTGATACTCTAGTCACTTCTAAAGGTAACAAAGCAAGTGTTACTCCTAATCCATTGCCCGCAGGTAGTGTAAATTCTAGTAATCTTACAATCTTTGGTACATATCCCTATTATTGCAATGGTCAAAGTGCTTCATCTTCTAGTGGTGATAGTAATTTTCCTACATCTGCTACTCCTGATACTAAGCTTCCATTATATAAATGGACAGATACTTTAGTGGGAGCTAAATTTGCTTCAGAAGCTGCTACTGGAACTAGAATGCAATTTATGTATTCTAATCGTAAAAAAGTCACTAAGGTGGAATTCTATAATTCTATATCAAATAAATGGGAAACTTTTGACACTTCTAATTACAATGCTAAGTCTGGTATAAAGACTTATAGTGTACAGGGAACAAATGAGACTTATAATATCTTGACTACTACTGGCCCATTAAGTGGTAGTGTACAGTATAGATTTACAATGACTAACGCTTAAAAAAGGAGGAAATAAATTATGGCAAGAACAAAAGGAAGTGTAGCTTTTCCATTTAATTTTGAGATAGGGGCACAATCCCCTATGGATGCAAGATTGGTAGTAGCTAGTAAAGCAGACCTTATTGCAGCAAGTACTTATTCAGCAAAGAACTATTATAAGGGTATGCAAGTAGTAGTTGCAGATACCCAAGAAGTATATATTCTTAAGGATGTTTCAAAAATAACTTCTTCTGATTATTCAGGGTGGACAAGAGTTGATGGAGAAGGAAGTAAAGTAACGGTTATAGATAACCTTACTTCTAGTTCTACAACAGCAGCTCTTTCAGCAAAGGCTGGTAAGGCTCTTAATGACAGAATCTCAGGTTTGGGTAATGTATATAGGGTAAAAGGTACTAAGAGTACTATAGAAGAAGTTTATGGTATTTCAGCCAATGCTAGACTTGGAGATGTATGGAATATCACATCAGCCTTTACAATAGGAGGCAAGCCTTATCCTGCAAATACCAATGTTGTGTGTATTGCAGAATGGAGTACTTCTACAACTCCTCAGAACAATTGGGACCCATTGGGAGGTACTGTTGATTTGAGTACTTATGTGCCTAAGAGTGATATAGTTGATAACCTATCAACTTCAGATTCAAAAAAGCCTCTCTCTGCTAAACAAGGACTTGCCCTTGCTACTATGATAACGGAATTAGAAGATGATAAGGAGACCTATCAGCTTCTCAAAACACTTGAAAGTGGCGCACTATCCACTCAGAGTGGAATAGATGCTATTCTAGGTCCCTATAGTAGCTTCAATGCCGCCCTTAATGCAGGTAAGGTAATACATGGAGTATATAAAGACAACATCAACAGAATGAATACAGTAGCATTCTCAGCATTCAATGATACTACTAACAGTAGGGTTAGAATGTTTGCGATACTGAGTAATTCTACCTTACTATATATACAGGCTACTTATAGTGGGACTAATTGGACTAGTGCTACCACAAGTGAAGAGCCTTTTAATGCAGGCATCACTATAGAATAAAAAAAAAAGTTATGAGTGCAAAAGGTAAAGAGTTTAAAGTAAATGTATCTACCAGCAGAGCTACTGCAATAAGTAACTCTGCTGGCAGTTGCCCTAATGTGTTGTATTTCCCTATAGATGATGATAATGTCATCATATTTAATGGGAACATATATGATTGGAATGCAAGTGTAACTTCCCCTAAGTTAATCTCCTCAGGAGACCTGAATACATATAGGGGAACTCAATATTTAGGTGTTTATTATGCCAATTATGGCAATAGTATAAGTAATAAACCTTCTAGAGTATCACAGTTTGCATTACATGTGCTCTTGGAGAATAATGACTCTTCGACTATACAGGTACTTTATTCAAAAAACAAGATATATACTAGAGCTTATGAGTCATCTTCTTGGTCTTCTTGGACTGAGATTGGTGCAGGAGGTATAACTTCTATACCTCAAGCTTCTAGTTCAGCATTAGGAGGTATAAAGATAGGGTACTCTGATAATGGCAAGAATTATGCTGTAGAGTTAGATAGTTCTGGTAAGGCTTATGTTAATGTACCTTGGACAAATACAACATATAATGTTGCTACTACTAGTTCCAATGGACTTATGAGTTCTAGTGATAAGTCCAAGCTTGATGGAATCCAAGCAGGTGCAGATGCTGTGTCATTCAGGAGGTCTTTGTCTTCAGGTACAAAGATAGGTACCATTAATATTAATGGTGTCAATACTGACATATATGCTCCAACAGCAGGAAAGCCAGTTGAGTATGGAGTAGCTACTTCAACTACACTAGGATTGGTTAGGATTGGGTATCCTGAGAGTGGCAAGAATTATCCTGTTGAGCTTAATTCCTCAAATCAGATGTATGTCAGTGTCCCTTGGACTGACAATAACACAACTTACTCAGCAGGAGCTGGACTTAGTTTATCAGGAACAGCTTTCTCCCTAGTGAAGGCAACACCTACTACACTAGGTGGTGTAAAGGTATCCAGCACTGAGATTAGCACAATATCTACTGTTGCTGCTACTACTTTTGGTTCACAGAGCAGAATATATCCTGTCCAGCTTGCTTATCCATCAGGTAGTGCAGGAACAGATGGTAATAAGGTACTTTCAGTGTATGTTCCTTGGAGGAATACTACTTATAGTGTAGTAAGTACCTCAAAGGATGGGTTAGTCAGTAGGGATTCTGCATTGGCAGAGTTAGCCTACGAAGATAAGGATGCTGGTAACCTAGGCTCTCTTGCTAGATTTGGAAAGATGGGCATGTTGGAGGTTTCAACAATTGTGGAAGATGACTTAGCTCTGGTTAATAAGAGTAATAGATGGACAGCATATCAGGACTTTAAGTCAGGTGCTGGTAATTCAGGCTCTGATATGAGATTCAAAAGGGAAGTCACATGTATGCCTGATGTGCTGGATAATCTGATGTCATTAAATGTCATAAAGTATATATGGGAACACCCTGATGAAAATGGTATAAGATGCACTTTTGGTGTGAAAGCTGACCAGCTTCTGTCACTAGGTGGTGTATATGCTACTATGGTCCACAGCAGAGCTGATAAATATGATACCAAGTGGGTAGAATATGATAGATTTGGTGTGCTGGCAATCAAGGCATTACAGGAGGTTGTAATGAGGAACAAGCAACTGGAGAGCAGGATAGAATATCTTGAGGATACGATAAATTCTATGAGAAGAGTATGGGAAGAGAATTCATGACACAAATAGAGGCAGTAGAGAAGGTAGGAGGTTCCCTACCTTCTGCTACAAAACAATTTTGTACAGCCTCTTGGCTTGCAGGCCATTCTGGTATATTTGATACCAACTCCCTACAAGGGTATGAAGCAAAAGACTTTGTGAGTGAAATGCATATAAAGCCTGCTATAGTAACAACTAAATATGAAATAACAATTCCTGAGGTGAGGGTTTCTTTTGGATTTGAAAGTGGCACTCCTCAAGGATTTACATATCTTAGTGACTCTGACCAATTATCACAGACTAAGGCAGTCTTATGTGCAGTACCTGTTGATGGTGGTCAGATTTCTTCAAGTGTATATACTCCTACTAATGGTGGTAGAGATGACAATTATGGTGCACAGTATATGCTATTCTCAGGCATGAAAATATCTGTTGTTGCAGGTACTTCACTAGCTAAGTTATACATAGTATTGTATAATGACCAAAGTACCATGGTTCAGTATAATAATAAGAGTATTACCAATCTTATGTCAGGTAACAACATATATAAGCTGGCTAATGCTACTATGAGAAATAGTTCTGTTTACAGTAGCCTGTTTAATGGTGCAAATTACACAAAGACACAAGCAGTAGGTGATTCTAATGGTAATGCTACTAATTCTGTGTGGTGTGCTATGCTTCCATTGACAGATGATGGAAAATCTAATGGGAGTTATTCAGTAGGTTCAAGCATGGATGCACCTCCCACTAATGTCAATTCTAATCGGCAATTATACAACTTCAAGGGTTCTATAGTTTACAACAAATTAAGTTCATTTACTCCAACTACATAGCTATGAGAAAGATATTAGTAAGTATTATATCAGTGATTATGCTGGCTTCCATATCCTGTTCCATGTATTACTGCAATGGGTATAAGAAAATATCTGATGAGTTGGCTGTTGCAGTGAATAACAATAAGGCATACTCCTTGGAGAACAGTTCCCTGAAGAAGGAAAATAGAGTGTATAAGCTAACTGCTGAGCAGCTTGAGTATTACAGTGATTCCATTACTGTTGAAATGGACAGGATTAGAAAGGAGTTGAAGATAAAGGATAAGGATTTGCAATACTTACAATATCTGTTATCTACATCAGAAAGGATAGATACTGTTACTTTCCAAGATACCATATTCAGTGAAACAACATTTCATGTTGATACTCTGATTGGGGATAAATGGTATCAGTTGAAGCTGGGAATGAAATTTCCCAATGTCATTGCAGTGCATCCTAAATTTGTAAGTGAGAAATACATAGTTACACATAGCAAGAAAGAGACTGTAAATCCTCCTAAGAAATTTTTTCTGTTTAGATGGTTTCAGAAGAAACATAGAGTGGTGGAAGTTACTATTGTGGAAAATAGTCCTTATGTGAATAATAAGCAGCAAAAATTTATTGAAATAATTAAATGACATGATTGACCTAGGTATATTAATTACTGGAGGAGTAGGGATAATAACCACAGTAATCAGTGGTTGGACTTCTTGGTTCTTTGCAAGAAGAAAGTATAATAGTGAGGTAGATAATAACCTCATAGAGAACATGCAGCAGTCTTTGGAGTTTTATAAGAAGTTGTCTGACGACAACAAGAACAGGCTTGACGAGGTTCTTAAAAGAAATGCAGAGCTGGAACAGGAGATAAGGGATTTAAGGAAGCAGATGTTCAGTCTCATGAACTCCATCTGTACTGACCTTACTTGTCAGTTGAGGAAAAGAAACTTGAATTTATTTAATGAGCAAAATGGAACTGATAGTAGACAGGAAATGGAAGAAACAGAGTTACACGATAAGTAACCTCCTTGTAGATGGGAAGTGGTTCTGTAATGTACTTGAAGATACTGATAGAGGATTAGATGACAGCATGAGTGTCGCTAAAATCAAATCCTTAAAGAAATCAGGCATTACAGCAATCCCTAGTGGAACTTATGATGTAACTTTAGATGTATATAGCCCTAAGTTTGGGCCTAAATCTTTCTACAAAGAAACATGCAATGGCAAATTACCCAGACTTCTTAATGTAAAGGGGTTTGATGGTATCCTTATACATGCAGGTAATACAGATAAGGATACTTCAGGATGTCTCTTGGTAGGTGTAAACTCTGAAGTTGGTAAGGTTCTGAATAGTCAGGATACATTCAGGAAGCTATATAAGCTACTTCAAGAGGGCAAGAATAGAGGTGAGAAAATAACCATAAAAATTCTATGATATGGCAAAGAAGTGTGGTTGCAAAGGGAAAGGTAAGAACAATAGAGGTAAATGATTATGGATGCAAGAATAGTTTCAAATCAAGTTATAAATAGCCTTCAAATATCTGTACTGAAGGAAGTGCCTTCAGGGAACTTCAATCCCGGAGTCAACTTCCTACTGAAGAATATATCTGATGATGATGTGGAGGTTACTATAATTCCAGCAGGACAAAAGGATAGCATAAAGACTATTCTAGGTGTTGGATGGAATCCAGAGATATGTAAAGGTGTTATAAATGCTCCTTCAGGAGTTCTTCAATATGGATATTAAAATATGGCAACAGCAATTATAGGTACATTAAAGCATCTTCCTAAGGCACCAATACTGCCTACTTTACCAGAGACAGGTAGACCTAACAGGATATATTTTATCCCCAATGAAGACCCTACAGAAGATAATAGGTATAATGAATATCTATGGGTAAAGGATGAGACTTATCCTGATGGCCATTGGGAGCTTGTTGGTCCTACCACAATAGACCTGACTGATTATGCCACTAAGGAAGAGGTAAGTGATTTGGAAGACTCCATAGGTGAGCAAATAAAGAAGTATTTGCCCTTATCAGGAGGTACAATGGATAAGGGCAGCAACATATCCTTCCCATTAGATAGTGGGAGTACTGTGTATAATGGTTCTGGAGTATCAGTGGGTGGCAAAGCCAGTACTGACATCCTACATGCAGCAGGAGGCACTACTAAAATCAAGACCTTGAATGGAGAATCTATGTTAGGAGAAGGTAATATTGTAATAGACCCTTCAAGTGTTCCAGTATCTTTAAGCTGGTATAATAGGACTAGCAGTCAGCAGGATGCCACAATAAACCTGACAATTGGAGATACCACAGTAAACCTATTCCCTAATATATTCAAATTATTTAAGGCTGGTAAAGTTTCCACTTCCGAGTCCCTTAGTATAGAACTTACTGCTAATCCTGGGGTAAGTGGGGTACCACAAGTTCCTACCTCATTATGCCAGTGGAGCATACCTTTGGCTGACAGTAATACCGCAGGTATTATATCAAGTGAGGATAAGGCTAAGTTAGATAACCTATCTGACCCAAAGAATTTGCTAGCTTATGGTGTGGAATGGGATTCTACCAACAGTAGCCCTGTACTTACTAGAATAGGTAACATGAGCCTGCATAAGTCTCTCCCAATACAATCAGCATTAAGAGGATGTGTATGCCAAGGTAAAAGGATAATGTATTATTTGGACCCAAATGACTGGTCTAAGAAAGCAGATGGTACAGATTCCAGATTGGATGGATATGATGGTACTGTACAGGTAGAAGTACCTGAATTTTATTTGTGGTCTGAAACGGAAGGAACCAAATCCAGAGTATATGTGTCTACCCAAAAAGTAGTTCCTTATGCTATAAGGATTCCTCATATGTTGGTAGATGCTTATAGGAGTACTGTACTTAATGAAGTGCCTGAGGATATGGGCTATTTATCTACACTTCAAGTAAATAGTGCTATTTCAGTTGTAAATACCTCTTCTTATTGTAGAGGAGGAAATAATAGCTCTAGCAGTGATACCTACTTGGAATCGGATAAATTCAGGACTAATTTAGGAAAACCTAGAACAAACACTAGTAGGGCAAACTTCAGAACTTATGCCAAAAATGCTGGCAAGATGTTGCTTACTTATGAGTACTACAAGGCAATATTCTATTGGTTGTATGTTATAGAATATGCAAACTTCAATAGTCAGGCAAACTATGTTGAAGATTTGACTGAAGATGGATATAGACAGGGAGGGCTTGGCAATGGAGTTACTACTTGGAGTGATACTGTTTGGAATACTTATAATGGCAGATGCCCAATAACTCCATGTGGGTATTGTAATGAGTTTGGTAACTTTACTGGAATTAAGGACTTGGTAATTCCTGCTTCAGATGGTATCAGTACCGTAACTTTCAAAGTACCAAGGTGGAGAGGATTTGATAACGTGTTTGGAGATATTTGGACTAATCTGGATGGTATCCTAATAGATACTCCTGTCGGTGCCAGTGAGTCTACACCAAATTATGTGTATATTATAAATGACCCTGATAAGTTCACTGATACTTTGTCAGATGCACCTACCAATGCGGATAGAGTAGTAGTATCAGGACATGCAGCAGGGTATATTACAAAGTGGGCATTAGGGGAGTATGCAGATATAATACCTGTTAGTGTTGGCGGTTCTGCAACTACTTATATGTGTGACCATTACTGGGTAGATTACAATAATACTCAGAATACGCTACTGGTTGGTAGCAGGGCTAATTTTGGTTCTTATGCTGGCTTGGCTTGCTTCACTTCTGCTGATGGTTCGGGTTTTGTTGATGCCACTGTCGGCTTTAGGTGCTTAACACTAATAAGCTGATTCGATAAAGAAAAGAAAATCATAGTTTTACTATGTAGGACATATATTAGTAGAACAAAGCCCATGTCTCCAAAAGCAGGAGTGACTAAAACTAGGAGAAGGTATGGTTGCGGAGGCAAGATTAAAAAGTAAGAATCTTTATAAGGTGGAACTGTATTTACTAAAGATAATGCCTATGGTAATTGCTTTAGCATATTTGGTAAATACAGTTTCTTCTTATTTTGGAGTTGATATTCCAATACTTGCAAGTATTGCAGGAATGTCTTTAATACCACTAATATTTATGTATATCTCTTCTTATGTATTCAAGTTTTGTGAGTATCATAGGATGTTTCTGCATTATATAGCAGTAAATGATATAATAAACATATATGATTGGTATATTGGGATTAGTGTTACTAACAGAGAATTGTTTGTGTTACACATGAGTATCACGGGCATTTCATTATTTATAATATTATATTTGTATATTAAAAGTCATAAGAAGCTTACTATTGAAGATAGTAGATGATATTGATGCAGGTAATTCAAATATAACTGAGGGAGAAGCCCTTGAAATAGTAGATAGTTTGAAGAGATTTACTGACAAGGAGAAGAGATTAAGCAAATATGCAGCCTGCAAATACTTAAATGTCAGTAGGGCAACATTTGATAATTATGTGAGAAGTGGCAAATTGCCTAGAGGTGAACATGAGGCAGGTTTCAAAGAATTATCATGGAACAAGAAAACTCTTGATGAGTTCATAAGAAGAAGTAAGCATGAGAAATGATTATGTAGTTTACATACATAAAAACATATTAAATGGTAAAGTGTATGTGGGGCAGACCTGTAATTTATCAGAGAGATGGAGAAATAATGGGAAGAATTACTTTAATAGCATTAAATTCTATAATGCTATAAAGAAATATGGTTGGGACAACTTCACCCATGAAGTTGTATATTCAAATCTAAATAAGCAAGCTGCTGATAAATTAGAGAAAGAACTAATACATAAATATAATAGTATAGAGGAGGGATATAATTTGAAAGAGGGAGGCTTAAGAGGGGAACTTTCCACTAAGAGTCTTGCAAAAATGAGTGAGTCACTTAAAAGAGGTTATTCTGAATTTCCAGAGAGAAGAGAGAAAATAAGAAATAAAGCATTAGGTAGGAAGATGCCAAAAGATACAAGATGTAAGATAAGCCTGAATCACTCGAAGTCTAATTTATTAAAAATCAATGATGAAGTTGGAAGCATAAGGTATTGGGCACTAAAGATAGGAAAAGCTCACAGTGTTTTATCTTACAGATTAAAAGTACATGGAATAGATAACCTAAGGAAATATATAGAACAAAGAATTAAGTTGGTCTAAGAAAGTTCTGGATGACTTTGTCAAGAAGAGTAGAAGTACTCAAGGATTGCGGAGCAATCCAGACTCAAGGATTGCTTAATAGCTTTGGTGGAATTTATTGAAGTAATTAGGAGAAGAAGATATGATAACTCAAAGAAAGACTATAATACCCATATTCAATTATAAGCTTACCATAGTTATATTTGATAGATGGGAAGAGTTGGAAGGAAGTATACCTCAGGATGAAATGGATACAGAAGCAAATGCTATTACCATAAGTGCATATGGAGCATCCTTAGTAGCTGTTAATTCAAGAAGAGGAAGTAGCATAGTCCATGAGGCTGAGCATATAAAGAATCATATATGGCAGTATATAGGATACACCCCTCAGAGAGATAATGATGAGGTGGATGCATACTTGCTGACTTACATATATGATAAGATAACACAAGTATTTTATAAGCATAAAGACAATAAGGAGTAATATAGCAGGAGGTAATTATTACCTCCTTTTTTTTTGTACATATGTTACTAAGTTAAAGCCCTGTATATTAATCATATATACAGGGCTTTAGTATTGTTGTGCTTCTTGGATAATAGCTAGTATCTTTGCATAGTAAGCTTACATTTGGAGACATAGAAATAGGTGGTGGACAAATCAAGTTCAACTTGCCTTTGACAAACAAGAGATTGGTATTAAATATGTCGGATTTGGAAGCTTTCAAGGAAACATTAATTACTAAAAATTAGAAGTATGGATGAACTTATGATGTATGAATACCTAAATAGAAGAGGTATGGGAGGCATGAGTGAAAGTGAATTTAGAAATAAGTTCAGGGACTTCATGAAGAGATATAGAAGAGATTCAATGGAGCATGATGGCTTCATGTCATTAGAGGATAGAAACTATCCTAGAAGGCATGAAGATGATGGTTTCATGGATGTGTTTGATTCTAGAAGCAATAGGTTTGGTGACAGGTTCAGAGACTCTGGCATGAGAGGAAATGACATGGACAGAATAATAAAATACATGAGACATTCCATGAATGATGGAGAACACTTTACTGAATCTGAAGCTATGGATTTGGTATCTGATATGTATCACACTGAGGGTGGCAGAAAGTATAGTGGAGAAAAGTTTGATATACATAAGGCAAAGGAAATTTGTGAAAGGTATAGAGGAGTGATTCCTGTGTCTGCAACTCCTACTGATGTGTATGTGGCAATCAACTCACAGTATCATGATTATGTTGAGCTGTTTAAGAGTTGGTTTGGTGACAATGTAGACCAAAAGATAATAGAATCTGCTATTATATTCTGGTTCAAAGATGTGGATTGCAAATCCAGAAATAAGGTAGTAAGTTACTTTAAAGAATACTGATAGGACAAGGGCAAGGTATAATCTTGCCCTTTCTTTTTGCATATATAATAAGTATCTTATTTGTGCTTGCAAAGTAATTTATTTACTATATTGTATGGGTGTAAAATTCTATATAACTTTGCATTGTTTAATTATATCATAATGGGAGATTATGGAAGAAGAATTGATTTTAGACAATATTCTAGGAGCAGAGGAAATAGAGAATCTGTTTGTAGATGATGAAGTACAGGATACTTCGCCTGAAGATGAAGTAACTCCTGACCAAGAGGATGGTAAGAAGGATAAAAAGAATAAAGAGAAAGACGAAGAAACTACTGAGGTTATTGATGTAGATAACTTATTTACTGATACACCAGAGAGCGTAGGTAGTGGAAAAGAAAATACAGAGGAAAAGGAAGATACCACTCCTAAAGGGGATGGCACTTCTCCCAAAAACTTCTACTCTTCCATTGCCAAAGCCTTGAAAGAGGAAGGTATCTTCCCAGCCCTTGATGATGAGGGCTTATCTAAGGTTAAAGACCCTGAAGACTTTAGAGATTTAATTGACCAACAGATAAAGGCAGGTCTTGATGAAAGACAGAGAAGAATTGATGAAGCCTTGAATGCTGGAGTTGAACCTACAGAGATTAGAAAGTATGAGAATACTATAAACTTCCTTGATTCTATTAAGGAAGAGAATATCTCTGATGAAGGTGATAAGGGAGAAAAACTTAGAAAAGACCTGATTTATCAAGACTTTATCAATAGAGGTTATAGTAAGGAAAGAGCTGCAAGAGAAGTGCAAAAGTCTTTCAATGCTGGTACTGATATTGATGATGCAAAAGAGGCTTTGAAAAGTAATATTGACTTCTTCAAAGATAAGTATGATGAGCTTGTCAATGAGGCTAAGTCAGAAGCAGAACAGGAAGAGAAAGAAAGAAAGAAACAGGCTGAAAAGCTTAAATTATCAATCCTTAATGACAAGGATGTGTTTGGGGATTTATCAATAGATAAATCAACAAGACAGAAGATTTATGATAACATAGCTAAGCCTGTGTATAAAGACCCAGAGACAGGAGAGTACTTTACTGCTATCCAAAAATATGAGATGGAGAACAGAACAGACTTCCTAAAGAACATTGGGTTACTTTTCACACTAACTGATGGCTTTAAGAACCTTGATGGTTTGGTGAAAGGTAAAGTAAAGAAAGAAGTAAAGAAAGGTCTTAGAGAGCTGGAACATACTCTCAACAACACAGCAAGAACCTCAGATGGTAATCTAAAGTTTGTCAGTGGAGTTGATGAGGACCCTGAATCTTTCATAGGAAAAGGGTGGAATCTTGATGTCTAAGCTATGTTTAAGTCTGGTATTTACTTATGGAGAAATAAAATTACTAATGGTTTTATAAAAATAATTTATAATTTTTAATATTTTTTGACGATGGCTGGAAAATTAGGTAAGTTTCAAATGGTAGGCTTCCAACACTGGAAGGGTCTTACTAAGGAAAACCACCTTGGTTCTATCTTTCAGTTAGCTCCACAGAAGGCTACAAACCTAATGGTACAACTGCTGGCCTTCTATAGAGGAAAGACACTTGACACATTCCTAAATCAATTCCCAACAAGAGAGTTTGAGGATGATAATGAATACTACTGGGATGTTATTGGTTCTTCAAGGAGAAACATTCCTCTTGTAGAGGCAAGAGATGAAAATGGTACTGTTGTTACAGATGCCAGTGGTATGATTGGAGTAGGCACTGCTCCCTTCTATTTGGTATTCCCTGAGGATTGGTTTGCTGATGGTGAATACATTGTAGGTAATCTGAATGAAATCTATCAGTTCAGAATACTTGGAGACCCAAGAATGGAGGGTACTAATGCAGTGTATAAGGTAGAGCTTGCTGGTGGTAACACAGCAGGTGTTCCTGCTGAAAGATTGCTTGCAGGTGAGAGATTCTCAGTTGAAGCTGCATTTGTTGAGAAGGAACTTTCAAGAAAGGTTGGTGATGTAAGATTTACAAGCCCTGTTTCTATGAGAAATGAGTGGTCTGTAGTAAGAATCCAACACAAGGTTCCAGGTTCTATGTTGAACAAGAAGCTGGCTGTAGGTATTCCTATTGTTAAGGAAACTGAGGGTAGATATACTAAGTCAGTTGCTACAATGTGGATGCACAATGTAGATTGGGAAGTAGAACAGCAATTCTCTGAGTACAAGAACAATGCACTTGCATTTGGTAGAAGCAACAGAAATGCCAATGGTGAGTACATGAACTTTGGTAAGTCTGGTAATGTTATTAAGACAGGTGCTGCTCTGTTTGAGCAGATGGAAGTTGCTAATACTGTGTATTACAACACATTCAGCTTGAAGCTTCTTGAAGATGCTCTATATGAGCTTTCTGCTTCTAAGTTAGACTTTGGAGACAGATACTTCTTGATTAAGACTGGTGAGAGAGGTGCTATCCAATTCCACAAGGAAGTACTAAAGACAGTATCAGGTTGGACACAATTTGTTCTTGATAACAGCTCTATTGGTGTTATTCAAAAGACTCAATCTAAGTTGCACCAAAACTCATTGAGTGCTGGTTTCCAATTTGTTGAGTATAAGGCTCCTAATGGTGTTAGAGTTAAGATTGATGTAGACCCATTCTATGATGACCCAGTAAGAAACAAGATACTTCATCCAAATGGAGGTGTTGCATTCTCTTACAGATATGATATTATGTACATTGGTACTATGGACCAACCTAATATCTTTAAGTGTAAGATTAAGGGTGACAATGAGTACAGAGGTTATCAATGGGGATTAATGGCTGCATAAGCCTTTGCACATTTCTCAGTTCCCATAGCCTGACCTAGAAACAGAAGAGAGGCTAAAAAATAAAACAAGGTTAATTGCTGGAAGTTCCTTAGAGCTTTCACTGCTTTTTAAACTTCAAACATTTAAATATGGAAGTTAAAGAATTATGGAAGTCCCTTGAAGAGTATAAGGGTATTAGAGTAAGCTCAATTGGTAGAATATGGAAAGCTGCCAATAAGAGTAGAAAAGAGAGAATATTAACAGAGTTTCCAAAAGATAGAGATGGTTATTGTAGAGTCTCAGTTCAGAAATTGGATGGAACTTGGACTTCACAACCAGTACATAGATTAGTTGCTAAAGCATTTATCCCTAATCCAGATAATAAGCAAGCAGTTAATCATATAGATGGAAACAGACAAAATAATAGGATTGAAAATCTAGAGTGGGTAACTCCAAAGGAAAACGTAATACATTCTTTTAGATTTGGGTCAAGAAGAGTATGTAAGAAAGTTCCTAAGAAGACGATTCTAACAGATTTTCAAATAAGTCAGATAGATAAACTTAGAGAGACTTATACAGTCAATCAGATTGCTAAACTCTTTAATATAGAATATCAATCTCTTAAAAACATAATTCATAAAAAGAAACAATGTGAAAGATTGGATAATCAGCAGCCAAGCATATATAATAGCATATATGAAGGTTCAGAGACTATCCCAGATGGGAGTAAGCATTAAGTAATGCTGAAATGCCTTGCTCATCTAAATAGATGATGAAGATATAGTCCGAACTTTAGTGAAAGCTAAAGATATTACATGGACACGATGTAATAGTAACATAAAAATGTGAGAAACCCATTCACAGGTCAAAAGGGTAATCCTTACATGTCATTTGATGAGGATTCTGCTGTAATTCACAGAATGGCTACTCTTGGTATCTGTGTTCTTGACCCAACAAGAACTATGTCACTAATCCCTGCAATTCTACAGGGCTAATGATAAAAGGGGAGGAAAGATAATCTTCCCTCCCCTTATTTTATTTCAAAAAGTTAAGGAGAAGATATGGCAGAAAAGAAAATGGAAGAGAAGGTGGATTATACTGTACCTGACTTTGATATAGACAATACAGAGACTCCACTTCAGGAAGTACCAAAAGAAGAGGCTACTGTAAAAAGCCCTAAGAATACACAAAAGAAAGTAGAGGTATCTGATGATGCCTTAGTTAGTTGTCTGAGAAATGAGAGAATTATTGTAAGACATGTACCTAAGCTGACAGGTATGTGGGGTAATAACCCTAAGCATGTATTGTCGGGAGGTATGGCAGAAGGTGCAGTTAGAACATTTGTAGTACCAAGATTATCTTCAGGTATGTTTGTTAATGTCCTTACAGACAAGGAAAAGGCATTTCTTGAGGAAATAATGGGTCTTGAATATAATGCACTAAGTATCTATAAGAAGGTAGATAACTTCTGGGATGATTCCAATGAGAATGGTATCAATAAGGTAAGATTGACAAAGCAGGATAACTATTTCAATCTATCTGACCCAGAGGATTATATCAGATATAAGATACTGTTAGCTAATAAGGATTATATTGCCTCTTCATTGCAAGCATTGCAAGATACTCCTAAGGCTACTTACCAGTTTGTTATCATTTCTGAGGGTGAAGAGACTAAGGTTGCTAAGAATAATATGAGCACTACAATGATGTGCTATAAAGAGTTTGGTAAGATTGAGGATGATATTGATACATTAAGAGTTATTGTTGAGACTATTGATGGTAGACCTACATCACAGACTGCTAAACTTGAGTTCTTGCAGACTAAGGTTAATAGCTTAATACAGGCTGATAGCAAGATATTCCTGAAGGTTATCACTGACCCAATGTTGCCTACTAAGGTATTCATCAAGAAGAGTATAGAAGCAGGATTGATTTCAAATAGAGGGGGTTTCCTATACTTGAGAAGTGACAATACTCCACTATGTGAGGCTAATGAGGAACCTACATTGAATACAGCAGCCAAGTACCTGAACTCTCCAAAACATCAGGAAATCAAGTTTTCCTTGGAGGCTAAGTTAAAATAAAGAAGAATATAAGATTATGACACTACAGGAGTTTTCAGATGAATTTGATGTTCTCTACAATAATATATCCAGTAACCAAGCTCCGGGCCTTAATGAGTATGAAAAGTCTGTGTTTCTCACAAAAGCTCAGAATGAGATAGTAAAGAACTACTTTACTTCTACCCAAGGAGGTAACAAGTACCAGCAAGGGTTTGATGATTCTGCCAAAAGACAAATAGATTTCTCTACTCTTCTAGTGCAAGAAGCCTGTCCCTTGATAAAGGTGGATTCCAAGAGGGGAACTGATATTTTGGAGGGTGTCACAATCCCCGGAAATATCTATGGCAGTGCTCCTGAAGCTGTATTATTCAATGCCCCTAGCTTTATTGACAAAATACTGTTAGTGGTATCAGAAAGGATAATCATTAAGGATACAGATAATAATGTAGATAAGTATTATCAGGTAGTGCCTATAAAATTAGATAGTTTGCTTAATAACCTGAGCAAGCCCTATGGAAGACCTTTAAAGAGGCAAGTGTGGAGAGTTATAGAGACTTTTGGAGACCCTAAAGGGTCTAAAGACCAGACTGTAATTCCCACAAAGTACAATGGATTCAGGTTTATATTGCATGATGCAGATGAGAAATTCCTAGGAGAATCTGGAGGTGAAAGTCCAAACGATACCAAGGCCATTTACTTTATCACATATCTAATCAAGCCTAAACCAATAGTATTGGAGGACTTGGTTGGTGTATCAGTAGATGGTGAATCAGAGCAATCTCCATGTGTCTTGAATAGTGAACTACATCCTGAAATTCTTCAAAGGGCAGTAGAGTTAGCTAAATCTGCTTATATGGGAGATTTGAAAAGTAGTGTTGAACTGGGACAAAGAAGTGAATAATGACAACTGAGGAATTTTCTAATGAATTTGATGTTCTATTGAACAGCTACTCTTCAGGTGGAATTGAGTTCAACGAGTATGAGAAATCAATCTTTCTTACAAAAGCCCAAGAAGACCTGTTAGTGGAATTATACAATGGTAAGAATCCATTCAGGGAATCATTTGAAGAGACTGAGGAAATAAGGAGATACCTGAGCAACTTGGTGAAGACTTATACCACTACTGAAAAAATAGCAGACATTACTGGAATATCTGATAAGTCTGTATTCTTCAAGTTACCTAGTGACTTGTGGTTTATAGTTTATGAATCAGTTGAACTGAGGGATGATAAGCTAGGCTGTAAGGATGGTAACCAAGTACTTGTGGTACCCACTACCTTGGATGATTACTACAATACATATAACAATCCATTCAGGGGTCCGGGATATAGGAGAGTCCTAAGACTTGATATTGATAATGGGATTGCAGAAATAGTATCAAAGTATAATATAAGCAGGTACTTAGTCAGGTACCTATCTAAACCCAATCCAATTATATTGGTAGCACTGCCTGCCCATCTAAACATAAATGGAGAAAGCAAGATAACAGAGTGTGATTTACATCCTGCATTGCATAGGGTAATACTTGATAGGGCAGTAGGACTTGCAATAGCAAGTAAGGGTTTGGATACAAACAGAACAAAATAAACTATTGTGTAATTTAATATTAAATTAAAATGGCGACATTTAGCGTGAATCAGGTAAGGCAATTTTATGTAGCAACTGCATTTAAGACTCCCCATGTAACTGAGTCTGACACTGCTGGTGCTATTGCAGTATCAAATGATACTGAAAAGAAACACCTGTATTTTGAATATAAGGGAGCTGATAACAGAATGAGAAGTGACCTTATAGATAAAGAAAACATTCTCTATGCAAAGGCAACTAGTGCTGATAGCATGGCTTACAAGATGAAGTCAGCTACCATAGCATTGGATTCAAGTGTTAATGGTGGTGCTCCAGTTGCAGGTCAGGATTATATCCTAAGAATTGCATTTAAACAGTATGTGGGCATGTCTGATGAGGACCAATACTTCAAATATGGCATGGTTCATGCTTATTCTGGCATGACTGCTGATGTGTTCTACAAGACTCTTGCTCAATCTATTGCTAAGAACTTTAGCAGGGAAATAGTTCCCTTGATTAAGATTGAGGTACATAGTGCTGCAACCAAGAGCAAGGGAGGATTTGATGCAAATGGTTATATGACAGTAACTCCTTCTACTAAGGATAATGGCAAGAGTGATAGTACTAACCCATACTATGATGGTACTTCAGCAATTGTAGCCGACATTGACAGCATCAGAATTACTGAGGTAGAACAGCCTTGGAGATTAGGTGTTATGTCTCAGACACCAGTATATTTCACTGTACAGCCAGTTGAAATAATTGTAGATGGAGATGAGAGAATTTGGGGCACTGTAGAGATGGGTACCAATGGTACAATAGGTAATGGTAAGGTTATTGCAGACTTAGAGTACTTCTGTATGGGTGAAAGAGGAGACATCTACAGAGGCATTGGCTGGCCTAACAACATTCCTACCACTTATCTGATAGACCCAAGCAAGACATATAATGTGCTTGATATACACTATGCCTATGTAGGCAGCAATGAGTCAGTACAAAAGTCTGAAAAGACAATAACTATTGCTTGCGCAGATAAAGTAGTTCTCAATCAGATAATCGATGCAGTGGAAACTGCTACAGGACTTACTATTGCAGACATCTCCTAAAAGCGAGATACAAATAAGGAGACTTTTATAGTCTCCTTTTTTTATTTACCTAATTTGTGTAATATGATAAGATTTGCTACATTAAAAGCCTCAGGAGAATGCAGGCAGTTGGTAATTGATGCTTCTATAGAAGCATACTCCTTCTATGATGATGTCTATATTGACTCAGTAGTCATAGATACTCAGGATACCTTCATGACCTCTGGGCCATCATCAAGCAGTGTATATACAAAAAGCATTGATGGTAATTCCAAGCATGTGACATTAATCCTAGACAAGACAGATTTCAATGCAGCAGTAGATTTTGGTAAGGACTTATTCTTTGTCTATATTACTGTCAAAGGTACAATGGCACCTGATACTCCATGTGGATATGACAGATATTATGATTTAGGAATAGCTGTCAATATGCATAACCTTTATAAGTCACTGATGGGTGGCATCAGACAGGTAGAGGAGACTTGCAATATTCCCAAGCAGCTTATAGACAAATACCTTCAACTGAAGGCTTTTACTACTTCCTTAAAGACAGGGAACTATACTTTGGCAATAAAGTATTGGAACAAGTTCTTTAGGAACTGTGTGATAACAGATGATACAAGTACTAAATGTGAGTGTTCATTATGGATAACTTAAGTAATGTATTGGAAAGGGCATTAACTACATACTTCAATGTACTTTCAAGTACAGGATATGTATGTTATAATGATGTCAATAAGTTACTGCTTTTGTCCTTGATAGAAGAGCTTACTAGTGGCCCAATGTCTGCCTTTATAGATGATAAGGACTACAATAGCATGAATAATGCCCTATATTGTATATTTGGTACTTCATGCCTGATACCATATCCTCCTACTGAGGAAAGCTCTGCTGTGTATGGTGAAGAGGAATCTATCAGAATATCTGAGGATGGCATGATAAGACTCACACAAGATAACAAACCTAGAACTCCTGCTATATAAGTTATATATTTGCTTACTGCAAAAGATTCAATTAAAACTATTGCAATATTGATTATAAATATCTATATTTGCAATAGTTTTTTATTTATTAATAAGCATGCATATATAGTTATGACATACAGAGAATTAGTTTATTTATGTCTGGATGAGGTAAAGAGTATATCAGATGACTCTACTTTCAATGAGAATCATATTATACTTTTGGCAGATAAGTATAGGGCATTCCTTATAAAGCAAAGATATTCTGATGTTAAGAAGCATATACCTGAAAGCAACTATCAGACTATATGTCTGGATTTGACCAAATCAGTATCTCCTTCTGATTCATGTGGCAGAGCCTATCTTATGAGTAAGGAAGAGGTACCTAATATATTAAGTGTCAGTAATACCAGAGTATATCCTATTGATTTCTATCAGGATAGTATAACCTTCATAAGCAGGGATAGGATGAGATATGTAGGATATGACAAATATCTACAGAACATAATATATTGCTCTCTTGCTCCGGATAACCACTTGTATTTAATCTCTATGAATCCCCAATTCCTTTACCTCTCCAAGATAAAGGTAACTGCTATATTTGAAGATGCCAGCATAGCCTCTGAATTGGAATGTGGAGACAATAAGGAGTGTGATGTGCTTGATAGGAAATTTCCTATTGAGGAGAGCCTTGTTACTCCCCTTGTAAGTCTTATAGTAGGAGAGGTGCTGGGTGCTAAATACAGACCTGATGATAATAAGAACAATGCTAAGGATGATTCATCTGATGTTTCAATAAAGCAGTAACCTATGAGTGATTGTCAAGAAGAGTATAAGAAATGGAAGGAGTTTAGGACATCAGTGTGCCACTTGAATGAACATAGAACACATAAGGTGTCAGGTTCCTTGGGTGTATATGATGCCTATAAGTATATAAGGAAAAACAAGTGGTTTGACATAGGCAGGCCATTGACTGAGCATGAGTTTTACAGCATTATAAGAAGAGTCAACAACTATCTGGCTGAAGAGCTACTTAAAGGACATGATATTAGTCTTCCTCATAGGATGGGAAGACTGGAGCTGAGAAAATATGATGCCAAAATCTACCTTAAAGATAATAAGGTTGTCACCAACTTGCCAATAGATTGGGATAAGGCATTAAGGTTATGGTATGAAGACAAGGAATCTTATGATAATAGGACTTTAGTTAGAATGGAGGAGAAAGAGGTATTTAAAATCCATTATAATAGAAGCAAGGCAGACTATAATAACCAAACCTTTTATGAGTTCAATCCCAATAGAGAATTAAGGAAAGAATTGAAGAAGAGGATAAAAGATGGTAAGCTTGATGCCTTCAAGTGTTAAACTAAAGGATTGTAGAAATTTAATTGAGATGGATAAATGATTAATAATATTCAATATACTAACATCAGACAGATACTGGATAGACTGAAAAGGCATCCTCTATTGCAGAACCTTACACTTGAACAAGTGGTATCCCACCTAGTTACATTTATTGGGATATTTGGAATGCCAGAGTTATATTTAAATAGGGAGAGTGTACTGCATATAGAAGAGTTTAGGGCCATATTGCCCTGTGACCTTGTATCCATAAATCAGGTGAAGGAGTGTAAGACTGGGATATGTTTAAGGAGCATGACAGATAATTTCATGCCTAGAGAACATCGTGATAAGTATGAAGGACATAAAAGACCACAAGAGTTTACCTTTAAGACACAAGGCAGAGTAATATATACTTCCTTCAAGTCAGGAGATATAATAGTCTCATATAAGTCTGTTCCAATAGATGAGGATGGGTTTCCATTGCTCATAGACAATCCTGTGTTTATGAGAACACTTGAGCTATATATTAAGATGGAAGAGTTCACTACTTTGTTTGATATGGGAAAGATTTCTCCTGCTGTATTACAGAACACCCAACAACAATATGCTTGGTCAGCAGGACAATTACAGAGTGAATTTACTATACCATCACAATCTGAAATGGAATCAATAAGCAGAATGTGGAATACTCTTATTCAAAGGACAAGTGAGTTTGATAATGGATTCTCTTCTCTTGGCAATAAAGAGTATATAAAATTGCAATAGTATGATAAAGAAATCTACATGGCAGATAAAGGGTATGCAGAGGGACTTGTCTGTAAGCAAATTCTCTTCTGAGTATGCTTATGAGAACAAGAATATAAGGATAATGTCTACCGATGATAATACCCTGCTCAGCATAGTAAATGAGAAGGGTACTAAAGAGGTATCAAACATAGAAGGTATAGACTCTATAAAGGGATTACCTATAGGACAAGCTACAATTAATGGTTATCTAGTACTGTTCACTACAGACCAAGACAATGGAAAAGATTACATATATAAGATATGGTTTGACAAGGACAGCTTGCATGGAGTAATATTATATGATAGTAACAAAGGTAATCTTAACTTTAATCCTCTATATCCTATAGAGACATTGTCATTCTATGAAGATGATAACATACAGAAAGTATATTGGACTGATGGATTAAACCAGCCCAGAGTTATCAATATTACTTCTATAGAAGATTACACACCCAATTCTTTTGACTTTGTTATGAGTTTGAATCCCGGTTCAACTGTTAACATAACCAATATAAAAAAAGGGTATAGTGGGATATTCCCGTCAGGGGTAATACAATATTGTGTTACATTCTATACCAAGAATGCTCAGGAGTCCAATATACTGGCTATATCTCCTCTATGTTACATAACAAAGTATGATAATGGAGGTAGTCCTGAGGATTCTTTATCTGTGAGTTTTAATGTAACAGTGTCTGTTAAAGATGTTGCATGTGAGTATGTCAGATTATATTCAATACTGAGAACTACACAAGATTCAACTCCCATTGTCAAAAGAGTTCAAGATATAAAGTTATCTTCCTCTACTCAAACAATCAGTTTTACAGATACTGGTAATATTGGAGAGAGTATTGACCCTGCTGAATTATTATACTTGGGAGGAGAAGACATATCTTGTGGTACAATGTGCCAAAAGGACAATACATTATTCTTAGGAAATATCAATGTTAATAGAATTGAGCCTGATAGCTCTATTAGAGAGTACTTCAGAGGATTAAATGTAAGCCTCAATACAGTTACCACAATTAATTTGGGAACACCTTCTGGATATTATCAACATAGGTTTCAGTTGAATAACAACTCTAGCACTATTAAGATATTTAAATATTTGGAGTGGTACAGATTTGGCATACAGTTTAAGCATAAGTCAGGCAGGTGGTCTTCTCCAGTATTCATAAAAGACGCTCAGATTACCAGAACACCCGGTACTAATGACTTATATGGTAGTTTTGGTGTTTCAAATCTGGTATTCCATAAGTGCATACCTAAGGTATCATTCAATGATAATACCATAATTGGTAAACTAAAGGATTTAGGATATATTGGATTTAGACCTATAATAGTATATCCCTCTATAGGGGATAGAGAAGTAATATGCCAAGGAGTTTTATGTCCCACTGTTTATAATGTTGGTGACAGATTCAGTAATTCCCCATTTGTACAGTCTTCTTGGTTCTCAAGACCCAACATTCCCTTTGATGTGATGAGGTCAGAGTCTGGGTATGCAGGCTTGCCAGATGTGTCACCTATATTTGACATTCCTAAAAAGGCATTATATAGTGACCAAACCTTGTCAAGATATGGTATAGTAAATAATGATAGGCAGTTTTATTCACCTAATGAGTTAGTTAAAATAAATATTTCCTTGGTTGATACAGGTACTTGGGCAGAGTTCAGGCATAGTAGTCCTATACCGGGAAACACTCATAGGAATGCGGAGATACAGAATATATCCTACCCTCCTGCCACTCCACGCCTTGCAGGAGAACACCATTGGCTGACAGATTTTAGTGAATATGTGGAGAAGCATAAACATGAGTTTTTTGTAGACCAATCAATAGTTACTCTTCATTCCCCAGATATTGAATTTAACAGTGAAGTTGAGAATTATGATATTTCCAAGTGTAAGCTGAGGATAATAGGTGCAACTTTGGTAACCGCCAGTGTAGGGGATATTGACATTGTAACTTCTACCACAGGAACTACCTTGGCTGGTGCAAGTGATGAGAAGTTCCCACCAACAGGGTTTTATAAGGAGTCTTGTGGTAGTGTCAACATATCCCCTTGGGCATTCAGAAGCCAATTGGCTAATATCAACTGGATAGATAATATTCAAAGAGATTTTGGTGGTGTCATGCCTTCACAATTCAGAAGGATGCAGGTAGGCTTTGCCACATATCCTTGGCATAGAAGTGGAGGTCTTGATGGTACAGGCTGGGCAGATGAGAATGGATATAGACCCGCCAAGTTACAGTATAAGAGGCTATCCAATTTGAAATTCTCTGCCACTAACCTATACCTTAGCAGTACTAGTACATGGGATTCAGGGAAACTTGCAGATGCACAGATTTTTAATTCAAACGAGGTTACTCCACTCAAATTGAAGGCTCAGGAGCATTCTGGAAAAGGTACTTTAGTGTACTATGGAAATGTGGATAAGATTACTTCAAATACTGAATATTCAGGTAGTGATTATTACCAGATTGTAACATCTTCCACCTATAATCGGAATAATACCTCATATACTAACCACGACATATATGTTGGTGACTTTACACCTACCATACCTTTCACTGATAACTCAATAAATAAGGCATATGACCCTGTACACATAAAGTACAAGTCTACCCCTCATGCTGTTATTGTACTTGAAGACAAGCCCAACTTGGGTAAGTACTCATATAAGGTTTTGCCTACTATCATAGATGGTAATGATTATGGAGAGCCTACATCTAGTAGTTGGCCTGTAAACCATGTTGCAATAACTCATGATGGTGCCCCTAACTTCTGGGATCCTTTGGAAGTATACAACTCTGTGTCTCAGGATGTTATAGGAGACTTTGTAGGTACTGGTCCTAATAAGACAGTTAAAAGTATCCAATATGGCTGGTGGTGGTTAGCAGAATTATACAGAAATGATGTCACTAATAGGTTTGGAGGAGAGTCTGATGATGCTATACAGAGTAATCAATGGTTACCATGTGGAGAAACTACCTATTTCTATGATGATGGCTTCAGCCATAATTATCTTGTAAAGTACTTGGAAGGAGACACATACTTCCAAAGATATGACCATTTAAAGACTTATCCATTTACTTTGGAAGATGAAAACTCGGTGACTGAGATAATGTCATTTATGTGTGAGACAAGGGTAAATCTAGATGGTAGGTATGACAATAATAGAGGCAATACTTCTAATCTATATATAACCCCTGAGAACTTTAACAAGCTAAATCAAGTATACAATCAAAAGGATAACTTCTTTACCTATAAGGTAAGTACTGATGATACTTCAGTATTGAACAAATTTCCTAATGTGGTTACTTGGACTAAGACTAAAACTGCTGGAGAACTTATTGATACTTGGACCAATATCACTCTTGCATCCACTCTTGATTTTGATGGTGATAAGGGTAGTATAACAGCTCTGAGAATGCATAATAATAATATCCTTGCTTTTCAAGATAAAGGCATTAGTCAGATATTGTATAATGAGAATGTGCAGATTTCTCCCACTAATGGAGTGCCTATTGAAATTGCCAACAGTGGAAAAGTTACTGGTAAGAGGTACTTATCTGATAGTATAGGATGTTCTAATAAGTGGTCTATATGCAGGACACCTAATGGTACCTATTTTATAGATGATATTACCAAAGGTATCTTCCTACTCAACAACCAGTTGGATAACATCTCTGATAGGCTTGGATTCCATTCATGGATTAACAGTAGGTCAACTGGAATAAATGTATGGGATCCTAAAGACTTTAGTGGATTTGTAACATACTATGATAAGGTAAATGGAGATGTATTATTCATAAGCAAGGATGAGTGCTTGGCATTTTCAGAACCATTAGGCCAGTTCTCTTCATTCTACAGCTATGAGAATGTGCCATATTTCTCCAATATACTAGACAGGGGACTGTGGGTAAAGGATGGGAAGCTATGGCTGCACAATGAAGGTGATTATAATACCTTCTTTAACAGTTACCAGCCTTTCTATACTACTGTCATATCCAATCCTGATATGACCCAGGATAAGATATTTAATACTCTTGAGTTCAGGGCAGACAGTTGGAACAGTGAAGGTAAGCTATTGGATACAACCTATGATACTCTTAGTGTTTGGAATGAATACCAAAGTGGTGAATCCAAGCTTGCCCATGTACTTGGAAGACCTTCAAGTCTCAAGAAGAAGTTCAGGATATGGAGGGCTAATATACCAAGGGATAAATCAAACAATAAAGACAGGATGAGAAATCCTTGGTTATATCTTAAGCTATCTATGGAATCTGAAAATACAAATAAGACCATATTGCATGATATGGTGGTACACTACTTTGAATAACTTGATAGAGATAGTCTAAAGGGAGGGTAAGTAATAAACTTATCTTCCCTTTACTTTTTAAATAATATTCTTGTATAATTCTGATACTTTACTTATCTTTGCAAATAAATTATTATAACATGGTTAATAGAAAAGTTATAAGGAAACACAATAGTCCTGTTACTACTGGTATCATTAATAGATATGATGATGGTGGTAGTATATGGGACATTAGCAAGCTTTTTACCAAAGAAAACTTAGGTAAACTAGGTCTTGGATTATTAGGCCCCGCTGGTAATGCAGCAAATGGTTTAATAAGTAATGGACTAAGTTCAGGAGCAGGCAATGCAGTCAATAAAGTAGGAAGTACTGTGGGTTCTGCCATTAGCACAGTCAACCCTTTATTAGGAGGCATTGTGTCTGCTGGTGCTGGGTTGATAGGTGGTATAACCAATGCATTATTCGGTTCAAAGATTAATGAGGAAAATGTCAATAATGTCAGAAACTCCAATAATGCCCTGAGTACAGTTAAAGTTGATAGCAGCAGCAATGACTCTATACTTAATCAATGGTCTAATCAGGACTTTGGAGCAGACTTCTCCCAATCGGATATTGGGAAAGATGGATTGTTCAGTGACAAGGCAGAAGATTTATATAATGAGCTGAAGAAGGAACAGGAGATAGCCAGAGGCAGAGCACTGCTAAGTTATGATAATGCAATAGAAAGTGCTGATAAGATGAATGATTTAAGAGCTATGTCCAATTACATGGCAAAGGGAGGTAAGATTCATATCAAGCCTGAGAACAGAGGCAAGTTTACTGCCCTTAAAAAGAGGACTGGAAAGTCAGCATCTTGGTTCAAGGAGCATGGTACTCCTGCACAAAAGAAGATGGCTACCTTTGCCTTGAATGCTAGAAAGTGGAAACATGATGATGGAGGATGGATAGATGAAGAGTTTACTTTGCCTTATAGTGCCTATGTAGCAGACAGAGTAAATAACATGGGACTTAATAACTCTCAAAAGGCTGCTGTATACAGTTCAATATATGGGGAATCGAGGTTCAATCCCTATGCCTATAATCCCAGAGGTGGTGGAAAGGGAGCACATGGAATCATGCAATGGAGAGGTGCCAGAATACCTGAAAGCTCTTATCTGCCTAGCCAAATGGACTACTTGGAAAATACACTTAATAGTGTAGATAAGATGAATTGGTTGAGTAAGAGAAGTCTGAACAATTTCAAGAAATCCAATACTCCTGAGGCTTCCTCCTCTGCATTTGAAAGAGGATATGTCAGGGGAGAGGAGTTCTCTAGAACCTCTAAAAGAAAGAAGGCAAGGTCTGTATATGACAAGATGCACACTCCCAGTCTGTCTGACTTATCAGATTATAATATGAGAACTATTACCAAACCTAATATACAAATACCTTTTAATCCATTTGGAGATGGTGGCCTCATGGGTACTCATGGAGCAGATTTTACCAATGGTGTCACTGTTATAAATAATGGAGGATACCATGAAGAGAATCCACATGAAGGAGTACAGATTGGGGTTGATTATAATGGAATACCTAATCTTGTGGAAGAAGGAGAGGTGATTTATAATGATTATGTATTTAGTAACAGGATTAAAGTACCTGATTCAGTGAAGCAGAGGTATAAATTGAAGGGTGGCAAAGGTCTGACATTTGCAGATGCTGCCAAAAAGATTCAAAAGGAATCTGAGGAAAGGCCCAATGACCCAATAAGCAAGAGGGGGCTGGAAGATGGCCTCATAAAGTTAATGCAGGAGCAAGAGGCTCTTAGAGGACAGGGGCAATATGGACTTGAAGGAGTACAATATGAAGAAGGAGGTCCTATACCTGATGATTACACATATACTCCGGTGTTTGGTTCTTGGAAATCAGGAGAGATGCCAGAGGTTACAGCTACAGCAAAGAGACCCAGCATGATTAAATATGTGGATTATGACATACCTTCTACCATAGAGCCTATAGGTATTGATGGGCTTTATGCAGGATCCAAAAGAAAGGGTAATACAGATAGAAGAGGATTTGATGCTACTTGGCTAAGATATGCACCTGTAGTAGGTTCTGCAATAGGATTGGGTCAAAGTATATTCAGCAGGCCTGATTATACAGGACCTGATGCAATCATAGAGGCTGCAAACAAAGTAGGTAATTATGTTCCTGTAAGCTATAAGCCAATAGGGAATTATCTGCAATATAAACCACTTGACAGGAACTTTTATATAAATAAGCTTGGTGCACAGGCTGGTGCAACAAGAAGAGCTATTATGAACTCTTCAAGTCCTTCAAGGAATGCCGCACTACTTGCAGCAGACTATAATGCACAAGGCAAGTTGGGAGACTTGGCAAGACAGACTGAGGAGTATAACTTGGCACAGAGACAGATGGTAGAGCAGTTTAATAGAGGAACCAATCAAGCAAACTCTGAGATGGGGCTTAAAGCTGCAATGGCTAATCAGGAGGCTGCACTAAAGGCAGGAAGTACAAGGCTAAGTGGTATTACACAAGCTATGTCAATGAGAGATGCAATAGATGCAAGAAGAGGTGCAAGTATGAGTGCTAACCTGACTAATCTGTTTGACTCATTGGGTAATATAGGAATAGATGCTTATAACAGGTCTGACAGGGATATGCTAATCAACTCAGGGGTATTTGGTACTCTAAGCCAGAAACCTAAGGAATGGAGTAAAGAAGAGTGGGAGGATTACAAGATGTCTGTAGCAGGAGGCAAGCATTCTAAAGGAGGAAAATTAAAGAAGAGAAGAGGAGGTCTCACTTACTAATATGGCAAATTATAGTTTGGTTGTAAATAGCAAGTTCCAGCCTTTCTCTTTTGACAGGTACTTGCAACCATATCAAATATATGGTCAGAATTATAAGGAAATTGAGGAACAATATACTGACTTGTCTACAAAGGCTGGTATATGGGATGGCTTAGCCAATGAGCAGACTGACCCATATACCTATAAGATGTACAAGACCTATGCAAATGATTTGGAGAATCAAGCCAGTCAGCTTGCAAGTGAAGGACTTAATGCTGTAAGTAGGAAGAATATGCTCAACATGAGAGCAAGGTACAGTAAGGAAATTATTCCTATTGAGCAAGCATATAATCGAAGAAGCAAGTTAGCAGAAGAACAGAGAAAGTTAAGAGCAGCTAATCCATCAATCATGTTTGACAGGGATTTCTCTTCAATATCATTAGATGACCTTCTAGACAATCCAGAGTTAAGTTATACTTCAGTTAGTGGAGATGATTTATATAAGAAAGGTAAGGAAGCTGCTATATCTGCATCATCAAGAATGATGAATGTATCTCCTGCATTACAAGGTCAATACTGGAAGATAAGACAGGGATATGGAGCAGATGCAGCTAATAAGTTCTTATTAAACCAATCTAATATACCTGAACTTAAAGATGCTATAAATAGAATAGTATCACAGTCAGGAGTTACAAAGGAAAATTTAAGTAGAGCTATAGACTATACTATAAGTGGTATAATGTCTGGAATATCATATAATGAAAGTTATCAAGCTAATAGGGGATATATAGACCCAGCAGAAAGAGAAAGATTAGCTTTAGCTAGAGAACAGTTTGAGTGGTCTAAGGATAGATGGGAAGATGAGCAGTTAGGAGCTGAATTACCTAATGGAGATAGAGTTAAAGATGTTGGAGGTGGAAGAGTTAGGATAACACACCCTGATGGAAAGGTTGAAATTATGGCTGCCCCTAAATCTACTAGTGTCTCAAAAGGTCAGAATAAAGATAAGAAGCCATTCTCTGGATTACAATTTAAGATGTGGAACAACTCTAGTGCTACTACAGATTTCCAAGAAGGATTATCTAATGAAGAGTGGACTACTAAGAGAAAGGGCTTTGATACAGGAGATGAAGAACAAATATCATTTACTGACCTAAGTAACTCAATGCAGACTAATTTGGCAGCTAAGTTAGCTGAGTATGGCTTAACATTTGATGATGTAGAAGTATGGAGAGACCGTGACTCATTCTCAGATGACCATTACCAAATAAGATTAAAACAAAGTGAATCAAATACATCTCAAGAACCTATAGGGTTTGGAGATTTATAAATTAATAATATGGCTTTAGAAGGATTAAAAGGATTGACAGCTCAGGATAGAGCCAATTGGGAAAAGAAATATAGTGCATATCTTTCAGGAAAATCTTCTGATGAAATAGAAAGAATGTATAGAAATGAAATGTTTAAGGCAAAGTTTAAGGACAGAGAAGATTACTCTGCCCTTAAACAGATGTCTCCTGAAGAGAGGGATGCCTTTTATAATAAAAGCTATACTGATTCTATTGAAGCAGTTAGGAGAAGTGCAAAAAGATATAGTGCCAATAATGATTTATTTACTGTAAAGTCAGATGCAACTAGAGTCAGAGAGCCTATAAGATATGAACTGTCTCCTCAAGAGCAAGAGGCTTTCAAGGCTAAGTCAATAGCCTATGATAATGCTATGAGGAAGTATAGTAGTGATTATGCTAAAAATGCCTATGATAGGGACCATGCTGTAAAAGATATAAGAACTGTTGCTGAGAGTGTATCACCATATTATAGAAAGTATAAAAACACTGATTATCTTCCCTTTACAAATAATGACTGGCAAAATATTGCTACTGAGTATAATGCCAAGAGAGATGCTTATGGAGAAGAAAGTGCTAATATATGGCTGCAAGGTAAAATGCAGGATACAGCATCAAAGAACCAAAGCTTGTTTGAAAAGGCATGGAATGGTTTTGTAGGAATGGGGGCATCAGCAGCAGGAGCACTTATAGGAACTTATGGTATGCTCAAAGGTGCTTATGACTATGTTGCTGGCAATTATAAGGATGTAAAAGGCCTGAATGGGTTTGAGAATTTTATGAATTCTGTAATGGATAATGATATTACCAGATTTGGTAATGATGTTATCCAATACGGAACAATAAATAACTTAGATGAAGCTAAAAAGAGTGGATTATCTGAGTTGGAGGTAATGCAGACTCAAGGACAACAAAGTGGTTCAGATAGTTTATTTGACCAAATATTCAATGTAAATACTATACCTGTAGCCATGCAGTCAGGAGGATTTACTGTAGCATCTATGCTAGCTGGATATGGAGAGGCCAAGTTGGCTGGATGGGCATTTAAAGGTATGAAGGGTGCTACAATGTTAGGTAAGACAGGTAGTACTACTCAGAAGTTAATGCAGGCTAGAAACACTCTCAATGCTATTCAAAAGGCTGAAAACTTTACTAATAAGTTTGTTATCCCTGGTCTTGCTGGAACTACTGAGGGTGTTATTGAAGGGCTTAATACTAAACTAGAAGTTCTAGAGGACTCCAAGAAAAAAATAGCAGAAGCTCAATCTAAATATGTAGATAGAAGATTTAAGGAACTGTATGAGGCTGAGTATAATAAAAGAATGCAGGAAGCCTACAATAAGTCAAAACTCACTAGGAATAGAGAAACAGGAAGGATGACTTCTTCTTTTAACCCTAATAAAGAGTCAAAGAAGATTTTAGATGATTTATATAAGCAAGCTTGGGATGAATATTCATCTAAGTATAAAGAAGCCCTAAATCAGGCAGAGTTTGCTGCTAGTAAAGCAGGAGTTAATAATTTCTTAGTGAACTCAGCTATTAATGGAGTAATAAACCAAACATTAAAAGCTGGATTGCAGTCTTCTACTGTACAGGGTACTCTTCAAAAGTCAAGACTATTTAATTGGGCAACTTCTAAAGGTAAATTTGATATAACAGGCTCAGGTGCAAATACTACTGTAACTCCTAAGTATAGAGCTTGGAAACAAACTTGGAATATAGCAAAAGAGCCACTTGGTGAATTTACAGAAGAGTACTTACAGAGCGTATCTAATGCTACAATGAGTGGAGGTGCAGCCAATAATATTCATCAGTTTATTGAAAATAAATATAATGGTGATGGCTCTGCTGAAGTAGGTGATTATATGGCTGGAGATTTTACAGCAGCCCTACTATCTATGGGTGAATCTATGGTAGATAATGAAACCATTAAATCAGGTATTTATGGTGCTATATCTTCAGCTATGGGAACTCCTGTATTTAGAGGTGGAGATTATACTAAAAGAGTGAAAGGAAGTGATGGTAAATACCATACTGAAATTGACTTGTCTAGAAGAGAAGGAGAGAGCAGGTTAGGTCATATAACCAGACTAATGCCTTGGAGAAGTGGTATCACTAATGCTATAAGAGAGAATGCTGAGACAAAAAGACAATTATATGATGATGCTAAGACCTTAGAAACTTGGTTAAGAGACCCTAATAACAAAGCTAAGTTTGATGGTATAGTAGGTACATATAACTGGGCAAAGCAGATGGAGAGTGATGCTAAAAGTAATGATGAGTTTGGATATAGAAACAGCTTGTTAGGTAAGACTATCAATGATGTATTCATGTTAGATAAGATGAGGGGAACTCAGTATTATGATTCATTTATGAATGAACTTATTACTGTAGCTAACCTTGAAGAAGGTACAGAACAGGCTAATAGCTATATTAAATCTATGAGGGACAACATCAATACTCAAGATAGTAATGTTAGTGATACAGAAGTACTTAACCAGTTAAAGAGTAATGCCAATAAACTACTTAATACTATTAATACCATACAGAAGGAGTCTGATAAGATAGATAGAACATTAGGCAATGTAGATGAAGATACAAAGCAAGCTCTTATATTTGGTCAGATGTCTTTGCAGGATTGGGATAGTAGAGGCAAGAAGATTGAATCTGAACTTGGTAATATAGCATCTCTTATAACTGACAGCTCTAAGCCTGTTAGTAACATGTCTCCTGAACTAAGAGATATTGTAAGTAGGTATGGCTCATTAAGTAGGGCTAAAAAAGTTAAGGAAGAGTTATCTAACTCCTTACAGAGCATTAGCAAGGATATTGATAATCTGAATAATAGGAAGGATAACCTTACAGACTCTGAAAAGAAAATCCTGAAAGAGAAGAAAGCTAAGCTGAAATCTATTAATAAGGTACTTAATACATTAAAGAGCATTGATAATGTAGAAGAGGAGTCTACTGTATTAAATGAATCTGAAATAATGGCTTTGCCTGCAATAGATAGAGCTATTATGATGAATAAAGAAAATCTCTCAAATTATTCAGAGGAGCAAAGAGATATTATAAGTAATCTTATAGATAGAGGTACATCTAAGGATATAAACTTCTACAATAAGATACAGGATGCTGGAAGAATGGAATTGGCTAAACAGTCATTCTTGACTCAATACAATGAGATACTGAGAGACCCTAACAGCTTTAATATGTATGTTCAAAGAGCTAAGCAGGCTGCATCTGATGTACTTACTAAGAAGAAGTATGAATCTATAGATAAAATATCTGATTATAAGGACTTTGCACTGGAGATGGATAAACTTATGGATAATGGGTCTCCTAGAGAACAAAGACTTATAATAAATGCTCTATCCAAATCAAATAACTCTAATTATGAGAGATATAAGAATGATAGAAAAACTCTTGAAGGTTTATTTAATCAGATAGTAAATGATGATGCTTTTAGGGATATAGATGCTAATGATGCAGATATGTTTGCATTATCTCTACAGTATTTAAGTAACAATGGAGTTGATTTGAATGATGAGAATGCTGTTGTTAATTCACTGTCTGAAGTAGATAGTGATGGTAACTCATTATTCCAAAAGTATGTAGAAGATATAAACTCTAACTCTCCTGACGAGACTAAAGTTGTATTTACTAGTATTGGTGAAGCAATACAGACTTATAAGGATGTAATGCAGAACTATAAAAGGGATGAAGATGAAAGAGCTAATAACTCTAAGCCAGTAGAGGTACAAAGTACTACAACAGAACAATCTGCCCCTGCTAAGCCTGTAAATCCTATGCCTGGCATATTTGGTTCAGCAGCTACTACATTAGAGGAAGCCAATGAGTCTGCAAAGAAGACTGTAGAGGAACAGTCTTTACCAGCTGATAATACTACTTCAGCAACTACAGATAATACAGTTGAGAGTAAAGAAGATAAGAAATCAGATGAAAAACCAGAACCATTTGATACTTCTTCAAGACAGGAGAGTAATAACTCTATAGAGGAATTTAGAGAAAACAGTAATGATGATGTAGCTAAAAGTGCTGAACTGGGGTCAAGAGTTATAAGAAACTCTTCTGATAATTATTCAGAAAATGCAAAGAATACAGCAGAGGAAATACTAAACAGCTTCAGTAAGAATGAGTTTGAAAACCCAGATGAGTTAAGTGAAGCTTTAGTACAAAAGGCTAATCAGTTAGATACTTCAGCTGATGAAAATGATGAGGATGCTATGCAGGCATCTGCATTACTGAGGCAGGCTGCATCTAAAATTACAAACCAAACTCAGGAAAGAAAAATAAAGGAAAAGGAGGAAGAAGAGAGAGCTTCAGAAAACAAGAAACCTTCACTATTTGATAGAGCAAGGCAGAAGACTCAAGATACCAATAGAAGCATATTTGATAATAACTCAATGTCTTCTTTAATAGACTCTTCAGATATACAGTGGTTAAGGGAGAATTACCCAGATAGCCCAATAGTTAAATATTGGGATAAGAACAATATAGAGTCTTTTATAAGAAGTGGAAAGTTAAAGACTGGTAAAGATGCTACTAGAGTATATTTTGTAACAGATAATATATTAGCTCAAGAAATAAAAGCTAATATGGAATCTAATGGAGCTAATTATACTAACTTGGATATTCCTATAATAGCAGTGGTTGAGGATGAGAATGGTACATTAATCATAGATAACAAGAAGTATCAGCCTATAGGTACTTTCCCATCAACTAATACTAGTAATTATAAAGGTGTAGGAAGTGTAGGAAGGATAAGAGAGTTAGTGGGAAACCAAAAATCTGGAAAACTCATAAGGGATAAGAATGGTAATATACTGACTTCAACATTAGCATCAATAGTTGCTAAGGCTCCTGAAAGAGTACCAGTAGGTAAACCTAATAATAATGCACAAAATCTATCTTTTAATACTTTAAGTAAGGAAGACCAAACCTCATTAAGAAGTGTCCCAAAGAGGGATAGGTATAAGAATCCTATATATGCTAAAATGAGAAAAGCATTTCTTGATAGATTAGGATTCTCTGAAAGTAACAAGTACCTATATGTAAATGTACCTAATTTGAAAGATAGTGTAAAAGACTTTAGAGTATTTATAAGGTCTATTTCTAACACTGTTGACAGAAACTCTAATAAGTCTATAGTAGAATTATTTAATGAGGGTGATATAAATGCCCTATTAAATTCTAATAGTAGGTTAATCAAGGCAGGTACTATATTGGATGAAATGTCTTCCAGCTTTCCTGATAACTCTGAAATTACATTAGATAGAGTAGATGGGCAATTAGTTCCTACTGGTGAGTTTGCTGATAGATTAAATGAGCTGTCTAATACTCTGACTAGAAAGATGAATAACCATCTTATTCTACCTAATCAGAATTGGAAATATGTAATATCACCTACTGAAGAAATATTAGAGGATGGAAGAAGAATGTTCTCTATAAGTATCTCAGATGGTAATACTACTATACTAGTAGGTAGGATAACTAATGGTACAATGTCTCCACAAACTAAGTTTGAGTTCTTTAGGAATCTTATAATGGATGGAACTGAAACTAGGAAGAGGGGAAACTTTGATTTTATAAAGTGGCAGGTAGAGTACCCAAAAAGTGGAAATAGTATAGATACTGTCAAGGGAAATCTAGCTAATGCCTTTGATGATGGTATATTGGAAATGAGTAATGAAGGTATAGAGTATAAAGTTAAGGGAATAGAAGTTAGGTCCCCTTTCACTTCTACAGGTGAAACTATAAGACCAGTAGAAGTATCTAACCCAAGTAATGCTACTCCTTCTACTCCTGTTAATACTCCTACTGTATCAGCTACTGACCAAGTGCAATCTGATAAAGCTATAATAGATAGTGAGACAGGTACTGTACTTGAAGGAAAGGTAGAAGAAAAGACTAATGTTAAGTTAGAAGCAGCAAGAGTTATAGCTGATAGAATTACAGAGGACTCTAAATTGATACAACTGGCTCCTGATGGAAGTGGATATATTAACACTAAGACAGGAAAGAAGTATTCAAGAATAACTTCAATAATTCAAGCAGATGCTGAAGCTGGTAATAGATTTGACCCTAATAGTCCTTGGATATTACCATCTACAAATATAGGAACTAGTGTGGATGAATTTGTAAGAGATTTCTTTGCTGGAGAGTTCCATGAGGATGGTAAATTAATAAGTGATTTCTTCTATGACTATCCTAATGCTACTAATGCACAATGGAAACATTTTGTGCAAGAACTCCAAAGTCTGAAAAATTCTTTTGATGCTATGGGATTGACTATAATACCTAGAGATGTTACAGTTACTGGTACATTAAATGTTACAGATTCTGAAGGAAAAGTACATACTATAGATGTTGCTGGAACACTTGACTTACTAGCCTATGACCAAGAAGGTAACTTCTATATCTATGATATGAAGACTGTAAGGAGTTCCATAGACCAACATAAGGAAGAGAAGTATGCAAGACAATTATCTTTGTATAAGAAGTTCTTAGAGAATACTTATGGTATTAGTGTTAAGAGCCTGAATATTATTCCTATACAAGTTGAGTACCCTGAACCTAAAGGTTGGAAGAACAGCACTAATGAATATACTGTAATAGAAGGTAATCAATTAGCTATTAATGGTGAGGAATATAGAAATGCTAAGCCTCAGTTGTTTAGACCTAAGGAAGTAGGATATAGAGAGCCTAATATACAATATGAGAAATTAACTGATATTGAGAAGTCTCAAATATCTGAAATAGAGAAGATGATTAAAGAAAAAGATGCTTCAGTAAATCAGACTAGTACTGAAACTATTACTCCTACTGAGACCAAAGAAGTTAAAGTTGAAGAAGTTACAGTAGCTGACAATACTGAACCTACAGTTGATTTAAATACAGGATTAAACATAGGAAAGGTTAAAGATAGAAGAAAGAAGAAGTCAGGTACTAAGGTAAATCCTAAACCTACAAGGCTAATACCTTCAAGATTAACTTGGGGAGTTTGGGAAAACTTTATAACTGAGGATGGTGTATCATTATGGAATGAAGAAACCATTAAAGTACTAGAGTCTGTAGGATATACAGAAGAATCATGGAATCAACTTTCTGATGAAGAGATGGAGCATGAACTTAAATGTAAAGGAGTTAAAGTTCCATTCTAAGGCAAAAAAAAAATAAGGCTAGGGAGGATAACCTCTCTAGCCTTTATTGTTTTATTAGTTTCTAACCTTTCTACCATACTCATAAGATTTAGCTGCTTCATAGGGGTGTTCCCATACATAGTTACTTCTAAGATAAGGAAACATTCTCCAGAATTTAGCCTCCCATTTGGAATCTCCTTTCTCATACATACCTTCTTTCTTAGATTGATAGTAAAATTCACTATTATCTTCATCAGCTACAAGGCTTCCACCAAATTGGTATGCCAGATTAGAAATATCTATAAGACCACTTACACCAACAGGAATCATACTCATAAGATTTTGTGACTCATCAACCATACCCCAAGCAGTATTCATTGCAGACTGCTCTCTCAACAATCTAGCTGCAAAGTAGTAAACTATACCAGTAGTAGTGTCTACTTCCTCCTCAGACTCTTTGTCATCATCATCTCCACCACCTTTAGCAGTCAATATCTTTAGTAGAGTTAATGCAAGGATAAACATAGCATCACCCATATTTCTCCTCATATTATAATACTGATTAGCAGAGAATCCAGCATTAAGCATTGCTTGTTTTGTCTTCTTACTAACTGGCAGTAATATGGCTCTCATAGTTAAACCAAAGCCTCCTCTATCAGTAAAAGTAGATGCAATAACTTTAGCTAAGCTTCTCATTGAACCCTCAGTTTCTCCACCAAGTATAGTATTATATTTGCTTGCACCATATCTTCTTTCAAGCATACCTAAGGCATAACCTCTCATGGCTAGCAACATATTACCAAACATATTCTGTTGGAAAGCTACTTTATCTTGGTTATTATAGATACCATGTAATCTGTTGTTTATTTCTCTGGCTTTATCCATGAAAGCAGATTCATCATCAATAGTCCAAGTAAGTTTATATGAATCCTCAAGTAGCTTTGTTTTAACATCTGCCATGTCAGCTAGATTATAGCCCTTGGAATTTATATAATCTAACTCTTCCTGACTAAGATTCAGTACAGAGCCAAAAGGGGAAGGGTTACTAAGAACATTATCTATCTGACCTATTATAGATTGTATAAGGTTATATTCTTTGATGCCCTCTTTACTCTTAAAGAATGTGCCTTCTAGTTTAAGAGTTTTGCCATATTTTGGGTCTGCATTTCCACTTTCATCCTCAACATCTACTACCTTATAAGCATTAAATAATGATATTCTGTTGCCATTAGAATCATACAACTTAATTTTATTAGCTAAAGCAAGATAAGACATAGAAGACATGTAGTGCTCTCCTACTTTATATGGTAGGAATAGGCTTTCTCCGAACATATTAAGTATCCTAGAATCTCTTGTGTGCCATGCTCTTTGGTTACCTCTATTTTCACCAAGCATATTAAAATGCCTAATCATTAAGGATACTTTATCTTCCTTAAATTCCTTTCCATATCCCCACCAATTCTGCATGAAACTTCCATAATAGGATTTATGTGCCTTGGCCCAATCTTTTACATCAAAGTATTCACCAGAGAAAGCTTCCTTAAATATTTCTATAGAACCAGTTCCAACATTGACCATACCACCTGCAATATTACCTCCTAAGAAGTATTTACTTGCAAATCCAGTAAGAAATCCAAATAGTTTATTAAGCACTAGCTTATTGCCAATCTTCAGCTTTGGAACTCCAATACCATATACTTGTTTATCAAGAAATTTAAGGTATCTATTATAAGCCCTAGACTTATCCTTCAATCTACTTTCTTCTGAGTTAATACCTTCTACAGTCCTCCTATTAAGAACCTCCTTTCCAACTTCAAGAGTATCAACAACCTGACTCATAGCTGCATAAGAATTTGCCATTCCTGCATAAGCAAATGTAGAATAGAATAAGTCAGTAGATAGCTCAGAAGGGTCTTTCAGCTTGTTGACCCCATATAGAGGAACCCTATTAATCTTCTCCCTTTCAAATGCAAGTTGATTATGGAACATATCCTCATCTATAGTATTGTATGTCTGCTGACTTCCAAAATCAGTATCTTCACTGTCCTCACAGAAAGTATCTCTCATTTCAGTCATTACAGTATGTATAGTAGCCTTACTTGAATTTTCAAATAATCTCCTATTCCTAATCTTATTGGAGAATGTACCCTTGAATTGAGGCATTCTGTGTAAAGGCATACTACCTTCAGGCAGTCTACTATCCAAATCAGCTTTAAGTTGCATATACTCATTAAGCCATTTTACCCTTTCAGGATATGGCTGTATATCTCTCTTATACTGTTCACTTTCATAGTCAGAGCTAGGAATGTACATCTGCTGCTGATTGTCCCACTGACTATGGGCAATATGTGTTGCATCTCCCTTATGCCATATTTTAGCTTTAGGTTTAAAGAAGTTATCCCATAGCAATGCTTTTTCAAAGTCAGATTTTCCATCAAGATTAGGGTACTTTTGGTTAAACTCCTCTATACTTTGTTTCTTGAAGTCTAGCCAGTCATTTTCATAATCTCCCCAGCAGTATGCTGATATAATGTTTCCTGTTATAGTACCATCCCTGTTACTTCTTTCAACAAAAATATCAGTATTACTCAGCTTAATATCTTTTAACCTAGACTGTAATACCCTAAGTTGGTCCTGAGCTTGAATAGTCATATCATCTGCCCACTTATTAGCTAGCTTCACAGTCTTATCTGCTAACTGACCTATAACATCTGAATTGTTAGACATAGATGCAAGGAACCTTTCAAACAGAGATATATCACTCTCCAAGTCATTCATCAAATCTGATATAGGAATGTCCTCTGAATCTCTATACTCAATAAGCTTGTTATTGCCTCTACCTTTCCAATTGAATATGACTCTGGCTGCTCTTGTAATATATTTATTGCCATAGTTAGCACCTTCAAGGAATTTAAGGAAGAATTGACTTTCCTTATTCTTGAGTTCATTAATCAATCCATTTCTACCAGTAAGTAGCTTGTTCAACTTATCAGTAATATCTAATAAGTTATATGATACTCTGTTACCAAGAGAGTCAGTAATTATAACATTCCTTGTATCTCCAAGTAATCTATTTGCCCCAGATATGTTAGAGGTAGATGAGTTTATAAGGTCTATTAATGCAAGAGCATTCCTAGCAAATGCCCTAACAACTCTTAGTGCCTTAGCATTAGCTGGCATATTGGAGTTGAAGTCAGTTACATTATCAAAGTCAATTGATGCCAATATATCAGGTATCTCAGCTACCATTAAGTCACTCATTAGTGATATAGCTTCTGTTATCCCTTCAAGAGCAATTGAATCTGCAAATGAAGAGGGTACATTTAAGTTTCTACCACTCTCAACCTGGCCCACTATATTATTGAATTTATCAAATAATGTATTACTGATAGACTTCATCTCTGAAGCTTGCAATTTAAGCCTGTTCACAGCCTGCTTGAATACTTTAACATTAAAGGAAGTAGGAGCATTATATAGGGTCTCCTTGGTTTTAATAGCCTCTTCTACACTACCTGTAAAGTTGGGAGACATAAATCCCTTAGCTATCATATCTGCAATTCTTTCAGCCTCTAATGCAGCATTGGCAATGCTATCTCCTTTTATGCTATGAAATATCCTCTTGGCTGTATTGACTATTCTCTTAACAAGAGATTGCCAAGGTGCTCTATCATCTATATTACCTGCTATAGCCTGACCAACTAAGGTACCAGCTATCTCTCTTCTGGAAGACTCCCCTAGATATTTACTATCATACTCATCTCCTACTATCTGCTTTTGTACCTCTGGAGTTAATAACCTCATAAGCCTCTCTACTAGAGGGGAATTTCCTAAGGCACCTATAGCAAAGTGTCCTGCCTCTTCTGCTAATACACCAGTTACATTTTTGCCATTAGCTACTTGTATTAACTGATATAGGCCATCAGCAGTCTTCTTGGCATTTTTAGTACTATACCTTCCATTTACCTTCTCATCATTCTCAATGAATTCTATACTGACTCCAGCCTTATTCAGGTAGTATTTAATCCTGTCTTGAAGAGTCCTATTAGAGATTTCCTGATTAAGGGCTAATTCATTGGAAGGGTTTTTCTCAACTACAGATAAATTATATCTACCATCTTTTGTAGATGTAATAGTAGCCATAAATTCATTATTAAACTGGCTGTTTCTATTAAAAGATTGCAGTCTGTTTACTGCTTCCTCATAATCATAAATGCCAGAGTTTATATCCTTATTCAGAGTATTAATCAATGTATCTTTGTCTACATTAAGCTTAGCAAGACTTCTCAATGATTGGAAAGTAATTTCACCATTCTCATCAAACTTAGCACTTCCTTGTACCTTTTCAAGAAATTTAGGATTAATTCCTATACCATAATACTCCTTTGCAAGTTCCCTATTATTAGAAGTGTAGTGAAGCAGGTCTTTGAATAACCTGCTTTCTACTACTTCACCTTTAGAGTTTGTGCAATGAGCATAAATTGAACATTTATCTGCCATATTAACAAACTAAATTACCTGAATTATCAATTAAACCTTTTTCTTTAAGTTCCACTCTAATATCATTAATAGTCTCAATTAAATCTGAGTTATTAAAGGTAGATATATCTTTTTTAAATTTATCAACATCTTCACTAACTAGATTACCATTTTTTAATGAGTAGAGTATAAGTTTATTTATCAACTCTTCTCTATTAAATTTCTCAGGATTTTGTTCAGGAATTAAATCTTCCTTTTTAGTACTACCTGATATATTACTATCATAGCTTTCTGTATCTTTCATTTTAGATTCTGAATCAGATACATACTGAAGAGACTTGTTAGTAGTACCTAATTGAGATACCTTATAATAGGTTATAGACCCATCATAGCTTACATTGAACTTATCATTTCCACTCTCACACATATATATTACTCCATCTATAACTATACATGGTCTAAATGCTATAACATTCTTAGGAAGAGAAGAATCTTTAATAGTAAAATATTTAGCATCATCTCCTAATTTTCCCCCATTCAAAGTAAAAGAAGATACTGTTTCATTATTCTTATATACATCATCCTTAATAAGTTTGTATATACTCCCTTTTGCAGTTAATACTAACCTTTTATTATCAAGATGGTTCAATATATACTGTTTAGCAAACTTCTCACTATTAGCAGTAACAGTACCTTCCTTAACATCATTAAGGAAGTCTACATAACTCCTTTCAACCCATGCACCATTTCCATCATTAGCACTAGAATCCCACTTTCTTCCTACTTTGATAGCAAGCTTCAATTCAGTAGGAGCAAGGTTCATAAAAGCTAAAGGACTAAATGTAAATCCTAGCTTATAGAAATTGTACATGAACAAGTCTCTAGCTAAGTCAGGCTCTGTTTTAAGTAACTCTGCCCAACTTTCTTTCAACTCATCTTTCTGATAAGGAGCAAGTCCACCTATTCCCTGTACATTCATACTTATATCACCAGTCTTTTCATTGGTAACAAACTGCATATACTGGAATAAAGGGAGAGACTTCAAATCAGGATTACTTTCAAGAGTATTGAATACTTCTTTAGCAAAGTGTTTAGTATAATATTCTCTGGCTGGAATACCATCTTTAGTAGGCATCTCACCATTAAATAAACTATCCTCTTGCTGAGAAAGCATATAAACAAGCATATCACTATGGATACTATTGATTGTATCAGCATCTAAGAAATTACTCTTAGTAAGTTCTGCTAATCTATTTCTAGCTCCACTATATGAAGGAGTATTATATGGATAGTAACTGTTAAGTAACATACCAGCTCTCCTGTTCATATCATACATAGCCTGTTCATAAGCCAGAGGATTCTCAATAAGACTTTCAAGATATTCCTGATTACTTCCTTGCAAGTTGGTGTTATTGGTTATAGGAGAATCTATAATATCTGTAACTTTCATATTTACAGACAAAGCATTCTTACCATTCTTAACAACAAACTTATCAATATAATTCTTGACTTTCATCTGTTGAGAATATAAATCACCAAAAGTAGAACCAACTGCATTAGAAGCTGTAAACTTAGATGAAGTAACAAACTGGGAAATATCACCTGCTACTGTCTGAATCTGAGAGAATAATTCTGCTACTTTCAATTGGTCAGCCTTGAATGACTGATTATCCATAGCATTCTTACCTTGCTCTCTCATAACTCTATCATTGACAATATTCAATGCAAGTTTGTTGATAGAGAAGTCTTCATCAGGGTTAGCTTTAGGACTTTCTGTATCATCTCCCATATAGTTCTTAACTACTTCTCTCATTGCCATATCAGCAGTAACACCATTATTAAAGCTATACTCACATATCTCTTTAATTATAGGTTGGTTAAATAACAAACCAATCTCTTGGGTTGTATAACCTATTCTAGCTAATACAGCACCAGCATCAGCAGTTATAGTATTCAAGTTCAAGAAATTCAATACAGGGTCTTTTACAGCATCTACAGAAGCTGCCAAGAACTCTGCAACATTCAAATCAACATCAATACCTTTAGGAGCATGTAACAAATCATTATAACTATGACCAGCAAATCTAATAGGGTCCTTCAGAGTGAACTCACTCATTAAAGAGGAGAAAGCATGATTAGTATTCTGATTAGCAAATATACCAATCAACTTTCCAGCTACTTGATTCTGCTGATTATAAGTAATGATAGTCATTGGGTCTGAAGGGTCATAGTTAGGTTCTGGGTCTGACTTACTATCTTTAGCTCTTTCAGCTATAGCATTGAAGTCTACAGTTTCTCTACTTACAATACCTTCAAGATTACCAAATAACAACTCTCTTAAAGTTCTGGCAGCCTTAGAAGCATTAGCAAATCCACCTGGAGTATATCTCTGCTCAAAGGTTTCATAGTCCATAAGTCTTTCTTGAATTAACTTTATAAGCATGTTATTTCTAGCAGCTCTAGTATTATCAAGTGGAGACTTACTGAAGTCATAACTCTCAAAAGAGATATAACCTCTATCAGCAATAAACTGTGCAAAAGCTTCTTTATAACTGTAAGGCAGTCCTGCTTTATCCCAATACTTGTAAAGTCTGTTAAGAGATTCAGTATCTTCTTCTCTAGCTTCCTTCAAGACATCTTTTATGTTGGGATATGTTTCATAGAATTCCTTCCATATTTCAGCTACTTCAGAAGATGATAATTCTCTCTGTCTATACTCATTTCTCATGAAGTACAGCTTATCAATATCAAAGTCAAATCCTGCAATAGTAGTACCTTGTGCTGGAACTTTGATAGTACCTCCTGCTGTTTTCTGACTGAATCTTTTCACTCTAAGATTAATCATAGAGTAATCTCTTTCAGTAGGAATTCTATAAGCAAGGATACTTAAAGCATTAGGGAATTTCTTTTCAAGTAATGTGTTACCATCCTTATCAGTCTTGAGAGTACCATCTTCATTACAGTAATCACTGAACTCCAATGCTACTTCCTTACCATTAATATCAGTATAACTAATATCCCAAGGAATTTCACACTCTGCATATAAGATGTTATTAGGATTATTAGGGTCTACAACATAGTGTAAATCACCAGACTCTTCATATCCCTTAATACCCATTGCAGATACCTGAACAGCACTACCTCCTTTAATAGACTGCTTATTGACTCTCTTCTTGAATATACTGAATAGCATTGCAGAAGAATCATGTTCCAATGCTCCTTCAAACAAAGGTACCAAGAACTTGTCATCTCCTGTCAAAGAATATGCCAACATATTATCCATAGATTCCCTGCTATTATTGATAGTAGTCTGAAGAAGTTTATCACTTAACTTCTTTATATCAGATACTTCATTAGCAAATAAATCATAGGACTTAAGTATATTAGCTACAATAAGAGAGTTATAGAATGAAACTAGGTTTCTACCATTCAATCTTACCTCACCATATTTACCTCCAAGATTTACTTTCTTTCCACCAACATAATTCTCATAGTGATAGTCATCCATTTTAATGTTAGCCATAATAAGCTTTCTTACCTGAGTACCAAATAACTGAGAGCTATTAATATGCTCAGGTACATTAGTCTGAATTCTATAATCACCATAACTTAATTGATGGATATAAGCCTTGTCAAGTGCATTACTTAACTCTTGAGCATTAGAAGCTTTAGATATATCAGTAGAACCAAATCCACCAACCTTAACAATCTTAGTAGAACCTACCAAATCTACGCCCTTAGACTCCATCCAATAGGCCATATCCCTTAACTTACTACCAGCAGGTAATAACTCTGGGATAAGTACTGCTTCAGCATACTTATGCTGAACTGGAATTTTTAACTTATCAGTACTATTTACTGCCAAGTTTTCTATAGTGTACATATAAGGTTTAATAGGTTGAAATACTACAGACATATTAGCAATTTCAGTAAGTTTGTCAGAAGGAATCTGAGCATCTTTACCATATTCAGCTCTGAGCTGTTTAATAGTATTATACACATTTTCCATTTCCTGTGTCCACTTACCAGCCATACCCATTACTTTTCTGTAGCTTTCAAGGGTTCTATATCCCTGACCATCAGTAAGAGTATTCTTAGTATAAGCTTTATATACTGGAGAGTTCTTGCCGAACTTAGCTTCAATAGCTTTCATGAATTCAGGATTAGACACTTCTGCATTTAAATTAATGTCATCAAAATAAACACATCTTTCTATTCCATCCTCACTATAAAGATTGCCATCAAAGTCTCTAGCTTCAAGGCTTAATACACTGCCTGGGGCATGTATTTCCTTATATCTCTTCTGTAAGTCTTTAGTTCCCTTATAGAATGCCGGGTCAATAGTGAACAATTGAAGCTGCTGTATAGTAGCAAACTTTGTATTCCAATAGTAGTCTGCTATTACCTCATCTATAGACTTATTACCATTTACTTCTTGACTGAAATATACATATTGTACCTCCTTTTTGTTTGTCTTAGGATTATATACTTCTTTAGTTTCAAGAAGACCTAAGTTATTAAGGCTTGTTTTGAAGCTATTTACAGCCTCCTCCATATAGGCTTGAATAGCCTTTACAACTTCCTGCTTTGAAGGATTTTCCCCTATCATAGCTGCATACTTGCCTACAGTACCATCAGGAGATTTGTAATCCTTGTTGAGGAAAGGAAGAGCTGTATATTCATTCTCTTTACTTGAGAAGTTTTCAATAAGTGAATACCCACCTTCTTTTAACTTAGTATTAGCTGCTGATGTGAGAGCCATTCTTCTCCTCTCTTGTCTATATACATCATACAGACCATCAAGTATCTCCTGAGCAGAATATCTTTTAGCTTTGATAAACTTAGATACTCCACTATCTCCTAAGATGAATACAGGATAGTAGGCATACTGGCTATTAGGACTCTTTTGTCTTTCAGAGAAGTACTCTGCCATCATGTCAATAGCATGTTGTTTACTAGTAAAGTTCTCAAAGCTATTATCAGAAGTTCCTAAGAATCTCTTAAATCCAAAGTTGGCAGCAAAATCTTTCTCATCTAAGCCACTCTCATAAAGGTCTCTCAACCACCTATTGAATATAGTACCATTATCCTTATCCATGAAGAAAGAAGAGTCCAAGAACTCATTTTCAATCATTCTCCTAAGACCTTGCCTGTCATTGTTAGACACAAAACTGGCAATTCTATCCATCTTGTCTCCAAGATATGAAGGAATGACATTACTGAACAAAGTAACATTATTACCATTCTTATCTTTATGCCTTACTCTAGACTCAAGTCTAAGACCTTCTCTGTTCTTAGTTACAATAGATAACATCTTGTCAATCTTCTCTCTTATAACTCCCTGCTTTGCTGTAGAGCCTGCTGGAGAAAATCTTATAAAGTCTTTGAAAGACCTATTAGACAAAGAGTACTCACCTTTATCAAGTGATTCAAGCTCCTTCTTATTAAGAATCTTGTCAGTACCAAACTCTACTAACTCACTGATAGCATCAGTAAACTTATGAAGGTCTCTACCACTAGACATAATCTTATCCAATGTTCCACCATCAATGTCTATACCCAAAGCTTCAGTAATCTTAATGAGAACTCTTTTCTTTTCTTGCCAAGAAGTTTCTTTATTGTTATAGAACTTTGGTGTAATGCTTACAGACTTACTTGGAAAATATTCCTTAACCAACTCTCTTAGACTCTGTAAGTTTTTCCAATTGATACTACCATCCTTGTTAAATACAGAGGTATTTGGATTAACCTGTTTACCCAAAGTGATACTAGTAAGGTATTGACCAGAGAGACTATTATTAACTCTATTCAATATAAGAGTCTTGAAAGTTCTTAACCCATTCTTTACCTCTTCAAGAAGGATAGAGTAAGGTTGAAAGTTCTTCTTAAAATCTACATAGAACTGTGTCCTAAGCTGGTCATTATTTTCAAGTTCTTCTATAACAGGCTGTAACCAAGTCTGACTGTTAGAGGCATTTCTAAGCAAACCTATTATTTGTCTTTCAGATGTAACACCTCTTAATATTTCAATCAAAGACTGGTGTGCTTTAACAGGGTCAAGCATTATAGGAAAACCTAAGTCATCATATACTTCTTCTCCATTTTCAACTCTCTGAATAGAACCTAAAAGTTTTCTTACTTGTTTTCCTACAGAACCAAATGCAGAGTGCATATCAGAGGTCTCTTGCCATGCTTCTCTTTTAGACTCTGAAGCATCATATAATTCAGATAACTTATTATCATTGTAGTTATCTGGATTTGTATCATCTGCATACTCTATCTTGTCACCAAGTCTGAGTTCCTCTGTATCTCTCAATCTCATTCTAGCATGAGAGACTAGTGCTCCCCAGTTTTCAAGAACCTTCTTATAACTATTGGCTGTATCCATATCACCTTCTTCAACAGCCTCTGAATAGTATTCAAGCAAGTCATTATAAACACCTTCAAATACTGAGAATTGACCTGCCACTAGTTTACCATTTGAAACAAATCCATTACATATAACTTTCCTACTTAGGAAAGGATTAGCTTCTTGTAAGGCATCAAGTCTGTCAGAAAACATAGTAGAAATCATATTGATTCTATTAAATCTCTCTTCAGCACTAAAAGACTCCTTCAACTTCTGATAAGACTCAGATAAATTAGAACTAGTAGTCTTGATAGACTCTGCATTCATTTTTCCTAAGTCTCTTCTATATGAGATCAAGTCCTGTACAGCCTTATCAAGGTCTGATGTATCAAGTGGAGATGAGTGTGATTCATCATACATTCCTCTTAATGTAGCTACTCTATACTCATTCCAACCCTGAATTTTACTAGCAATTACGTCATCAATTCCCTTAATAGGATTATAACATTTTGTACTCATATAAATTAATATTAATTTTTATGCAAAGGTAAGTAATTTAATTGCAATACACAAGCTTTTATTCAAAAAGCTAAAGGGAGAACAAGTATTTAACTTATTCTCCCTTATAAGATTACTCAACAATGTACTTGACACCATTGAATATGAGCCATTTGATTGTTAAGATATTGACTGGTCTAATACCTGACTCTTTATCAGTCTTAGTAATGTCCATATCTACACAATCATATCTGCCATCTCTTGATTCAAATTGAATCTTATAGCCTCTAAGAACTCTATCTTCACCTTCTTCATAAGGAAGTACAGGGCTATTAACCAGCTCAGTAATAAGATTCTTTGCTGCATTTGCAACACCTTTCTTATTGTTCTTAACTGTGTCAATACTATTTGAGAACTGCTCTACAATAGCATCAATCTCCTCCTGTAACTTTCTCTTACTCTTAGGTTTATCCTGCTTCTTGAAACATACAGTAAATACCTGACCAGAATGGATGTTCTCCCAAATACTTCTAATACCAAGAGTACCATCCTTCTTATCTTCCTTAGTTACCTTTACTGTAGTTTCAAACAAGTCAGCAGAGTTAGTGTAGTTCTTCAGATAGCTCATACCAGTCACCACTCTTAAATTGAGTAAGCCAAGCATTAGAGCCTGATACTCTGTTCACAACATAGTGAGAACTCTCACTAATAATGGAACCTTGCTTTAACTGATTTATTTGCTCAATCATATCAAATAAGCTTTTCTATATTAGACATAAATGTTTCAGCCTCCTGCTTAGTAACACCAATAGTTTTGATGTCTTCCTGCAATGCAGCAATTTGAGATTCCTTCTTTGCAATCTCTGACTCCATTTCTGCATGGAGATTACTTGCATTCTCATGTGCAGTCTCAAACATAGACTTAATGCTTGCCATTCTTTCACTGAAAGAAGGTGCAGCTACAACTGATTTCTTCGTACCAAAAGCCATACTTTTTTTTTAGTTATTAATATACTTTCTTGCAATAAATTCCTTCATTAAAGGCTCTGCTAATTCCTTAGCCTGAGGATGTGGAGCACCTGTAGTACCTCTTGCTCTTAGGTCAAAGAAGTGATTCCAATCAGATACAAATCCAGTTACAACCAATTCTGTCTTTAAGGAGTTAGGTAAAACAGCTCTTGCTTCTTGTGGTTTCCAACCTAAGTCAATCAAGTCAATATAATCCTTTTCAGCATTATTTAGACTGGCAATGAAGATACTTTCAAGAGATTTATCCCTTATTACAGTATGATAAGGTCCATATAGTTTCAGTCTCTCATCATCCAACCAACAGGGTTGAATAAATGTAAGCTCATTGCCAAATTTATCCTTGGAATAGTTACAATACCTTGTGCTTTCTTGGGCAAAAGACATTACTCTGTGCCTTACAAACTCATGTGATACACCTCTATCACATACAAAGTGTACAGTGATTCTCTTCTCATGGAACTCTGTAGGTTTACAGATATACTTTAAGTCATCAAGCCAGCCATTCTCTACCAATACTCTGTAGTTAGTAGTAATGCACTTACAACTTCCATAAAGTATATCACCATGACAATTATATACCTCTGTTCCTTCTTTAACTACCGAATACTTATTAGACTTATATTTATCAATCAGCTCAGAGTTTTCAATAACATTGAATACTTTAAGATATACTGTACCATGCTCTAACATAGCACCATGACCAGACTTAATCATTCTATCTATAAATGACTTGGCAGAATCTTCTGTAATCTTGTCCTCTGACTTATAGCATATTCTGCCTGCTCTCTCTATCTGTTTATATACTCCTTCAAGTCCAGAAGGTTGTTCCCATATCTCAAATGATGGTTTAATCAGTTTCATTGTGCCTAAATATTTTACTTATTAATTCCATAATCCTATCTTCTTTCCTGCTAATTCATCAATAAAACAGAATCTAGTTCCATCCTTCAAGGAATGTATATACTTACTGAAGTGTGCAATTAAAGGAGTCTCATTTCTTACCCCAACAACTTGCCCTGTTCTATATACTTCTTCACTAGAAGATTTCTCTGGGTCTATTCCAATAAAGAACACAACTTTGTCTTTATACTCAGAACACTCCTTACAGGCATGGTCAGAAAATCCTATAGCCTTCCCATTCAACCTCTCTACTTTAGAAGCAGCCTCCTTTGTAAGGCGAGTGTTTGTCACAATTACCTCTTCAGCTACTCCTCCGCAGATTGGGCACATGTACTTGACCAAGGAAACTTTAAAATTATCCATTTTCTTTCTTTTTTTTTTTAACCGGCAGTCTTCTTCAAGGCTCTTACACCATACTGTCTGACTCCAGTCAGTTTGCGTTTGTGAAAATTCTCATTGAATAGCTTTTCAGCCTCAGAGATACTGTTGGCCTCTATAAACACTGTATCTTCAAACCCAAGCTTACCAATATAGCTTATGAGGTAGAGTTTAATTTCTACAAGTTTCATATTCCTTCTTTATATTTCTTACATAAATAGAGTAAGGCAAGGGCATATGCCTTATTGTAATTACCCTTGCTTGCCTCTTCCATTATTCTATCCTCAAGATTCATGTACTAAGCATTGCTACTATTCCATTCTGACATCTGTTAGCTTCCTCCCATGCTGACTCCAAGTCCTCAAATACCAATACATCACATGTATCAGGGTCTCTTACAAGTTCAATGCTTCCATTAAAATCCTCTATCACTACTGCTCTCATATTTGCTTAAGTTTAGTGCGGTCTTCACAATCTTCACACCAACAATCATTACTCTCAAGAGTGTCCATGACCTGCCCAGTATTAGGGTTTATCCATGCTTGCACTTGTATATTAGTGCCACCACATTCACTGCAACAATACTTTGGTCTGTCCAAGACCTTTGGATAGTAGAGCAATGTTCCCATAGAGTTCTTATGAACATCTACATCAGGAAAATCTGCCTCAAACTTTCCTGAGTTAAAAGGCTTTACTATCAGGTGTTCCCCTTGAACTGTGGGAATAGTGGCATATAAATAGTCATCATTAACATTGAAATAGTGCTCTAACCACTCAACTATAGGCTCTTTCAAAGTTAAATCATCAATATCTATAATCCACTTAGGCAATCTGGATTTGATTGTACCAGCAGCACTATTAAGTACCTTTCTGGGATTCACAGCCAACATGTTATTCAAATAAACATTATTAGCCAATGCAGCTAACATGTGTTTATTGACAGCCTCAAAGTCCTTCCCAGCCACATTAATATATGCCCTTGCTCCATAATGTTCACAAAGGAGTATAATTTCTTCCCTCAAACTCTCAAGATGCTCCCTGCTTCTAATGAAGTAGGTTTTAATAGCACCTTCTTTGACCTTATCAGGCTTGTGGTCTTTAGCCCTTCGTACTATCTGACAATGAAAGAACATATTGTTTGCCTCATTGAAATAGAATAAAGGCTTGATTAATTCAAAATTGTCTATCATAATATTACTTTTATTAGGAATTAACTTTTAATTTTAGTAATGCCTCATATAACTTTTGTATTTCTTCAAAAGTACAATTATTTTTAATTGTATTTGCCCTATAACTAATAACCCAAATATTTCCTTTAGTATATCCTAATGATGGAATAATTTTATCTAAAGAAGGGGAATCACAATTTCTTAAATTATCCCCTCTATCCCCTCTATTAGGTATTTTAAGATTAAGTTTAATACCTAAAATAGGACATTCTGTAGGAATTACTATATCATCCTCACATATATTAAAAGGTAAATTAAATTTCTTAGCTCTTGCTTTAGCTGCTATGAACATTCTATGTTTATAAAAAGAAATTGGATTTTCTAAAAATTTCTTTTTTACATAAGAATTTTGCATATTAGCAGCGTATTCAGGGTCAAGTAGTCTTTTATTTATTTTCCATTGTTTATCATAACTTCTTCTATGAAGTTTTCTACAAACAAGGCACCTTTTAGCATGTGTAGCTCTTTTACTTTCCACTATAAATTCTTTTCCGCAATCAATACAAACATATTTTCTTTCCATATTATATGTATAAATATATTATAAGCAAAGATAAGTATAATAGGGAAGAGAATCAAGGAATATTGGTTAATAAAAGTTAATCAAGGACAACTTCAAAATCATCAACATCCCAGCCTTCAAGGTCATTGCGTTGGTCATTATTGAACTCTCCCTTTACATATTTGTAGGCATCTTGTGGAAGTGTAATTTGCTCTTCTACTGCCCTTTTAAGGTCACATTTAGAGTAGTCTATATCCTCAAAATACTCACCATCTTCATCCTTTCCAGAGTCAGTAATCTCATAGTCAGATACCTTAATCTTTACAGTTTTACTAAGGGTGACACTTACTGTGACCTCAATTTCCCTTTCAGGATTATCAACCTGATTCCAGGGTGCATCTTTAGTATCTGCACCCATAGGATAATTATAATTGTCCATTATTTTTTTTTTCTTTCTTTTAATGTCTGTTATCAAGTTATTCTCTTTAATCAGTCTACGAGCAATTACACATTCAAGATTCTTAGGTATGCTGATATGCCTTCTCTTATCATTCACATAGATAGCATGGTCTCCATTATGTCTGTCATAATAGAAACCATTAAATTCCACTATCTTTATGAACTCTCTTGATGTATATTGTCTCATACTACACTTTCAGAATGTCTTTATACTTCTCATAAGTCTTCCTTATAACCTCTTCCCCTATTGGATTAGGTCTCTTTGAGTCTCTCTCTATACAGTCTTGAAGAGATATAAAGAAGTCTTTGAACTCAAGGTCATACTTTGGTCTAACCACAGCAGGTACTATTCCTTTAGGATTGTTCCAATCATCAAGCACTCTATTATAGTACTCTAATTCCTTGGGATTGAGATTCATATTATCAATAACAATATCAAAACCATAGGACATAGCTTCCCATAGGAATAGACCTTTTAGGTCTTTTATAAGACCTTCTCTACTGGGAACCCAATACTTACCTAACATATTTCTGATGTCATCATTGTTGAATCTTACTCTATGTTCAGGGTCTTCAAGTACCCATTGTTTAGCCCAAGTAGTCTTACCACTACCTTGTATTCCTCTGCATAAAATTATTTTAGCCATATTATAAAACTCCTTTAATCTTTAATAAAGCTCTCATTCTGTTCCAATCTACATAAGGTCTGGATAATGCACCATCTTCACCATATTTTAATGGTGTTCCAAGTGCAGCATCATCTATATAGATATTAGCAAATATCTTAGGAGATGATGTCCATTCCTTTTGTTTAGGATTCTCATTTATTCCCCATAAAGGTATTCCATTCTCTTTGAACCAGTTAATAGCATCCTGTAAAGTATCATTAGATACAACTTCTCCACTAAGAGTTTTACCCTGATTATTCTCATCAGGATGACTTCTCATAGTATAAAGAATAATCTTATGGCCTTTCTCTATTAACTTCTTCAAGACAGGAACTGCTCCTATATCCTTACCTACTTTAGGAAACTCATGTGTAACACAAGTCCCATCAAAATCCACTGCTATTATCATATCTCCACATTTTTATAGTCAAGCCCTAATTGTCCAACCCAACTCTTTGCTACTATAGCAGAATTAGATGAATAAAAGTGAATAGCTTCTTTAGGGCCATCAGTAACCCAGTAACACATTAATCCTGTTACTGGGTGAAACAGTTCATCTACTGTTTCAAGACCATAGTCTTTAAGATACTTACCCTCTTTATTCTGTAGTACTTTAACTATCATTCACCTGACTTTTTATCCATCCACATTACAGTCATTATAGCATAGTTTGCCATGTCAAGAAGAGTATCTTTAATAGACTCATCTTTAACCTGAGCTTCTTTCTTAGTGAGAGATTCAATTCTATTCATCTTGTCTCCCAATCTAACTACAGAAGCTACAAGACCAAACTTATCAAGAGACTGCTCAAAGCTATTACCATAGTCATGATTCTTGGCTGCATAAGTCTTAGCCATGTTACTGGTAATCTCAGTGAACTTCTCCACACTTTCAGCCAGTTTAGGTCTACTGCCTAACATTCTGATTCCTTCCTTTACCCCTCTTAAGAGAGAAAGGCCAATTTCTGTCCTACCAGAATCTTCATATGCAGTAATAGCTGCATTCAGCCTATCAATGAGGCTCTGATATTCCTTGTTTATTGTTACTTCCATTTCTTCACTTTATTAATTACTTAAATCTCAATGAACCCAACATGATGCAATCTCAGGCACAGCTTTGATAGTTACCTTCTTGCAAAAGATAGATGCTGCATACTCCATACATTCACTTAACTTCTTGGCTTCCTGTTCAGCTATCTCTTCAGGAGGCTCAATTAGATACTCATCATGTACATCATTAGGAATGAGGACTTTGAATATAAGACCATCATTAACCAAATGATTAAAGTATCTAATACCTGCTATCTTAGTCATTGCAGCAGCAGTACCTTGAGAAGGATAGTTACATGACTGATTATCAGAAGCACTCTTTCTCTTCCATAAGTGCTTCATCACTGACACATATACAGTCTCCCTGTTAATGTCAATAAACTTCTCCTCTACCTTACCTGCTTTTTTAACCTTATATGAATACCTAACAGCTATTTCTTCAATAGGAACACCTTGGGCAAACTTCTTTGCAATTTCTTGCATGACAGATGGTGGAATCTCAGATATTACTCTGCCACTATCTCTTGCAGCTTTGTATATATCCCAGAAATCTTCCATACCATTCTTTCTCCTTTCAATACCTTTCAGTATAGGATAGTCATAGATATATGCCCTTAATCCGGTTATCTTTGAGATTAGGATATAGCCTCTATTCCACATATCTCTCTTCTGTACCTTGAAATAGCTTGCTATACCATTAAATCTCTTGAAATAGTTGTTATAAATCTCAGTTGCAAAGTCCACAGGAATATTACAATTAGTTGCCATTGTAGGAGCTTGACCATTATAATTGAAACAGAACCTTGCCTTCTTAGCCAAATTTCTAAGGTCTTTTCTTACCTTCTTGACATCCTTCTCTGCAACCCCATCAAGGTCTTTAGGGAAACACATCTTGGCTACAAAGGAGTGTCCATCTCTTTGATTAGGGTCATTGTAGAATGCAATCCATTCCCTATCATTGGATAGTTCAGTGAACACATGTCCTTCTTGGTCCCCATAATCACAGTCTACCAGCAAGTGACCCTCTTCAGGTACAAATGCTGCTCTTGTTTCTTCTGTAGCTGGAAGCTGCTGAACATTGACACTCTTATCATTTGCTTGTGTAGAAGTGTCCTTGTTTTCATCTTCCTCCTCTGCAATATCATCATCTTTAGTCTTACCTCCTTTACCTTTTCCTCCTGAGCCACAACTCAATCTACCAGTATCCATCATTTGATTGAATGTTGGGTGGATTCTTTGTGTAACAGGATTAATGGCATCAAGGAAGTTTTGACCAAAAGATGTTACTACCTTGAAAGCTGCTGAATATTCCAAGTATAAAGGAACAATACTACTCTTACTTGCCTGCAATTCTATAAACTTAGACTCCACAGACTTTTTCATCTTGCCTGTTTTCTTGTCTTTAACCAATAGGTCAAACCCAAGTTCTTCAAACAATCTGATTACCTGCTTGGAACTATTCCAGTTAATAATACATTGAGGTCCAGTATCAAACTCAGAGAATAATGAAGGTTGTGGTATTACCACATACACATTATCTGCAAGTTTGGCTGGCTTACCTTTCTTGTGAGTATCATAGTTTCTTGCAATGAGGGAAGGGTCATCCTTTTTCATTACATAATCTACTACCCAATCATTAAGTTTCTGCTCAGCAATCCTTAACCTCTCTGCATCTTTAGCCATCTTAGCCTTCCACTTAACAGGGTCAAGTTTAATGCCACAATATTCAATATATGCAAGGACTCTTACAAACTCATTCTCAATATCAAGTGCCACTTTTTGACCTCTTGCATTGATAGTAATAAGCTGCAAGTTCATAATATCCTCAAGATGCACAACATCATTTGCTGCATAAACTATAACCTCTTCTGTCATACCTGCATGTATCTGTCCTCTGACAGTCTTGTCAAGATAGATATGTAAATACCTATCACAACAAGCCTGCAAGGACAAAGATACAATGCCAGGTGGAAATCCAAGAAATAGAATCTTCTCAGCTAAATAAGTATCATAGACATTTCTGACTACAATATGTTCCTTATACAGCCATCTTAAATCAAACTTTGCATTATGAATGATGAATAGTCTGTCACTTTCAAGATAATCCTTATACTGCTTGACATCAATAGTCATACAGTCTATTACAACTTGATTTTCCTTATTGCCAAGTTGAAGAGTAAGTAATCTACCCTGCCATATCTCCGTACCTGTAGTTTCAGTATCTAAACCTACTACTCGAAGAGGCTCTAATATTTTAAGAGACTCTTCTACAGAAATACATTTATACTTAGCATCAGGAAACTCAAATAGTTCTCTCTGACCAGTAACAAAATATATCATCATTCAAATGTTATAGTCCGTCCATAACCCTCAACAAAGTCTATAGATTTGACAACTGCTTTGGCTTCCTCAAGCTCCTGACCTTCTATAATTATTGGACCTTCTGATGGATTAATAAACTTATGTATGTGGCATACACCTCCCACTTCACCAACTCTTAATGTAGGCACATCAGTCTTAAGTACATAAGTTTTTGATTCAGAACCATCAGGCTTAGGCATCTTCTTGAGATAGTTTACAGCTTTGTATCCAGACCTAAGTTTTATAATATCTTCCATTATTTCTTAGAATAGGCAATTAACTCTTTAAAATCTAGTACATATTGGTACTTATGAAAGAATTGACTTCCTAGTATTCCAGAAAGTGTCACTCCACTCTCTTCTTTTATATTACCAAAGGCATTACTCATATCTAGAACTTGAAAATCCTCTTTATAGTTTTCCCCTTTATAGTCTAATTGTGCTCTTACATAAGACACTGGAACCTTATTACCTTCAACACCAAATACTGTACCAACATCTTTCAGTTTTTCACAAGTAAGGCTATCTAATATATTTGAGTCTACTATGGATATTGTAGCCCCAGTATCTAGTAGAAAATTAAACTTTTTGCCATTATTATAAAATGTGATAACTGGCAAATCTACTAAATCCATTGCCTCTTTGAAAGACATATTTACCCTTTTACTTTGCTTACAGTAATCTTCTGCACCATTAATAATAACAGCTAAGATGATTACTGCAAGCAATATACCCACTATTTCTAATATCATGCTTCATGCTTTTTTTTCATTATTACTTAATTCCTGTTGAGCCAAATCCTAATCTATTTTCATTGCCCAAATCATCTACTTCCACAAGTTCAATACCTGAACTTAGCAGCCATTTAATCTTCTGCCACATAGTAGCTTTCTGACTAAGCTGTATCCTAAATTGACAGATTCTGTCACCTGCTTCAATAGTGGTCTCTCTCATAGGAGAACATACATAGTGCCACTGGTCATCATTGCCATTATATGTGTTATCCACTACACCTTGACCACTTGGGATGAATAATCCTAACTTTTTAGGACCACTACTCCTTGAATCAATAATAGCTTCAAATCCTTGTGGTAGTTGCATTGCAACTCCAAGAGGAATATAATAGGTAGGAATCTCTACATCCCTATGACCTACCCTCTCTCCTTCAACAGTCTTCCTTTTGAGGACATCAGACTGTGGTGCAGGAATAGTAATATCTACTGCTGATTTCAAATCAACCCAATCACCATTCTCATTAATCACAGGCATACAACCCTCAGTCAATACTTTTACTTTAATCTTTAGTCTCATCTTTCCAAAATTCACTTGTCATATCTATAGTATAATACCTCTCTTCTTTTTTCAAATCAGGATATTCATGTATTGCCTTGCATACCCAGTAGAACCTTTGATTTGTACCCCTTTTTGTAAGTGGGCCATACTCTTCCATATATGGGCCAAGTTTGATATAGTCAAAGTTTTTCAGGTCAATTTCATCAGCCTGAATATCCCTGCCACTATACCATGCAACCTTTATATTGTTCCACTCTTTTAAGCCCATGCTACGTTTCTTCTTTACAAACTCTGCAAGCCTGTTTATGCTCTCAGGGTCTGAATCTCCACCCATAAATGCAATGCAGGTAATACCCTTATTGGCAAGTACCATCTCCTCTAAAGCATCTTCATCCAATATTTCCCCAATGTCCTCTGCCAAGTAAGGGCTATGGCAGCCCTTACAATGGCATGGACAATTAGAGATATTTATGGCTAAAGTAACTTCATTTGGTACCTCTGCAAAAACTATCTTAGTATCTACATATTTCAACATAATTTTCCACGTGATGTAATCATTATTGCAAGATACAGTCCTACCAACAATAGTAGTGGAATCCATAAAGGAATTAGGATTAGCCACCATGGCCAACTAATGACACCACATAGCTTCAGAACTACAAGAACCACTGCTACCATACTAATCCATCTTTCCATATACTCTCCTTCCTGCCTCTATCTGCCTGTCTTCACCAAAGCTCTTTATGGGTCTCAGATACCCTATAACCCTTGTGTATTGGGTAATGTTCTTGCTATGGCACTTGGGACATTCAGTAATAGGATGCTTGGTAATGTAACCACAAGTATCACACTTACTATTAGGAATATTAAATGTGAAGTAGTTAGTTCCATTAGCTATAGCAAAATCTATAAGCTTGAGATACTGCTCCTTGCTCAAGTGGTCTTCCAAGTTGATATGAGCTGCACTTCCCCCATCAGTATATTGGTAAGTCTGTCTCCCATGAAGTATAAACTTATCAAGTACTGAGGTGTCATCATGTGCATCATAGAAGTATGAATTGTACAGGTTCTCATCATCAGGAACCCAATATCCATCCTCTTTATCCCAATTATAATTCTTTCCTCCTAACCCTTCAGCAGGAACTACCTCAGAATTGAATAGGAATGGTCTATTGGCATCATGGATAGAATGTATCTTGTTCTGCTCTTTGATAGTACCAAGAACCAGTTGCAGGAACTCAATATACTCCTTGTTGTTGCCAACAGTCATACCTAAGAATCTTGCAGCCTCATTCAAGCCATTGATACCTATAGTACTATACAATTTGCTGATGTGAATATACCCGCCATTTGAAGCAGCAAACATACCCTTATCTTCAAGTTCATATAGCATTGTCTTAAATGCAACATGGTACTTGTAGACTCTTTGGAGAATATCTACTAAGTAATCTCTAAGAAATGAAGTATTTTCTTTCCATCCTCCATTCCTCTTCAATCCATAAGCCTTGTTGCAATCCTGCACAATCCTATTGATATTAAGAGTGATTACATTGCATGAACCTGTCATTACACCAGTAAGACCTGATGTAGGATTGAAAGTATTCTCTGCAAGCTCATTCCTCAATCTACAACATGATGCAAGACTATCAGCACTATCTGAAATATAGGTGAAGAAGCTATGGCCTTCTGCATACATTTCAGCAGTAAAGTCCTTATACTCCTTATCTATGATGTCATTAGTCTTTGGGTCATACACCATAGCCATAGTTTCCACGGGGAATGTAAGTATCTGCTTGGTTCTTAACTTATTGAAGAACTTCATAAACAGCCTTTGCAGGCAATCTATTGCCTCCCACTGGGGCTTGGTTCCATCAGGATAATAGAACTCTCCAAATAGTGAATCAAAGTAAGTATGGTCATAATAAGATACATTTGTAACATTATGTTCACATAGAGTCGTTAATTCTATGCAGTTCTCTTATGAACTTCTTATAGTTTCCTATAAGTTCAGACTATATCATTACTCAAAAAATGAGTACCCCCAGCTTCCACTCACTTGAGTGTACTCCCATAAAGGGATAGTCGTTGAACCTTACCAATAAATTGGTCTTGGCTGCTGATTGCCATATCTTATGACTTAGGGTTCCAGCAATTCAAGGGGTTTATAGTCCACCTACAACTGACCATGTATTTTATGGTGGCACATAGAACACACTGTTATTAGATTATTAGGATTATTCAGCTCTTTGTCTTTAACAGCAATCTCGTACAATTTATCTGCATCATCTACTGGTGATAATGGATAATTTTGTATAATAATTCTATTAAGAATAGACTTAAATGGAATTAAATGATGTACATGTAGGCTATCTTTACTACCACATATAACACATTGATTGCCATCTCTGCAAAGTATGTCCTTTTTCAGAGAGTCATCACTACAATATTCTCTAATTCTTTGAGATAGTGTAGAAATTCCACCCTTCCAATTAGGATGATTATCTCCTGTCATCAGACCTACCTTGCTTTCTGAATTATTCCTAATTTTAATACCTAAGTTCTTCAGAACTCCATCAATAACACAAGGGTCACAATTATATCTAATACCAAGCTCTTTCTTTGAAAGACCCTCTTTCAAATATAATCTTTCCATGACTTCTTTATTGCTAAAGTCTTTAGGAATTTCTTTGGATTTGAAATTCCATTGTGACTCTGATAGAGTTCTTCTCTCTATAGTATGCTTTTTTAATCTTAACAAGATTGTTCTATGAGAAGTCCCAAACTGTTTTGCTATTTCAGTTGAGGACTTACCTTGTAAATACAAGTCAATAATAGTACTATCATCTAAATCTTTTCTATGTGCAGCCATAATTATAAATTATTTTATGCTGCAAAGATATAAAATTTATTTGAAAGTACCAAATTTCTTAATGGACTTTGATATGACCTATTACCAGCAGGCTGATTTACACCATAGATGAATTGCTTGAATGCCTTGTATATGGCATCTTTTATGGTTCTTTGCTTAGTACAAGCTCTCGAAGTAATTACATCATCCAATCTAATGAACCAATCACTGCCAAACTCCTGTATAACATAGTAATTTAGTGCAATAAAGTATTCACCTACTGCTACTGCCCCCTTACATTGAGAGGATAACAGGAAGATAAGATTAGTTACTTGACCACTGAATGATTGCAGGTCATTAGGAGGTGTTGGAGTGATACCATCAATATTGCCAACTCCTTCCATCATAAGAGGATACAGACTCACAGCCATACAATACTGCTTCAAGACAGGAGTGGTTGCTTCATCATGTGTATAAATAACATGAGAGTTCAAATCCTCTTCATACTTCTTAGCTACTTCAGGATACATTTCATTCAGCTTGTCTTTCATCCTTTGCCTCTGAATAACCCTATTAGTAGTCTTATATACTTCACCCTCAAGGTTGGCAACATTCTTCATAGTTACATTTGCATTAGAATCTGTTTCTGATGAAGTGGCTGCATTTTCATTAGACTGACTATACTCATCCATATAATCAATTCTTTCTCTAATGAATCTTGCCTGCTTATGCTGCTCTCTATAAATGATATAACTCCTTGCTACATCAAAGTGTTTGTCATTCATAAGAACATCCTCAACCTTATTCTGTATCTCCTCAATACCTATAGTATCTCCTTCCAAAGTACCAAACAAGGCACCTATCATATCATACAGATATTGAGGCATTTTCTTGTTGCAAGACTTAAAGGCTTTCTCTACAGCACTTATAATCTTATCAACATTAAATTCCTCTATACTGCCATCTCTTTTTATTACTTGCATATTACAATGTATTTAACCATTCTCTTAAATCATTAGGACCAGTTTCATTAATACCCACAGGAACTCTTGGTCTGGAAGTGAGATAAGAAGAAAGCTCTTCTCCTATCACAAAAGGACTTCTCATTTCTATTTGGTCATTCTTTCCAAATTTCAATGTACCTACTGCCTGTGTAAATGGACAAGTCCACACCAATGGGACAAGGATTCTCCTATTGACTACAATGAAATCATAGTCAAGCAGCTTGAAGTCTTTGAAGTACTCATCCTTATCCATATTTTGCCTTATAATAGCCCAATATAGTCTTGCCTGAATTTGATAATTCCAATCTACAAAGGATTTATAGAAATCCCACTCTGTATGGGAACTTGTTTTCAAATCTACTGGCTTTACCCACTTCTCCTTATGATTGACTATGATTAAGTCAGCCATGTTTCTATACTTTACACCATTGAACTCTCCTTTGAACTTCAACTGATAGAATCTTTCAATGTCTGGTTCAAATGGATTGTCCTCTGCAAAGTAGAATTGAGTGGATTTGCTCTCTTTCAATGCTCTTACTGCATTGCACACATCTTGGTAGGTCTGTGTGTCAAGTATAGTCCTATTACCTGCTACAAATAACAGATTATAGTATTCATATCCCTTTTCCTTAATTGCCCTAGCTCTAGTCTCTGGTCTCCAATTCATTTGATAACCCTGTTTCTCAGTCTCTTTGATAATTCCAGTATCCTGAATACTGCTCAGGTTATCACAGGAATCCTTATATTGACTGAACAGGGACTTTACTATCCTCACAATAGAGTCAGGAATTGATGGGTATTCTGCCACCATAAATTCCTTATCAAATTCTGGTTGTCCTCCAGTAATGATGCTGTCCACAGCCCTGCCAAATGTCAGGGATGGGGTATCCAGCTTATCAAACAGCTTATCTAGGTTATTAAACCCCTCCCTCTCATATCTTGCAAGGGTTGAATAGCTTAATGCTGAGTCCCTTCTATACTCCTCTTCTGTTATATTAAGAGATATATCAGATAGCTTTTTCTTGATTGTATTCATAGAAAAAAAAATATTATTTCTCTGGGTCATATATTCCTAGTTTCATGCAATATATATCTACCGTAGACTTTAAAGATAAAAGGTTATCAATATCTACTGACATTAAAGGGCTGCTTACATCCCCTATAGTCTTAGCCCTTTTAACTTTATACACTGCTGAGTTAACTAAATCTTGTAAAAACTCAAAATTTCTTTCTCTTATGAATTTATTTGCCAATTCAATATCTTTTGTGGGAAGTGCATATATAAGCCTCTCAATATCAGTCAGTATTCCCATAATTTCTAATTATATTTATAGCTTGTAAGAGCTGCTTCTTAGTATACACTTCAAAGTATATACTTTTTTGTCCTGTACTATTATATATGTCATCAAGTAGCTTTCTAAACATTTTTTTCTTATAAGGAAATACATCATTGGTAAATCCTTTACATTCTATCCAAATGTCCAAATTATTATATCTTACATATATATCAGGAGTATATGTAATGGGCTGAATTAGCCCATTACATAGTCTAAGTTCCTTACTACTTTGCCTACCTAAAGATTCAACCCTTTTCTTCTGTTGTGTATCAGTCTCTTTATCATAAAAGGGAGTTATGGGAACAAAAGAAGGAAAAAGGATGAATTTCTTTGGTTCATATTTAGGAGCAAATCCATGTTCTTCAAGACAAGTAAAACATGTTTTCTCTAATATACTTTTGAAAGTTATATTCTTAGCAGCACATACAGTAGCATTCCTAATCTTCTTATTTTCCACTTTTGAACATTTCCTTAAGAATATCTTTTGTAATTTTGCAGGCAATCTTCGCATCACTTATAGACCTGAATGCTGCAAAGTTCCTATAGTTCTTGATATGAGCCTTATTAGCCTTGGTAATTCTACCATCAAGCATAGAGATTACATAAATCTCAGGACTCTTCTCAATATGGTCCTCATACTTCTTGTCCAACTCAATGGCTACTTCTCTAAGTACCATAGAGAATGCAGCAGCAGGAAGAATACTATCTACACTGTCAAGGTAGTTATAGACCTTCTCCATCTTCCAACCAAGTTTCTCTGCAATCTTCTGAATGTAGTAATCTAACTCCATAGGAACCTCAGATTCAACCACAGCAGACTTTGCAGGCTTGGTAGTAGTAACAATGCCAGCCTCAAGGAGCTTAGGGAGAATGTCCTTAGTTACCACAATGTGCTGAACTACAGTACCCTCACCAAAGAAAGGGTCTACTACCTTAGATACTTTAACTAAAGTATCTCCAATCTGTACTTCCTTACCATTTGTCAAATAAATCTTTTCCATTTTTTTTTGTTTAATATTAATACTCTTCGTACCATTTTATAGGCACACCATAAATCTCTTTTACCTTATTACTTATATCAACAAATAGCTGATGTGGCATCTTAGTACCACTCCTTGCAAAATATGCAGGATGTTCAATCTCTATAATATGATTGAACCTATCATTAATATAAGGTTTGAAGGTTTGGGCTTGTCTGCCAAACAATACATATACTATAGCTGTATTATATTCAGACAAGTTCTTTAGCAATTTAGCTATGAAAGGTCTCCACAACATCACATGGGAACCTATCCTATTCATTTCTACAGTGAGTGCAGAGTTTATCATTAGTATTCCTTGTTTAGACCAACTCTCAAGAGAGTTGTCAAAGGTAATACAATAATGTGGAACCTCAAAATTAATTGCTGCCTCTTTAACAACATTTAATGAAGGAGATAAGTTATCCTCATCAACTTCCTTTCTATTCCCGAATAATACTCCAGTTGCCACTCCCTTTTGTGGATAAGGCAATTTGTTATCCTAACAGCTCTTTATCTGCTAGTTCTACATGTTACCATATAGTTCGGACTATATCTTCATTGTTTCCAATGCAGGGCACTCGTGTCAGGTTTATTATTTGAGCTATTCACCTGTTAGTCTCTGAACCTTCTACATACTTTTATGC
>ENA-UOIY01000201-UOIY01000201.1-human-gut-metagenome-genome-assembly--contig:-P114-NODE-201-length-102527-cov-25.690667_pt1 | contig 102527 bp, 94 predicted proteins | sample MGYA00242335_ERZ723882 | MGnify/ENA metagenome assembly ERZ723882 | reverse complement strand
CCGCACCACAGAAAAAGAAATCACCCAGCGGGTGGTTTCTTTTTTTGTGTGCATTAAATAAAGAGACTTGAAAGCCGCGACCGTGCAAGGCACGGGAAAATCGCTCCGGTGGAGCGATTTTAGCGGCCGCGGAGCAGCATAGCCTGAGTGCGCCGCGCGGAGCGCAAGCACGAATGGCTGATATGCTGCGGAGAAGTCTCATTGACCGCACCACAGAAAAAGAAATCACCCAGCGGGTGGTTTCTTTTTTTGTGTGCATTTTACCCCTCAGTCTCGCCTTCGGCTCGACGGAAGGAGTGTATCGGGGCTACTCTTGTTTACGTCAACCCCTCAGTCAATAGCTAAACCGAGCCCAGGTTGGAACAAGGTCGCCTTACTCACTGCCGTTCGTAATTCTCCCTGTTCCTGCCCGTTCTCCGTTTCGCTTCATCCGCCACAGGCGGCGCTCAACTCCGAACCCCTTCGCGGAGCGATCGTTTCAATGGGGTTACGGGGGGGTGCAGGGAGGCCTAAGGGGAGAAATCGAAATCTTCCCTGGCCCCCCTGCAAAAAGGTTATAAAGAAGCTTATTTGCTTTTTGTTTATCTCAACCCCTCATCCTACCCGCTTCCTACAAATCATCCGCATCCTGCACCGGCTTTTCATCCGGAGACACGTTATCCGTGCCGGTGTAGCTGCCCTGCACGTCCGACGGGATCGGCCCTGCGCCGGTTTCGGTGAAGGCGGCGACTGTGGCCTTGGCTGCGGCGGCTGGACGGTTCTTTCTTTTCTTCATATTGTTTTATCCTTTCTTTTTTCAATTAGCATGCCCCAAAGCGGAAAAATTAAGAAAATAAAAACGCCGATTGTGCAATTTTGCAAAAATCGGTACATGTTTATGTACCGATTCGGCATTTTGGCAAAATTGGTGGTTGACGGAACTATTGTTCGGATGGTATTATGCCGGTACAGCAAAACGAACGGATGTTCTAATGAACGTGAAAGCGATGAAAGGAGAAGGCATAATGCTGACACAACAGATGGATAGGTACATTGAAAACGGTATGCTCGCGCAGAGGGCAGCGGGCAGGGGCTGTGATGCGGAGAAGGCCGCCATGCACAGCGCGGAGCAGCGGCTAAGGCAGCTTAACATCGTAAAAGGGCGGCTGGAGGATTCGCGGCGGGAATACAGCGAACTGAAGGACAAGGGCATTGCGGCGCTGAAGCGGCACGATGCATCGATGGTCAGCCTTATAAAAACGGGTATGCGGCTCAGCCCCGAGGAGGTGCACGCCGTGCAGCTTAACATGCTGCGCCAGCGCATAAGCGCGGATAAATACGAGCTGAAGAAGATGAACAGCGCGCTGAGGGCGCTGGAGACGGATCCGTTTTTCGGCATACTAAAGCAGTATTACGAGCAGAACCTTAGCGATACGGACATTGCGGAGGCCATGGGCTACGACCGCAGCACCATCGCCCGCCACAGGCGCAGGCTTATAAAGCTGATAGCGTTTCGGCTGTATGGTTCAAGCGCGGCATACGGAACGGAGCAGCAATGGAGTTGACACTATACGGCAGGCCAAACCCGCGGCAGGCGGAGTTCTTCGCCTCCACCGCGGCGCATACGGCATACGGCGGGGCGCGCGGGGGCGGCAAAAGCTGGGCAATGCGAAGGAAGCTGGTGCTGCTGTGCTTAGGCTATAAGGGGCTTAATTGCCTGCTGCTCAGGCGCACGCTGCCGGAGCTGAGAGAGAACCACGTTATACCGCTGCTCAAAGAGCTTGGCGACGCCGCGGCATATAACGCCACGGAGCGCGTGTTCCGCTTCCCAAACGGCAGCCGCTTGAAGCTTGGCTATTGCGACGGGGCGAACGACGTATATCAATACCAGGGTCAGGAATACGACGTTATAGGCATGGAGGAGGCCACGCATTTTACCGAAGAGCAGATGCGCTTTTTGACCACATGCAACCGCACCACGCGAAAGGATTTTAAGCCGAGGATGTATTACACATGCAACCCGGGCAACGTTGGCCACGGCTGGGTGAAGCGGCTGTTTATAGACAGGCGGATGGAGGACGGCGAGCGGGCGGAGGATTACGCCTTTATACCCGCAAGCATATACGATAACGAAATACTTTTGAGCGCGAATCCGGAATACCTGCGCGCGCTTGAAAGCCTGCCGGAGGATATGCGCCGCGCGCACCTTTACGGCGACTGGGACGCGATGGCGGGGCAATACTTCCGCGAATTCTCCCGCCAAAGGCACGTTATCGCCCCGTTTGAGCTGCCGCGCTGGTGGCGGCGGTTCCGCTCCATGGACTGGGGGTATAACGACCCCTGCTGCGTGCTTTGGCACGCCGTGGACGGCGACGGGCGCGTATACACCTACCGCGAACTATACGTCCGGCAGCGGCGGGCGGATCAGGTGGCGCAGAGCATAATTAAGCTGAGCGGGGACGAGGAGATAAGCTACACCGTGGCAAGCCCAGATATGTGGCAAAAGCGGGGCGCAATACTGAAGGGAGACGGCTTTGAGGGCGAAAGCCTGGCGGAGCTTTTCGCGCGGGGCGGCGTGCCGCTGGCAAGTGCGGACAATGCGCGCATAGCGGGCTGGCAAAGGGTGCGGGGATACATGGCGGACGGCGCGGACGGAAGGCCCATGTGGCAGGCGTTTGATTGCTGCGAAAACCTTATACGCACGCTGCCAATGCTCATGTACAGCCCGCACAACCGCGAGGACGCAGCCGACGGCGAGGATCATGCGCCCGAGGCGCTCAGATACGGCCTTATGTCCCGCCCGAGCAAAAGCAGCATAAAGGAACTGCCAAAGCGCCGCGCATACGACCCGCTCGGCAGCGCAAGGCCGGCAAAAAGCTTCATGAACCAATAATACAACAATACAAAAAGGAGAAGGTAAACAACATGAAACAGGACGAAGCAAGGATAGAGCGCATATACGCGCTGTTCGATGAATATAGGCAGGCATACGCCGCCGAGTGGCAGCGGCTTGAACGCTGCGAAAGGCTTTATATGGGCGAGCATTGGCACGACGTGCCGCAGAGCGACACTCGAGAGCCGCGCCCGGTTACGCCCGTGCTGCAATCAACAATAGAGAACATTCGCGCGGATCTTATGGACCAAATGCCTGAGGCGATAATCACCGCGGACGATCCCGCAAACGAGCGCGCGGCGCAGGCGCTGACCGAGATTTTGGGCGAAAACCACCGCCGCTGCCATTACGAAAACGAATATGCAAAGCTGCTGCACGATTTGCTCATAGGCGGCTACATGGTGCAGGAAACGGGCTTCGACCCCCATGCGGACGGCGGGCTTGGCGGGGCGTTTCTGCGCCATGCGGATGCGCACAACGTTATGATAGACCCCATGTGCGCGGACATACAGGATTCCCGCGCGGTGTTCAAGTTCGCCCCGTATCCGAAGGAATGGTTCAAAAGCCGCTATCCCGATGATTACGATAAGCTGAAGCCGGACGCGAATACGATAATGCCGCAGAGCGACGCGCATTTGGGCCGCGGGAACGATGAACGCATACTGATGATTGAATGCTGGGAAAGGGAATACGATAAGCAGACGGGCCGCTTCCGCGTGCATATGGCGCGCCTTGCGGGGCGAAGGATGCTGGAGGACAGCCGCATTGTTAAGCCGGAGGGCTACTACGCGCACGGGGAATACCCGTTCGTTATAACCGCGCTTTTCCCGCGCAAGGGCACGGCGCTTGGGTACGGCTATGTGGATATGTTTGCCGCGCAGCAGCTTTATGCGGACAAGATAGACCAAATTGTGCTGAAAAACGCGCTTATGGCCTCCCATAATAAGCTGCTTATAACCGGCGCAAGCGGCTTCGACCCCGCCGATATGGCGGACTGGTCAAAGGAAGTGCATCAGGGGGACAGCCTTTCGGGCATAACCTGGTTCCCGACCGCCCCGCTGCCCGCGTATATAACCCAGTATGCCGAGGCCATACGCCAAAGCATAAAGGAGGAATCCGGCTCCAATGATTTTTCCCGCGGCACGACCTACGGCGGCGTTACCGCGGCAAGCGCAATAGCCGCATTGCAGGAAGCAAGCGGCAAACGCAGCCGAATGACCGCGCGGCTTATACACGGCGCGTTTGAGCAGGCCGTAAGGCAGGAGCTTGAGGTGGAGCGGGAATACTGCGCGTTCAGCCGCACGGTACGGCTGAAGGGCAAAAAGGAAACGATGGCGTTCACCTATAAGGATATGTATGCGCTGTCCCCGCTGAACAACGCGCTGCCCATAGAATTTATGATAACCGTTAAGGCGCAGCGGGAGAACCGCTTCACCGTGGCGGCGCATAACGAAACCATTCTTTCGCTGGTTAAGCTTAATATGCTTGCGCCGGACGCGGCGCTGGAGCTGATGCTCTTTGACGGCAAGGAGCAGGCGTTAAGCCTTATGAAGGAGCGTAACGAAGCGCTCAGCGAAGCTGCATATTGACGAGTACAAAGCCGCACGCGGCGCTATTGTCCCTAGTGAGGAGCGCGCTTGCATAGGTAAGCTCGTATGCTTCCGCCGTGCCGGGAGTGCCGGAGCATATCATGCCGTAAACCGTAATGTTATCGCCCTCCGCCGCTGCATCGTCAATGCGGAAAACATAGTCCGCGTGCGGATAAACGGGCAGCATAACGCTGCCGCCCTCGGCATAGGTGCCGTCCCCGTCGCTGTATATGCTTTCAGGCACGGTTGAAGCGAAGTATGAATAATACGCGCGCTCGTATTCCTCCCTGTTTACGGCAACGGAGCGGATGTCCTCCGTGCCGCGGGTGAGCAGGCGGGTCATGAAGGCGCTTGCAACATAGGGCGCGGGTGAAGAGGAGTCAAAATCGGAATAATCCAGCGCGCAGGCCGCCGCAAGGTCGTTGAGCGGGCCGCGCAGGCGTTCATATTCGGCGGCGGTTATTGTTTCGCCAACACATTCGGGATAGAAAGCATCCTTGGGGATTATGAACGAAAGCGCGCCCTGCTCCTCGGCAGCTATCGCTCCCGCGGGTATTATAACGCCGTAGCCCTGCTCCGCCGCAAAAAAGCCTGAATATATATCTATCGCAAGCGCAATCGTATCCACCGTCACGTCCCCATATGTTGCGGATGAAGGCGAAGCTTCTATCATGTTGAATATCTGCTGCGCGGCAAGGGGTTCGGCTTCGTATACCATTGCGGCGGAGGCAAGGGAAAGCCGTTCGCCGAAAGCATCGAGCACTATCGCGCCGAGCTTGGTATCCGCATCGCCGAAAACGGCTGCTTCGCTGAGGAATATGTTAGTAAGCCCGCCCGCGCGGGTAACGCGGGACGCAACGCGCGCATAGGCCGCGCCCTCGCCATCGGCATAGGGAAGGTATTCTTCCGCGGCGCGGGTCAAAAGCTCGTCCTTATATTCGGCAACCTCGGCGTTGGCATTGTCCGCCCCTATGAAGCCGCCGCCGAACACGGGCAGGGTGTATTCAAGCGTGAACAGGGCCGATGCCTCGTCCGCGCCTTCGGGATAGAACACGCGCTCCTCATAATATGTCACGCCGTCCGCTTCGCCAAGCTCCGTCCCGCCGCCGGCGAAAATATCCGCTATGCTCCCGCTTTCCTGTGGCGCAGGGGTGGCGGGGATAAGGCTGAACTGCGGCGCGGCGGGCGACGAATATGGCTCCGCCGGCGCGGGAGTCGGCACGGAAGCGGGGGTATGCGTACAGGCGCACAGCGCAAGGCCGAGCGCGGCTATTATAAACATGCAAACAAATCTTTTCATATATCATGCACCTCAAAAAGCAGGATACCACATATGCAATGGCATATACAACCGCTTATTTTGTAAAAAGGAGGGATAATATGGCAAAAACACGGGAAGCCACCGTTGAAATATGCATAGCCACGCTTACGGACATATGCACCGATACCGAAGCGCGCGACGCGGACAGGATAGCCGCGGCAAAGCTGCTTATGGACATATGCCAGGATAAAGGCGAAGCGGCGGGCGAGCTGAAAATAATATTGAAGGACGTGCCGGGAGAATACTTGAAATAGAACATATAATATATATAATATGGATAACCGTTGAATCAGGGCGCTCTTTCGGCGTACAATAAAGCAAAGCCGCCGGAACTGGCGTTTTAGAATATGAATACTTTTACGGGAGGAAAAACTATGCCGGCTTATGCACACAGAATGGACGGAATCACGGGCAGCGCGATAAGGGAGCTGTTCAAGCTGCTTTCAAATGGCGACATAATATCCTTTGGCGGCGGCAACCCTTCTTCTTCAAGCTTTCCTGTTGAGCAGGTGAAGGAGATAACGGATTATCTTTTGAACGAAAAGGCGGAGCAGATGCTGCAATACGGCGCAACGGAAGGCTACGCGCCGCTGCGCAGCGCCATAAGCGAGCATATGCTAAAGCCCAAGGGAGTTGACGCGGATGAAAGCTGCATTTTGCCCACTACCGGCTCCATGCAGGGCATGGATCTTATCTGCCGCATATTTTTAGACCGCGGGGACAAGGTGCTCGTTGAAGCGCCCACTTTCCTCGGCGTGCTGCAAACGCTTAAAATTGCGGGCGCCGAACTGATAAGCGTGCCGAGCGATGACGAGGGCATTATAATAGACGAGCTTGAAAAGCTGATAAAGGAACACCGGCCGAAGCTTTTTTACTGCATACCCACGTTCCAGAATCCTTCGGGCAAGACGCTGGGCCTTGAAAGAAGGAAGGCCATAGCCCGCCTTGCCGCGGAGTACGACATGATAGTTGCCGAGGACGATCCGTACTGCGACCTTCGTTACCGCGGGGAGCCTTTGCCGCCCATAAAGAAATTCGATACGAGCGGAAACGTTATACTGCTAAACAGCTTTTCAAAAATTATTTCCCCGGGAATAAGGGTTGGCAGCGCATACGCCACGGCGGACATAATACGCAAAATGACCATAGCCAAGCAGGGCGTTGACACGCACACCGCCAACCTTACGCAGGCCATAGCGGCGGAGTTCCTTATGCGCGGCCTGCTTCCGGGTCAGCTCAAGCGCATATGCCCCGAATACGGCAGGCGGCTTGACGCCATGCTTGACGCGATGGACAGATATTTCCCCGAAGAATGCACCTATACGCGCCCCGAAGGCGGCTTGTTCGTATGGGGCGAGTGCAGGGGGCTTGACATGCTGAAGCTTGTTCCGCGCGCGACCGAGGAAAAGAAAATAGCCTACATCCCCGGCGTACACTTCTATGCGCAGCCCGAAGGGCACGAGGGTACGTTCAGGCTGAACTTCTCCGGCACGGCGTTCGAGAATATAGAAAAAGGCATGAAGCTTATGGGCGAGCTGATGAAGGAGGAGCTGGCGCGGTAGCGCGCTTACGCGCGCGGTGAAATTGCGCTTACGCGCAGTGAAATATTGCTTGCGCAATGTGAAATATGGCTCCGCCATGTGAAATCCGCCTAACGGCGGGTGAACGCGGGAGTTTGTGAGGCTGAGGGGACGGGAAGCCGTCCCCGTGTTTGTTTTATGCCGGAGCTTGTATGGCGCACCAAAAGGCTCCCCGGCCGGGGAGCTGGCAATACGCCGTAAGGCGGATTGACTGAGGGGTTGAAACAAACGGAGAGCAATGGGCTGCTTTATAACCCCTCCGGCTTTCGCTACGCGAAACCCACAACGCTGGTTGTAATATGGTCGTCTTGCAGCGCGGTTGCTACATATATGCCAAGATATAGGAGTTAACGCTCCGGTTGGAACAAGGTCGCCTTACTCACTGCCGTTCGTAATCCTCCCTGTTCCTGCCCGTTCTCCGTTTCGCTTCATCCGCCACAGGCGGCGCTCAACTCCGAACCTCACCCAAAATTCAAAAAACGTTCATTTTTTCGCCCCGCGGGATTTGTGGCTATGGGGCGAAAATTGTTGTATAATGCTTGCATCGGCGCGGCGGTATGAATCCGCGCTGAAGAAAGGCTATACGCATGAAAAAATCGCTTAAAATAATACTCATCGTGCTTGCGGCGCTTATACTTATCTGCGCGGCGGCAATAGGCATATTCTATATAAGAATAAACAATCCCGCGAACGTGTTCGATCACCTGAGCGGCACGCCCGCCCCCGTGGACGTCACGCCCACCCCCGCGCAGGAAACGCCCGCGCCTACAGATGCCGCGGCAACGCCCGCCGTTACCGAGAGCGCAGAGCCCACGCCCGAGCCTACCCCCACGCCCATCAGCGAGGCGGAGCTTGAGAGCATGGCGGATCTTTCTTTTATGAAGAATAGGGTCAATATACTGGTGCTGGGCATAGACCGCAGCGAGGAGCGGCTGGAGTCCAACTCCTTCCGTTCGGATACCATAATACTGGTGACTGTCAATTTCAAAACCGGCGACGTGGACATGATAAGCTTCCCGCGGGACAGCTACGTTAAGCTATATAACAAAAACGGCAAGCTTATTGATCCGCTTGACCCGTATAATAAGATAAACGAAGCCTTCTCGCGCGGCGGAATGATGAAAAAGGGCGGCTACCAGAGCGAGATGAACACCGTAAGCGCGCTGCTCGGCGGCATACCGGTGAATTACTACGTCAGCTTTGATATGACGGCCGTAAAGGAAATAGTAAACGCCATGGGCGGCGTGGATTACGACGTGGACGTGGAGGTGCGCATGAACGGGCGCGAGCTGCATCCGGGTATGCAGCATCTTGACGGGCAAGGCGTGCTGGATTACTGCCGCCAGCGCAAGGGCAGCAGCGACACCGCCCGCGCGGACAGGCAGCAGCGTATGCTCAAGGCCATATTTAACCAGATGAAGTCCACCGGGCAGATAGCCAACATTCCTAAGATTTATAAGGCCGTATCGGACTGCATAGAAACCGACCTTTCGTTTGAGCAGATTTGTGCACTATCCCTTGTTGCGGTGCGTATGGATGCTGAGCAGCTCGACAGGCACATGATAGCGGGCAAATTCGCAAGCCTTTATTCGCGCGATGTATGGCTTGTTGACAGGGAAAAGCTTATTGAGCTTATAAAGGACGTGTTCAACGTTGATGCGGAAATTGCCGAGGACGTTGACGGGGAAGCGATACTTGCCGCGGCAGCGGAGAATAACGCCGCCATTCAGGGCGAGCTTTACAGCGCAGCGCTGCTTTATAACGAAGCCAAGAGCATAACCGCGAACTACTCATCCTCCCTTTCAAGCGGGACGAAGAGCACAATATCGTCGTTCAAGAGCAAGCTTGCAACGGCCATCCGCCGCGAATGCAAGCCCTATCTTGACCAATACAGCATAAGCATGGCCGATGCGCTCAACGCCGCGTATGCGGAGCTTGGATTGCAGCAGAACGCATACAGCATGCTGAACAGCTATTCCGGCGGCATGGATTACGCCGGCGGCGGCACATTCGGCTGGACCGAGGACGATATTGGGGACGATTGATTGACTAAAGCGCGCAAGCGTTGCTATAATAATGAGGAAAGCTGCCCATTCGGGCGGCGCGGAGGCGAAACACAATGGTGCTGTTTATAAACGCGGTGGATGAGCTGCTGAGCGAAAAAGGGCTTGGCTTTGTTACCAACATAATAAACATTGCGTTTATAGTGCTGCTGGCAATACTGATAACCAAAGGCGTGCGGCGGCTGATGCAGCGGCTGCAAAACAGCCACCGGATAACAGGCGACCCCGTTAAGCAGAAGCGTGCCGAAACGGCGGAAACGCTGATGGCAAGCATAATAAAATACGTAACGTATTTTATAGCGGCGGCGCTTATTGCAAGCGAGCTCGGCTTCGGCGCAAGCGTAAGATCGCTGCTTGCGGCGGCGGGGATAGGCGGCATAGTAATAGGCATCGGCGCGCAAAGCCTTATTTCGGACATTGTGAACGGGTTCTTCTTCCTGTTTGAGGATCAGTTCTCCGTTGGCGACATGATAGACGCGGGCGGGATAACCGGCACGGTGGAATCCATAGGCCTGCGCACGACTACCGTGCGTGCGTTCACGGGGGAAGTGAGCGTTATACCGAACGGCTCCATACGCACGCTTACCAATTATTCGCGCACAAATTCGCTGGCGATAGTGGATATACCCGTTGCGCTGTCTGCCGATGCGGACGCGGCAATGAAGCTCATGCGGCAGGAGGCGGAGCGCTACTGCGCAGAGATTGCGGACAAGGTTTGCCAAAGCCCCGAAATTTACGGCGTGAACGACGTAAGCCCCTTTGCAAAAACATTAAGGCTTGTTGTAAGCGTAAAGCCGCTTGAGCATTGGGCGGTGCAGAGGGAACTTAGGAAAAGGATACTTGAAGGCTTCGTGCGCGAAGGGATAAAGCTTCCCGCGGCGCAGGGCGGCGGAACGGAGCGGAAATGATAGACGGCTTTGATATAGGCGACGCGGTGGAGATGAAAAAGCCCCACGCATGCGGCGGCAGCACATGGCAAATAACGCGCACGGGCGCGGACATAAAGCTGAAATGCTGCCGATGCGGCCGCGTTGTGATGATGGACAGGCTGGATTTTTTGAAGCGGGCAAAGCGCATAGTTGCGCGCGGAGGTGAAAATGAGCAATAGCGCCGTAAATAAAAGGCGGCTGAACGCGCTGAAAAACGCGGCGGAGGCGCTGCACGAAAAGGACCCGGTATACAAAAGGGATTCGGACAGGCGGTTCATAGTTTCGCTTATAATAGTGATAACGCTTGCGCTGTCAATAAGGCTTTTTATAACCGAGCCCACGCTTGTGGACGGCGAAAGCATGTACCCAACGCTGCTCAACGGCGAAAGGATGCTGGTTGAAAAGGTCAGCCTTTGGTTCAGCGAGCCTCAGCGCGGGGACATAGTTATATGCTATTACCCGGGCTATACCGTAAGCTGCGTTAAGCGCGTTATAGGCCTGCCCGGGGAAACGGTAAGCATTGAAAACGGCATAATATACATAAACGGCAAGGAGCTTGAGGAATCGGCTTACTGGAAATACCGCGGGGAGATAGATTTGGACATGGGCGAGGTAGTAGTCCCCGAAAACAGCGCCTTCGTGGTGGGCGACAACCGCAACAACAGCAAGGACAGCCGCGCATGGGGCGTGGGCGCGATACCGTATGAACGCATAACGGGGCGCGCACACTTCGTGATATGGCCGCTGTACGCAGCAAGGAGCATATGATATGGAGCTTTCTCCAAGGGCCGCGCGCAACCGGGGCGAATACAAAAGGCTGAGCATATACACAATAGCCGCAAGCATACTTGCGGCTGCGTGCATTGTGGCGCTTATATTCACGGTATGGTTCACGGCAGTCATAATAGATGACCGCGGCATGGAGCCCACGCTTGAGCGCGGGGACGCCGTATTGTGCGACAAGCTTGCCCTTACCTTCTCCTCCCCAAAGCGCGGGGACATGCTCTGCTACCGCGCGGTTTACGGCGGCGGGGTATATATGGGCCGCGTGGTTGGCCTTGCGGGCGAGGAGGTCGCCATAAATGGCGGCAGCGTATACATAAACGGCTGCCTGCTCAAAGAGGATTACATAACCGAAGCCTGCCCCGTTGACATGGAAAGCATAACCGTTGGCGAAGGAATGTTTTTGCTCCTTCCTGATGCGCGCAGCAGCATGCAGAGCACTGCAAGCGAGGAGCTGATAATAAGCGCGGAGCGCATAATAGGCCGCGTTGCCGTGCGCGTTGCGCCGATAAGCAGAGTGGCGGTGTTCGAGTAGGTTTTTTGTCTATTTCACCCCCAGTGAGACTGAGGGGTTGACTTAGCCAATACATAGGAAGTAAAAAGAGCAGCCTTAGCTGCTCTTTCATCATTTCTATATTTTATCAGTCGGCATAGTTGTTGAAGTAGCCCTGGACGAGGATTATGGGGGTGCCCTTGTCGCCGGAGCCGCTGGTCAAATCGCACAGGGAGCCGATAAGGTCGGTCAAGCGGCGGGGCGTGGTGCCCATGGAGGCCATTACGCGCTTGTTATCCTCGCGGCTCTTTTTGCGGATGGCTTCGCGCACGGCATCCTCAAGCTCTTTGCCGCTGAGGTGCTTCAGATCGTTGTCCGCAAGGTACTTCAGCTTCAGTTCGTTGGGCAGACCGTTGAGTCCGTCGGTATAGCCGGGGGAGACCACGGGGTCCGCAAGCTCCCAAATTTTGCCAACGGGATCCTTGAACGCGCCGTCGCCGTAAACCATGGCCTCAACCTTCACGCCCGTGCGCTCAAGCATCAGCTTCTGTATGCCTTCGGCAACCTGCTGCGCATTTTTGGGGAAAAGCTTTATGTCGTCATCCGTGGCGCGGTTGGAGCCGAGCAGGCCGTATTCGGGATTGTAGCCGGAGCCGTTCACGGGGGCGGAAAGAATATCGCTCATCTTATAAACGTTTTCGCCGCCGGCGTTCTTTATAAGCCTTGCGGTGCGCTCGCGTGTATGTATATCGGCGGCAAGCACATCCTTGGTATAATTCACTATGGCCGCGGCGGAATTGGCGAATATCATCTCCGCCTCCGCGCCCTCGCCTTCTATTATATCGGTATAATACTGCACATAGTCCATTCCGGTGAACGGATGGCAGGGCTTGCCGAAATGCTTATGGAATTCGTCTATGCTCAGCACGTCCCTCCAGGGATCAACGCCGCTTGCATCCAGCGTATCAAGGTCGATAAGATGGTTGCCCACTTCGTCGCTGGGATAGGAGAACTGAACAGTGACCTTCTTCGCGCCGCGGGCTATGCCCTTGAGGCAGATTGCGAAGCGGTTGCGGCTCTGTATCGGGAAAACAACGCCAACGTGGCCGGAAGGGAACTTGGCGCGCACATCCGCGGCAATATCGTCAACGGAGGCAAAGTTGCCGTCCGCACGGGCCACTACGGACTCCGTAACGCATACGACGTCCTTTTCGTTGATGCTGAAACCTTCCTGCTTGGCCGCGGCAAGCACGCTGTCTACGGCGATTGCAACAATGTCGTCCCCTTTGCGGATTATCGGGGCGCGGACTCCTCGGGAAATGGTGGTGCTCATGGCATATCCTCCGTGGTATTTTTTGCGATTGGGGGGCGTTTGTGTCTTTTTATCAAAACACGCGCAAAACCCTTTGACATCGCCGGTAAGATAGTATATCATAGTCGGGTGATATAAGCAATAATAATTAAAGCAATGGAGCTAAAAGCACGGCTTATATCTAACCATTGAACGATAACCAAACCATAATGGGAGGGAATGTACACCATGGCAAAGGATTACGACGTTATAATCGTGGGCGCGGGCCCGGCGGGAATATTCACGGCGCTGGAGCTTTTTAAGCAGGACGGCAACCTTAAAGTGCTGCTTGTTGACAGCGGCAAGGGAATAAAGGAGCGCAACTGCCCCGCAAGGAAGCTGGGCCGCTGCGTAAACTGCAACCCCTGCGCCATAATGAGCGGCTGGGCCGGCGCGGGCGCGTTTTCGGACGGCAAGCTGAGCCTTTCCCACGAGGTGGGCGGACATATAACATCATATATAGGCGAGGACCGTGCGCAGGAGCTTATAGACTACGCGGACAGCGTATACGTCAGCTTTGGCGCGCCGGACACCGTGCACGGCCGCAACGACCCCCGCGTGGCGGAAATTGCATACGAAGCGAGCAGGTATAATATCCACCTTGTGCGCTGCCCCGTAAGGCACATGGGCACGGAATACAGCGCGGTGGTGCTTGGCAATATGTACGATGCGCTCTGCCAATATTCGGGCTTCACCTTCTTAGGCGGCGCAACGGCGGACAAGATATTGGTAGAAAACGGCAAGGTGCAGGGCATTACCTATATAAAAGGCGGGCAGGAATACCGTGCCTACGCGCCCTATGTAGTTGCCGCACCCGGACGCGGCGGCGCGCAGTGGCTGCAAAACGAGGGCAACCGGCTGGATATAGGCATGAGCAATAACGAGGTGGATATAGGCGTGCGCGTGGAGGTGCCCAATTCCATAATGGATCACCTTACAAAGCCCCTTTACGAAGCAAAGCTTGTTTATTACGCGGATACGTTTGAAAACAAGGTGCGCACGTTCTGCATGAATCCGGGCGGACTGGTGAGCGAGGAGCATTACGAAGGCGGCATAGCCGTTGTGAACGGCCATAGCTACAACGATGCTTCCCTTCGCACGGAGAACACCAACTTTGCCATGCTCGTGAGCACGCATTTCACGAAGCCATTCGGCGAACCCATACGCTACGGCAACTATATTGCCCAGCTTGGCAATATGCTGACCGGCGGCGGCGTAATGGTGCAGCGATTGGGCGACCTGCTGCTTGGCAGAAGGACGGACGAAAGCCGCCTTGCAAAATCCACCACCAGGCCCACGCTTAAAACAGCCGTGCCGGGGGACCTTTCATTCGTGCTGCCGCACAGGCACCTGACCAGCATAATAGAGGCCATGCGCGCGTTCGATAAGCTGGCGCCCGGCCTTTACAGCAGAAATACACTGCTTTACGGCGTTGAGGTGAAGTTTTATTCAAGCAAGGTGAACGTGAACAACCGCTTTGAAACCTCGGTTTCCGGCCTTTACGCCATAGGCGACGGCGCCGGAATCACCCGCGGATTGATGCAGGCGAGCGTCACGGGCGTGTGCGTAGCGCGCGATATTAAAAAATCGTGTAAATAAGCCGCATTTTCACGGTTGACAAAACCCTTGGCTTAAATTAGAATAGTAGTGCTGTATTATTGAATCGATAATATGGTCGCGCTGCGCTTTGCGGGTGTAGCTCAGTGGCAGAGCGTCGGCTTCCCAAGCCGATAATGTGGGTTCGATTCCCATCACCCGCTCCACTAAATCCCGTAATGTGCGGGAAAGTACAACCGAAAAATTTTAGGAGGATTGTTTCTCAATGGCAAAGGCAAAATTCGAGCGCACTAAGCCGCACGTAAACATCGGCACGATAGGCCACGTTGACCACGGCAAGACCACCCTGACCGCAGCCATAACGATGGCGCTAAGCCAGGAAGGCCATGCGGCGGCGATGAGGTATGACGAAATCGACAAGGCCCCTGAAGAGAAGGCCCGCGGAATAACGATCAACACCGCGCACGTCGAGTACGAGACCGAAAAGCGTCACTACGCCCACGTAGACTGCCCGGGTCACGCGGACTATGTAAAGAACATGATAACCGGTGCTGCCCAGATGGACGGCGCTATCCTGGTCGTCAGCGCGGCTGACGGTCCGATGCCCCAGACCCGTGAGCACATACTGCTTGCCCGTCAGGTCGGCGTACCTTACATCGTAGTATTCATGAACAAGACAGACCAAGTCGACGATCCCGAGCTGCTCGAGCTTGTCGAAATGGAAATCCGTGAAATGCTCTCCAGCTATGATTTCCCCGGCGACGAGATCCCCATCATCAAGGGCAGCGCGCTGAAGGCTCTGGAATACCTCCAGAACGGCGGCGTAGCGAAGGGAAGCAAGGAATGCGAATGCATATTCGAGCTGATGGATGCTGTTGACCAGTACATCCCCGAACCCGAGCGTGCGTCCGACAAGCCGTTCCTTATGCCTGTTGAAGACGTATTCAGCATCACCGGCCGCGGCACCGTTGCTACCGGTCGTGTAGAGCGCGGCACCGTAAAGGTACAGGATACCGTAGAAATCGTTGGTCTGAGCGACGAGAAGCGTTCCACCGTAGTAACCGGCGTAGAAATGTTCCGCAAGCTGCTGGATCAGGCTATCGCGGGCGACAACATCGGCGTACTGCTCCGCGGTATACAGCGTACCGATATCGAGCGCGGTCAGGTTCTGGCCAAGCCCGGCACGATACATCCGCACACCCATTTCGACAGCCAGGTTTACGTTCTGACCAAGGAAGAAGGCGGCCGTCATACTCCGTTCTTCAGCGGCTATCGTCCGCAGTTCTACTTCAGGACGACCGACGTTACCGGCACCATCAAGCTGCCCGACGGCGTAGAGATGGTAATGCCCGGCGACAACATCGAGATGGAGATCACCCTGATCACCCCGATAGCCATGGACGAAGGTCTCCGCTTCGCTATCCGCGAAGGCGGCCGCACCGTTGCTTCCGGCGTTGTCCACAACATCATCGAGTAATTAAAGCTTAACGGCTTACATAAGCGCCCCGTTCACACGGGGCGCTTTTTGGATTACCACTAACCAAAAGCTGTCCCCGCGAGCGGGGAAAGTGTCGCGGCGTAGCCGTGACGAAAGGGGAAAGGCTCGGAGATGCCAAGTGCTGAGAGGTGTTCCCCCTCAGTCTGTTCACTGCCGTTCACAGACAGAACGCTGGTTGGAATATGGTCGTCTTGCAGCGCTGTTAGATACAGCCACATATATACCAAGATATTCAAGTTAACGCTCTGGTTGGAACAAGGTCGTCTTACTCACTGTCGTTCGTAATTCTCCCTGTTCCTGCCCGTTCTCCGTTTCGCTTCATCCGCCACAGGCGGCGCTCAACTCCGAACCTCTAAGAGGGAGCCTTTTGGATTACCACTAACCAAAAGCTGTCCCCGCGTGCGGGGAAAGTGTCGCGGCGTAGCCGTGACGAAAGGGGAATGGCTCAAAGCTGCCAAGTGCTGAGAGGTGTTCCCCCTCAGTCGGCTTACGCCGACAGCTTCCCCGCAAGCGGTGGCGCCTTTTGGTGTATTTTATAAACCTTTGGCAAAAACACGGGGACGGTTTTCCGTCCCCACATCTTCACAATCTCTCACGTTCACCCGCCGTGAGGCGGATTTCACATGGCGGAGCCATATTTCACATTGCGCAGGCAATATTTCACTGCGCTTTGGCGCAATTTCACTGCGGGCGTAAGCCCGCTTATATCGTTCCCGTTACAACCACGGTGGTCACGCCGGGGGTCACGCTGACAACGCCGGTTGTTGTGTTCTGCGTGAACGTGGCGGCGGGTACGGTAAGCGTTGTGGCTGCGCCGGTATCGGGCAGGGTCAGCACGCCGGCCGTGTAAGTATAGTCGCCCGAGGGCACGGCAGTGCCGTTTATGCTAACGGAAAGGTTGCCGGGCGCGGGATTGAACGCATCCCTGAGCACAACGTCCGTAGCGGCGGTGTTGCCGTAATTATACAGGGTGAAGGTGTATGTTATGGTGCTGCCGTCGGTAATTGTGGAAGGCGACATGTCCTTCACTATGCTCACGTCAGCATAATCGGCCGCGTTTATGGTGTGCGACGTAGTGGAAGCATCGGCAATGCCTGTGGCGGTGGCGGTAACGGTGTTGGTTATGCCGGATTCGGCGGCTATGGGCGCGGCGGTGTTTGCCGTGGCCTTATAAAGTATGGTGGCGGTGGCTCCCGCGGCAAGCGTGGGTATTGTGAACGTTACGCCCGTGGCAGAGACGGTGGGCGTTATGCTGCCGGAAAGCACGCCGTTTATATAAAGCTGAGCGGGGCCGGTATACGTCAGCGGATACACGGCAGCGGCGCCGCCGGCGGGCGTATATGCGCCAAGATTGTCGCTAAGCACAACGTTTGTAAGGGCGTTTGCGCCGGAGTTGGTGGCGGTGAGTATATAGGTCAGCTCGCCGTTGCGGCGGTAGCCGGCGTCCAGCGTGGTCTTTGCTACGCTGAGCGCTTCCTGCAGCAGGGCTGTGGCTATGTTTGAAGCCGCCTGTCCCGTTGTACCCGCGTACTGATAGGTCAGCGTGGCCTGATTGGTTATTCGGGTTGCCATATTTATGTTCCTCTTTTCATGGTTGCTTTTTATGGGGAGCAAATCCTCCCTTGTTCACAATATGCCGCTGTCCCGTTTTTTGATAGAATATTCTGAACAGCGGGCTTGAAATGCATCACCTATCGATTTTTTAGATAAAAAGTACATTCGGATTCACAAGAACTATGCAACGCCCCTTGCAATTTTCATCGATTTTTGCAATAATAATTTCGGACACACATCGCGTGAATAATTAGCGCGCCATAAAGCGCAAAAGGAGAGAATAGATATGGCAGGCGAAGATATAAAACTGACTAAATTGGCAAAATGCGCGGGCTGCGGCGCAAAGGTCGGCGCGGGCGTGCTGGCGAAGCTGCTGGACGGCATAAAGGTGCATCACGACCCGAACCTCCTTGTGGGCTTCGATAAGAGCGACGATGCATCCGTTTATAAAATAAGCGACGAGCTTGCGATAGTGCAGACGGTGGACTTCTTCCCGCCGATAGCGGATGATCCGTACCTTTTCGGCCAGATAGCTGCCACCAACGCCCTTTCGGACATTTACGCCATGGGCGGAGAGCCTAAGCTTTGCCTGAACATAATGGCCATACCCGAAAAGATGCCCATGGATGCGGTGCATGCGCTGCTAAAGGGCGGATACGACAAGGTGTATGAAGCGGGCGCGCTGATAACCGGCGGCCACAGCATACATGACGACGAGCCTAAGTACGGCCTTGCGGTTACGGGTTTTGTGCATCCGGACAAGATGCTGACCAATTCAGACGCCAAGCCGGGCGACGTGCTGCTGCTGACAAAGCCGATAGGCATAGGCGTGCTTTCCACAGCGAACAAGGCGGACATGCTTTCAAAGGCCGGACAGGACCTTATATATTCCCTTATGACAACGCTGAACAAGGCCGCGCGCGACGCGATGGTTAAATACGATGTGCACGCCTGCACGGACGTTACCGGCTTCGGCCTTATTGGACACACATACGAGATGGCATCGGGAAGCGACACGGAAATTACGCTGAACGTGAACGATATAGATCTTATCCCCGAGGCGCTTGAGCTTGCGCGCATGGGCATACTGCCCGCGGGTATGTACCGCAACCGCACCTATGCCGAGCATGCCGTTGACGCAGGCGGCACGGAACTTGCCAAGCAGGATATGCTCTACGATCCGCAGACCGCAGGCGGCCTGCTGATAGCCGTTGCCGAAAAGGATGCGGACGCGCTGATGAACGACCTTCGCGGCGCGGTACCCAGCGCCCAGCGCATAGGCTATGTGAGCGAGTATCAGGGCGGGGCGAGGATAAAGTTGAGGTAAAAAGCTCTACACCAAAAGGCTCCCCGTCCGGGGAGCTGGCAATACGCCGCAAGGCGGATTGACTGAGGGGTTGACGCAAACAAGAGCAGCCCCGATGCAACCCCTCCGTCTGCTCGTTGCACTCGCAGCCACCTCCCCTTTCAGGGCAGGCTAACTCCTTCCGTCTTTTGCTTCGCAAGCCGCTTCACGGCCTCCAGCGCCCTGTCCACATCGTTTTCCGTATTGGCGAAGCCGAGCGAGAAGCGCACGGTGCCCTGCGGGAAGGTGGAAAGCGTTTTGTGCGCATTGGGGGCGCAATGCAGGCCGCAGCGGGTGAGTATTCCGAACTCGGTTTCAAGGCGGAAGGCGACCTCCGCATTGTCCTGACCGATGAAGTCGAGCGATATCACGCCGACGCGCCTATCAAGCTGCCGCGTGCCGCAAAGCCTTACGTTGGCTATGCCGTCAAGGCCGTCTATAAACCGCTTTGTCAGCGCCAGTTCATGCGCGCGCAGGGCTTCTATGCCGCGGCCTTCAACGAAGCCGAGCGAGTATTCAAGCCCGTATATGCCCGCCATGTTGGGCGTGCCGGATTCAAACCTGTCCGGCAGATAATCGGGAAGCGTTTCCTTATCCGATGCGCTGCCCGTGCCGCCCGCGATTAGCGGATCGAGCGCATGCGCCATTTTGCCGCTCAAAAGCAGCAGCCCTATGCCCGCAGGGCCGAGCAGGCCCTTATGCCCCGGCACGGCAAGCGCGCTTAGATTGAATGCGCCAAAATCAACAGGGTAATGCCCGGCGGTCTGCGCCGCATCGAGCGCAAAGGGTATATTGTGCTTTTTGCACACTTTGCCCACGGCCTCAGCGTCCTGCACCGTGCCGCACACGTTTGACCCATGCGCCATTATGACAAGGCGCGTATTGGGGCGGATGAGCGGCTCAAGCGTATTTGGTATTATGCGGCCCTCGCCGTCGCAGGGTATCCTGCTGAATTCAACGCCATCAAGCTGCATAAGCGGGCGCATAACGGCGTTGTGCTCCATGCTTGAAACTATGCAATGGTCGCCCGCGCGCAGCAGGCCCTTTATTATGAAATTAAGCCCCGCCGTTGCGCCGGGGGTGATAATGACGTGCGTAGCCTTTTCATTGAAGTTGAAAAACCGCTTTGCGCGTTCCCTGAGGCTGAGCGCAACAAGCCCCGCATCCGTAGCCGATGCATAAACGGAGCGGTTGATGGTTGCGCCGATATTGTCCATATAGTCCTTCATGCGCGCGCTCATGCCGGCGGGCTTTGGGAAGGAGGTTGCGGCATTATCAAGATAAACGGTATCCATTTTAAGCGTCTCCTTAATTCTGTGCTTAAAGCATAGCATACGACGGCGCAAATGTCACATTGATAAATGCGGTGGTCAACGCCAAAATGCCCGTATGGGCGGTTATCATCGCCAAAATAGATTTATTATATCGCTGTAAGGAGAAACATAATGCTTGAAATAAGCCTGAGGCAGCTTGAAACGTTTGTGGTAACGGCGGAGTGCGCCAGCTTTACAAGGGCGGCGGATAAGCTGCACCTGACCCAGTCCACCGTCAGCACGCATATACAAAGCCTGGAGCAGGAGCTGGACAGCCAGCTTATACTGCGCGGCGCGCGCAGAAAGCTGGAGCTTACCGAAACGGGCAGGCGTGTATATGCCGCCGCCAAGGAGATACTTAACCGGTGCGAGGCACTTGAAAGCATGCGCGAAAGCAGCGACGCGGCAACGCTGAGCATAGCCACGTCCACCGTGCCGGCGCAGCAGCTTTTGCCCAAGCTTATGTCCGGCTTCCTTAAAAGGAACAATGCCGCCCGCTTTGCGCTAAGGCGCGGGGACAGCGACGCAGTGCGCACTATGCTTGAAAAGGGCGAGGTGCGCATAGGCCTTATGGGCGCGCAGCCCGATTCGCGGCGCTTTACAAGCTATCCCGTGGCGCAGGACATGCTGGTTATGATAAGCGAAAATTCCCCCCGCTTCCGCATGCTCAAGCAGCAGGGCGCAACGGGGATACAGCTTATAAACGAGCCGATGATAGCGCGGGAGGAAAGCAGCGGCACGCAGCAATCGGTGGAGGCATACTTTACATCCTGCGGGGTGGATACGTCCGCACTGAGGATAGTCGCCCGTATGGATAATCCGGAGGCCATAAAGGCCGGCGTTGCGCAGGGCATGGGCGTGAGCGTTATATCCTATCTTGCGGCGCAGGAGGAGGTTGTTTCCGGCAAGGTGCTTTCATTCGATTTGGACAGGAAGAAGGCATTCCGCACCATATACATCGCCTGGCGCAAGGACACTGCGCTTACGGCCATAGAGCAGAGGTTCGTGAACTATGTGCGCATGGAAGCGCCGAAGATAGCGCAGTAGGGAGGTTCGGAGTTGAGCGCGTCCTGTGGACGAGTAAGCGAAACGGAGAACGGGCAGGAACAGGGAGAATTACGAACGACAGTGAGTAAGGCGACCTTGTTCCAACCAGAGCGTTAACTCATATATCTTGGCATATAATACTGTACCGAAAGGCTCCCCGAACGGGGAGCTGGCAAGCCGAAGGTTTGACTGAGGGGTTGACGAAAACAAGAGCAGCCCCGATACAACCCCTCCGTCTGCTCGTTGCACTCGCATCCACCTCCCCTTTCAGGGCAGGCTGGTGGTTTGAGTTAGCACCATCCCCAAAAGGCTCCCCGGCCGGGGAGCTGGCACGGCGTTAGCCGTGACTGAGGGGTTGAGACAAACGGAGAGATGTGAGCTTCTTTATAACCCCTCCGGCTCACTTCGTTCGCCACAACGCTGGTTGGAATATGGTCGTCTTGCTTCGCTGCCGCTTGCAATACTCCCTATTCCGCCCGATTCTCCCCTCGCTGCATCGCCCACCGGGCGCGCTCGGCTCGAATCCCCTTTCAGGGCAGACTGGTGGTAACACCAACCAAAAGCTGTCCCCATGAAATGGGGAAAGTGTCGCGGCGCAGCCGTGACGAAAGGGGAGCGACTCAAAGCTGCCAAGTGGCACGAGTTATGCCCCCCTTACCTTGCCTTATCCCCTATTATGCGGTCTATCTGCTCCTCTATGTGCAGCAGGGAGCCGCGGTCTATGAGATAATCAAATACTATCACCTGATTTTGGGCAGCCGTGTATTCGTCAAGCAGGCTGCCCGTTTGATTGGCGTCGAAAAGCGGGCTGTCCGGCGCGGCTATAACGGCGCGGAAGCGGCGCATGAAGCGGCGCATGGCCTTTGGATCGGTATCGAAGCACACGGGCGGGGCCTTGCGGTGGGAGGTGAATATCTCCACCTGCTCGGCAATAAGGTTGGCAAATTTGTTGCTTTGGCACAGTATGCCTATGGTGCAATCGTGCGGCAGGGCGCAAAGGCTCACAACCGTTTTGCGGCTTAACGATACGTCCGCCGCCATCAGCTTTTCGCGGTTGCGCGTAAGGCTTTTTGCAACGGTATCGTAATGGGTAACGGTAGTGAGCACCAAGTCATAATCATTCATAAGCTCGTCCGCGTCGTCGTCCATAATTATGGTGTCCACAAAGAAGGAGGATACCACTATGCCCGGAATATAGCTTAGCTGCCGCTTGAATACGGAAAGCGATTCCGGATTGCAGTCTATTACCGCTATGCGGGCGTAGCTTTCGGGCGGCGCTTTTTTGGCAAGGGCAATATGCAGCAGCGTGCCAATTTCCTTATGGCTCAGGCCCATCGCCGCCATGCGGTCGTATGTTTGCTCCATCAGCTCCGCGGCCTTCCTTCGCGCATCAAGGTCTATTGTTTCGCGCTCGTTATAAACATAGCTGCCGCTGCCGTGTATCACTTCTATTATGTTGTTGTCGCTCAGCTCCTTATAAGCCTTTTTCACCGTGCCGCGCGCTATGCACAGCGTTTCCGCCAAGTCCCGCTCCGTGGGCAGCCTGTCCCCGGGCTTCAGCTCCCCGCTTTTTATCATGCGCGTTAGCTGCTCCACAAGCTGCTTATATATTGGCGTTTTCTGCGAAAAGTCTATCGTTATCATGTTCCCTCCCAAAGTGGTACACTATCCGCCGCGCGGCGCAGTACCAATCCATGCTGCGGAGTGCTGTGCAAACCGTATTGGTACATTATTCGCCGCATAAATTGCTATATCTGTGCCTATATCCTATAATTATAATATACCAATTTGTACGCAGCATTTCAACCGGAACATAGATATTTGAAAGGGGTGTTTTTATTATGATAAGCCTGAACGGGCGCGACCTTACCATAGAGCAGGTTATAAGGGTCACGCGGGGTTACGAGAAAGTAAAAATAGCGGAGGAGGCCAAGGCGCCTATGGATAAGGCCCGCGCCTACGTTGAAGAAAAGGTGACGAGCGGCGCGGCGATATACGGCCTTACTACGGGCTTTGGCAAATTTCAGGATAAGTATATCTCCATCCACGATACGGCAACGCTGCAAAGGAACCTTATAGTGTCCCACGCATGCGGCATGGGCGAACCGTTTGCCGAAGATATTACGCGCGGAATAATGCTTTTAAGATGCAACGCGCTCTGCCGCGGCAATTCGGGCATACGCAGAAGCACGGTTGAAACGCTTATAGCAATGCTCAACGCGCGCGTGCATCCCATAATACCGCAAAAGGGCAGCCTTGGCGCGAGCGGAGACCTTGCGCCCCTTGCGCACATGGTGCTGGTTATGATAGGCGAGGGCGAGGCCGTGTATAACGGTGAGCGCATGAGCGGCGCGGACGCCATGGCGCGGGCGGGCATACCCACGGTGGAGCTTGCCGCAAAGGAAGGGCTTGCGCTGATAAACGGCACGCAGGTTATGACAAGCGCGGGACTGCATACGCTTTACGGCGCGATGCTGCTTGCAAAAACCGCCGATATTGCCGCCGCAATGACCGCGGAGGCACAGCTTGGCATAACCAAGGCGTTTGATGCGAAGGTGCATGAGCTGCGCGGGCATAAGGGGCAGATGGACTGCGCCGCGAACATAAGAAAGCTGACAGAGGGCAGCGGCCTTTGCGCCGCCGTGCAGCAGGGCAAGGTTCAAGACGCATACTCCGTTCGCTGCGTGCCGCAGATACACGGCGCAAGCCGCGACGCGATAGAATACGTCCGCGCGGCAGTTTCCCGGGAAATAAACGCCGTTACGGATAACCCGATAATATTCCCCGATGATGACGACGCCATATCCGGCGGCAATTTCCACGGCCAGCCCATGGCGCTTGCATTCGATTTTCTCGGCATTGCGCTGAGCGAATACGCAAACGTATCGGAAAGAAGGCTTGAGCGCATGGTCAACCCGCAGCTTTCAAACGGCCTGCCCGCATTCCTTACCCAAAACGGCGGCCTCAATTCCGGCTTTATGATTGCGCAGTATTCGGCCGCAAGCATGGTTAGCGAAAACAAGGTTTATGCGCATCCCGCAAGCGTTGATTCAATACCCTCAAGCGCCAATCAGGAGGACCATGTAAGCATGGGAACCACCGCCGCGCGCAAGGCGGGCATGATACTGGACAATGCCGAAAAGGTTATAGCCATTGAGCTGTTTGCCGCGTTCCAGGCGCTGCACCTAAGGGGCGAAGCAAAGCTTGCGCCCGCAACGAAGGCCGTTTGGGACGAAATGCGCAGGGTTGTGGAGCCGATAGAGGACGACGTTGTGATGTATCCGCGGCTTAACGCGGTTGAAAAGCTGGTGCGCGGGGGCGACATTGTGCGCGCCGCCCAAAGCGTATGCGGCGAACTTAACTGATAATAAACAGGAGGAAGCAAAATGGACAACACAGCAATAAAGAACGCAATGACCATAAGGCTGGACAATGCCCTGCCGGAATACCCGAAATTTGTTGAAGGCATACGCCGTGCGCCGGATAGGGGCTTCCGCCTTACAAAGGCGCAGGCCGAAACCGCGCTGAGGAACGCGCTGAGATACGTTCCGGAGGAGCTGCACGCGGAGCTTGCGCCCGAATTTATGGAGGAGCTTGTTACGCGCGGGCGCATTTACGCATACCGCTTCCGCCCGGAGGGACGCATTTACGGCAAGCCCATAGACGAATACAGGGGCAACTGCATAGAGGGCAGGGCGTTCCAGGTGATGATGGACAATAACCTTGATTTTGAAATAGCCCTTTATCCCTATGAGCTTGTAACATACGGCGAAACGGGCAGCGTTTGCCAGAATTGGCTCCAGTATAGGCTTATAAAGAAATACCTTGAGCAGCTTACCGAAAACCAAACGCTTGTTGTGGAATCCGGCCATCCGCTGGGGCTGTTCCCCTCCCGCCCGGAGGCGCCGCGCGTAATAATAACAAACGCGCTCATGGTGGGCATGTTCGATAACGCGCACGATTGGGAGATTGCCGAGGAAATGGGCGTTGCCAATTACGGGCAGATGACCGCCGGCGGCTGGATGTACATAGGCCCGCAGGGCATAGTTCACGGCACGTTCAATACCATACTCGGCGCGGGGCGCAAATTTTTGGGCATTGCGGAAACGGACGATCTGCACGGGCATATGTTCGTATCCAGCGGCCTTGGCGGCATGAGCGGCGCGCAGCCAAAGGCGGCGAACATTGCAAACGCCGTGGGCGTATTTGCGGAGGTTGATTACAGCCGCATAACGACAAGGCTTGACCAGGGCTGGGTGGATAAGGTAAGCGGAGAGCTTGACGAGGTGTTCGCATGGGCCAAGGCCGCGCTTGAGGCGCAGCAGGGGCTTTCCATAGCATACCACGGCAACATAGTGGATTTGCTTGAATACGCCGTAAAGAACAATATACACATTGACCTTTTGAGCGACCAAACCTCCTGCCACAACGCATACGAGGGCGGCTACTGCCCCGTTGCGCTTACGTTTGAGCAGCGCACGGAAATGCTGCATACGGACAGGGACAGGTTTATAAAGCTGGTTGATGAATCGCTGCACCGCCATTTCCACGCGATACAGGCGCTGTGCGCGCGCGGAACGTATTTCTTCGATTACGGCAACAGCTTTATGAAGGCCGTGTACGACAGCGGCGTTAAGGAAATATCCAAAAACGGCTACGACGAAAAGGACGGCTTCATATTCCCCTCCTACGTTGAGGATATAATGGGGCCGGAGCTGTTCGATTACGGCTACGGGCCCTTCCGCTGGGTTTGCCTTTCCGGCAAGGCGAGCGACCTTGACAAAACCGACGCCGCCGCGATGAGCTGCATTGACCCCAACCGCCGTTTCCAGGATAGGGACAACTATATTTGGATACGCGATGCGAAGAAGAACAGGCTTGTTGTGGGCACGCAGGCAAGGATACTCTATCAGGATGAGCTTGGCAGGATGCGCATTGCGCTTAAATTCAACGAAATGGTGAGAAACGGCGAAATAGGCCCCGTAATGCTCGGGCGCGACCATCACGACGTTTCCGGCACCGATTCCCCCTTCCGCGAAACCAGCAATATTAAGGACGGTTCAAACGTTATGGCGGACATGGCGGTGCAGTGCTTTGCGGGCAACGCCGCGCGCGGCATGAGCCTTTGCGCGCTGCATAACGGCGGCGGCGTGGGCATAGGCAAGGCCATAAACGGCGGCTTCGGACTGGTGCTGGACGGCAGCGAAAGGGTGGATGGCATAATCCGCTCCGCCATGAGCTGGGACGTTATGGGCGGCGTTGCAAGGCGCAGCTGGGCGCGCAATGCCCACGGCATGGAAACGGCAATGGATTACAATGCCCGCCGCGCGAACGAAGGCCATATAACAATACCCTATATTGTTAACGACGGCATAATTGAAAAGGCCGTTGCCGATAAAATGAACAAATAAACCCGAAAGGACAGCAAAACAATGGAAAGAATAGTTGAATGCGTACCCAATATAAGCGAAGGCAGAAGGAAGGACGTTATAGAGGCCGTGGTGAACGAGGTTCGCTCCACGCCAAACGTAATGCTGCTTGATTATTCAAGCGACGAAAGCCACAACCGCTCCGTTATAACCTTCATGGGCGAACCGGCGGCCGTTGTTGACGCGGCGGTGAAGCTTGCCAAAAAAGCGGCGGAGCTTATTGACCTTACAAAGCACACGGGCGAGCATCCCCGCATGGGCGCGGTGGACGTTATACCGCTTATCCCCATTCGCGGCATCACAAAGGAAGAAACCGTTGAGCTTTCCAAAAAGCTGGGCGAGCGCGTTTGCATTGAGGCGGACATTCCCGTTTTCCTTTATGAGGACAGCGCCTCCGCACCCAACCGCACCAACCTTGCCGCAATACGCAAGGGCCAGTTTGAGGGCATGGCGGAAAAGGTGCAGCAGGACGAATGGGCGCCGGACTTCGGCGGCAGGCGCATTCACCCCACGGCGGGCGTTGTGGCCGTTGGCTGCCGCATGCCGCTTGTTGCGTTCAATATAAACCTTTCAACAAGCGACGTATCCGTTGCAAGCAAAATTGCAAAGATAATCCGTCGCTCCTCCGGCGGGCTGGACTGCGTAAAGGCGCTGGGCATAATGCTTGAGGACAGGAACATTGCCCAGGTTTCAATAAACATGACCGACTTTACCCGCACCCCGCTTTACCGCGTGCTTGAGTTCGTGCGCTTTGAGGCGGCGCGCTACGGCGTGCATGTTATAGGCACGGAGATAATCGGCCTTACGCCCATGCGCGCGCTGGTGGACTGCGCGGAATATTATCTGCAAATAGAAAACTTCAATGCGGATAAGCAGGTGCTTGAAAACTACATTCAGTAAAAAAGGAGCAACCATGCCTGCACTTATTTATAACATAGGCACGCTGCAAACCCCTTTGGGCAGCTTCCCCCACGCGGGGGCTGCCCAGGGCGAAAACAGGAAATATCATAATGCCGCCGTGCTTTGCGAGGGCGGCGTTATAAAGGCCGTGTACGAAAACGGCGCCCTGCCCGAGGTGGGCGCGGATACCGCCGCAATAGACGCGCAGGGCCGCCTTGTTACGCCCGGACTTATAGACGCGCATACGCACCTTGTGTTCGGCGGCTGGCGGCAAAACGAAATTCCGTTAAAGCTTAAAGGCGCAGGCTATCTTGACATACTGCGCGCGGGCGGCGGCATACTTTCCACCGTGCGCGCAACGCGAAAGGCAAGCGAGGAGGAGCTTTTTGAAAAGAGCCGCGCCTTCCTTGACGAAATGCTTGCGCAGGGCGTTACGACCGCTGAGCTGAAAAGCGGCTATGGGCTGGATAAGGAAACGGAGCTGAAGCAGCTTAGGTTTATAAAAAGGCTGAATGAAGTCCATCCGATGGACACTGTGGCAACATATCTTGGCGCGCACGCCATACCCGAAGAATACGCGCTCAGGAGCGGCGAATATATAGACTTTATAATAAGCGATATGCTGCCCGAAATAAAACGCCAAAGCCTGGCGGAATTCTGCGACGTGTTCCTTGAAACGGGTGTGTTCGGCGTGGAAGAAAGCCGAAGGCTGCTCACCGCCGCGCGGGAGATGGGCTTTGGGCTGAAGATACACGCGGACGAGATAGACGAGCTTGGCGGCAGTCAGCTTGCGGGCGAGCTTGGCGCGGTGAGCGCGGAGCATCTTATTGCCACGGGTGAGCGCGGCATGGAGGCCTTAGCCCGCGGCGGAGTCATAGCGGCGCTTTTGCCCTGCACATCGCTTTATCTGAACAAATCCTTTGCACGCGCACGGGATATGATTGCCCGCGGCATCCCCGTTGCGGTTGCTACGGACTTCAACCCCGGCAGCTGCCCTTCGCTGAACATGGGGCTTTGCATGACGATGGCGTATCTTAAATACCGCATGACGCCGGAGGAGATACTGTCCGCCGTTACGATAAACGCCGCGTGCGCCGTGAACCGCGCTCAGAGCATCGGCACAATAGAGCCGGGCAAGCAGGCGGACATGGTGATATGGAACGCAGAGGATATGGAGATGCTGTGCTACCGCATGGGCAGCAATCTTGCGGGCACGGTAATTAAGAATGGCGCGATAGTCAAAAATAATATATAATAATCTGGTAAGGCCTTGTGCCGAAGGAGAGAACATTTATGCTTAGCGAAATGAAGATTAACGATTATATAGACCTGCTTGCAAGCGACGCGCCCGCGCCCGGCGGCGGCAGCGCAAGCGCCCTTTGCGGCGCGCAGGGAGCGGGGCTGTGCGCAATGGTTGCGGCGCTGACGCTCGGCAAAAAGAAATACGAGGAGCATCAGGAGCTGTGCCGCGACGTTTACGAGCAGGCACGGACGCTGTCGGAGCGCATGTGCGCGCTGATAGACGAGGATACGGAGGCGTTCAACCGCGTTTCCGCCGCGTTCAAGCTGCCGAAGGACACGGACGAGGATAAGGCCGCGCGCAAGGCCGCCATTGCGGAAGCTACGCTCGGCGCGACAATGGTTCCGCTCGATACGCTGCACCGTGCGCACGACGGGCTGGAGCTTGCGAAGATGCTTATAGGCAAAAGCAACACCAACTGCGCAAGCGATATAGGCGTTGCGGCGCTGAACCTGGTAAGCTGCGCACGCGGCGCATGGCTGAACATACTTATTAACCTTGGCGGCATTGCGGACGCGGAAAAGGCGCGTGAGATACGCGAAAAAGGCCAACATGTGCTTGCCGAATGCGAAAGCATGGGCGGCGATATATATGCGGCCATATTGAAACAAACGGAGGAATAACTAATGAGGGAGCTTCGCGGGGCGGAAGCGGCAAATGCGATATGCACAGATGCAATGCGGCAGACAGCCGAGCTTATCGAGCGCGGCATAGTGCCGTGCCTTGGCGTTGTGCGCATAGGCGACGACGCGGCGGACGCGGCATACGAGCGCGGCATAAGGAAGCGCTTTGACGCGGCGGGCGCAAAGGTGGAAAGCATTTGCCTGAGCGCGGACAGCACGCAGGAAGAAGCCGAGGAAGCCATAGCGAAGCTTGCCGCGGACGATTCCGTGCACGGCATATTGCTATTTATGCCCCTGCCTAAGCACCTTGACGCGGACAGGCTGCGCACGCTGATACCGGCTGAAAAGGACGCGGACGGCGCAAACCCGCTCAGCGCGGGGCTGCTTATGGGCGGGCGGGACTGCTTCGCCCCATGCACGGCGGAGGCCGTGATAAGGCTTATTGAGCATTATAAAATAGCCATCGGCGGCAAAAACGTATGCATAATAGGCCGCAGCAATGTTGTGGGCAAGCCGCTTGGGCTGCTGCTGCTCGGCAAAAACGCAACGGTCACCGTTTGCCATACCGCAACGCGCAGCCTTGCCGCGCACACACTGAATGCGGACATTGTGATAGCAAGCGCGGGCTCGCCCGCCATGATTTCGGCGGACATGGTTACGGAGCGGAGCATACTGATAGACGTTGGCATAAACACCGTGAACGGCAAGATTTGCGGCGACATTGCCGCCGAGGCCTGCCAAAAGGCCGCGGCATATACCCCCGTGCCGGGCGGCGTGGGCGCGCTTACAACCGCCGTGCTGCTGATGCACACCGTGCAGGCGGCGATGAAGGCGCAAAAAGAATAAGGAGGACATTGACGTGAAAAGAACAACGGCAATATTCGCCCTGATACTTGCGGCGGCAATGCTGCTTGCGGGATGCAAAAAAGAACCCTTGCCCACGGTATATACGGTTTATTCATACGGCACGCCGTATACCATAGATACCCAAAGCCGCACAATATCGGACGGAACGTACACCTACGGCTACGAATACGCCGCATCAGGCAGCAGCGTGAGCTTCACCTATCCCGACGGGAACATATACAGCGCGGGCATACAGTCTGCTAACAGCAGCGGGGCCGGCGGCGTGAGCGCGGGATCGGTAAGCGCGGACTATGATTACAACAGCGGCTATACCGACCCGCTTTCCCTGTGCTATGCGCTCGCCTCCCCGCGCGAGACGAAAAGAGCAGCTTCCTCCGGCAGCAATCATCCGTTTGTGGCGCTGCTGCTTTGCGGCGTTGGCATATTCAATCTTGCCGCGCCCAAGGCGAGCTGGTATCTAAGCTACGGCTGGCGCTTTAAGGACGCCGAGCCGAGCGACGCGGCAATAACCCTCAGCCGCATAGGCGGCGGTATTGCCGTAGTGATAGGCGTTATAATGCTGATAGCTTAAGGAGGTAAATCCACCATGAAACGGACAACGGCAATATTCGCCCTTATATTCGCGGCGATATTGCTTTTTGCGGGGTGCAAAGCCAGTCAGGTATACACCGTTTATTCAAAGGGCGTTACGTACACTGTGGACAAGGCGGAGCAAACCATAACGGACGGCAAGGATATATACAAATACGAATGCGACCCGTCTGACGGCGGCGGGTACACGGTGAAATTCATCTATCCCGACGGCAACGCCTATACCGTTGTCAGCCACGAATTGCAGGAGACCTTCGACCCCGGCTGCGGCTATGTTGACCCGCTTGAGCTTGACGATGTGTTCGTAAACAGAGAGTAAAAAACTACCCCGGCAGGGATTCCCGCCGGGGCTTTTTGTTTCGCTAATGGCAAAGCGATTGGTTATCAGTTGAGTTTGTTTTTCTTATTCTTGCGGTTCAGCAGCCAGCCTGCGAACATGAATGCCGCGAATACTATCAAATACCACACGTTCTCCATGCCGTGGCCTACTATGCAGGCATACACCATGAACAGGCTGCATATTATGCCAAGCGCGGGCAGTACGAAGCGACGGAATGCCTTTTCGTCCTTCTCCTTCTTCATCCATGCTATGAAAATGGGGATATAGAGAAGATATATGGTGATTATGGGCAGCTCCGAGGAATCGAACACGAAGGGGCCGCTCCACGTTCCCGCAAGGCAGGCAAGATAGAAATACATACCCCAGAAGCCGGTAATAAGCAGCGCGAATATGGAAGCGTTGTTAGGCATGTTGGTTTCGGGGTCAACCTGGGCAAACACCTCCGGACGGGGGCCTTCGCCGCGCACAGCCAGCGCGTACATGCCGCGCGTGCAGCCCAGCATAAGGCCGTTCATGGTGCCTATGCAGGAAATGGCTATGAACAGGTTAAGTATGTTGCCAAGCACGTTGCCGAATATGTTGGTGAAGGCGGTGGTTGCGCCGTCCGCCATAAGGGTTTCTACCGTTGCGCCGCCAGCAACGCCCACGTAGTACGCAATGTATACTGAAATTATGATTATGCCGCCGATTACGAGCGCCTTAGGCAGGTTGCGCTTGGCGTCCTTCAGTTCGGAATTTATGCTGGTTGCAATTATCCAGCCTTCGTATGCAAAGGCCGTTGCGCAAACGGCGCTGAGCAGCAGGGAGCTTGTGCTTGCATCGCCGGGGAGAAGATCCTTTGCCGCGGCAAAGTTGTTCACCAGCATGTGCGTGGGGCTGACAAGGCCGACTATTATGCCAACAACAGCCATGAGCCCGAGAGGTATAAGCTTTATCACGGTGGTGGAAGTCTGAATCTTGCCGGCAAGCTTGGGGGAGATTGCGTTCACGAAGTACGCGCAGCACATATAGAACATCATCAGCGCAATGCACTCCGGCCCTATCACGCAGCCGCCTTCGGCCGCGGGGATTATGAGCGGGAAATCGGGCCAGCAGGACGTGATGAAAACGAGGGTATAGCGCGCGCTGAGCCAGCTGAGAACGCTGGTGAGAGTGGGGTAATAAATGGTGCTCATGAACCAGCCCACATAGTAGCCGTACTTGCCGCCTACCGTGGCCTCGGCATAGTCAACTATGCCGTTCACCTTAATGTATTTCTGCGCCATCATGGCGAACGCCAGTATGCACACCAGCATTATAACGCCGCCGATTATCCACGCCAGTATGCCCAGTGGAAGGTCGCCGTCGGTCTTTTGCAATATGGTCTGCGCCTTAAAGAATACGCCCGAGCCTATAACGATGCCTACTACCATGCAGATAGCCGTAAATAGACCGTATTTTTTGCTCAGCTTCGACGTGGATTCCATGCCTGATACCTCCGATATTGTATAATAAAAAATTTATAAGTTGTCCGACAATAAGATGAACGTTTGACATCTTATCCGACAACTAATTATACAGATTATACATAGTCAATATGTCGATGTCAATATAAAGTTTACATTTACGCCGCAATATTATATATTATATACTTCAATCGGTGGAGGATTGGGTGCAGGTTGGTTCCTTTTAACTCCCTCAGTCTCGCCAGCTCTCCCTGCTGCGCAGGGCCACTCCGGTTGGAACAAGGTCGCCTTACTCACTGCCGTTCGTAATTCTCCCTGTTCCTGCCCGTTCTCCGTTTCGCTTACTCGTCCACAGGACGCGCTCAACTCCGAACCTCTAAGAGGGAGCCTTTGGGATGTGCCTTACAAGCTTACATATAGCCTCCCTGTCGAGGGAGGTGGGTTTTGCGAAGCAAAAGCCGGAGGGAGTTAGCCTGCCCTGAAAGGGGAGGTGGATGCGAGCAAAGCGAGCAGACGGAGGGGTTGCATCGGGGCTGCTGTTATTTACGTCAACCCCTCAGTCTCGCCTACGGCTCGCCAGCTCCCCGTAAAGGGGAGCCTTTTGGATTGAGTTTATACTGCACCAAAAGGCGCCACCGCTTGCGGGGGAGCTGTCGGCGTAAGCCGACTGAGGGGGAACATCTCGTGCCATTTTGCATTTCCGATCCGTTCCCCTTTCGTCACGGCTTACGCCGCGACACGAACGCTGGTTGGAATATGGTCGTCTTGCTTCGCTGCCGCTTGCAATACTCCCTATTCCGCCCGATTCTCCCCTCGCTGCATCGCCCACTGGGCGCGCTCGGCTCGAATCCCCCGCAAGCGGGGACAGCTTTTGGTCAGAGATTGAACCATAAGAATGAGAGAGTACACAAAAAGGAGCGCCCCCACGCTCCTTTCTTTAACTTTGTTATGCTTTTTAGCCCTTCACCGCACCGGCTGCAACGCCCTTTATTATGTGCCTCTGGCAGGTGAGATAGAATATGATTATGGGCACAATGCTCAGCAGTATCAGCGCCATTGTAACGCCTAAATCCACCGCGCCGTAGCTGCCCTTTTGATACTGTATCAATATGGGTATGGTCATGTACTTCGTGCGGTCAAGCACCAGATACGGCAGCAGATAGTCGTTCCATATCCACATTATTTCAAGCACGCCAACGCTTATCAGCGTGGGCTTGAGCATGGGCAGCACCACCATGAAGAACGTGCGGAACGGGCCGCAGCCGTCTATGGCCGCCGCTTCCTCTATTTCCACCGGCAATGACTTTACGAACCCCGCGAACATGAATACCGCAAGCCCCGCGCCGAAGCCAAGGTAAATTATGGGTATTGTCCAAGGGGTGTTAAGGCCGACCGATTCAAGCGAGTGGCTCAGGAAGCTGTAATACGGTATATGCACGCTGTCCGCAGTTTTGGCGAGCGTAAACATGACCATCTGGAACGGCACAACCATCGAAAACACGCACATGAGATACACCAGCTTGCAGAAGCGGCTGTTCACGCGGGTTATGTACCACGCGGCCATGGACGTGCAGATGAGTATGAGCGCGGTTGAGAATATGGTTATAACAAGGCTGTAGCCAACCGCCTTAAAGAAGGGGTAGTTGCCGTAATTCATGCCCTTTATGTAGTTATCAAGCCCAACGCAGGATTCCTCCGTTGGCAGGGCAAACGTTTCCGTATTTATGTATGCGTTCGCCTTGAAGGAGTTGATAAGCACGGTAACTATCGGCAGAATGTATATTATGCTTATCACCGCAAACAGTATGGTAAGGAAGATTTTGCTCTTTTTACTGTTTCTGAATACGGAGCGGTTCATTACTGCTGCACCTCCTTTTTGCGCGTTGCATTAAGCTGAATAAGCCCAAGCGCGGCAACCAGCAGGAAGAATATTACCGCCTTCGCCTGGCCCACGCCGCGGGAATTGGAGTTTTGATAGAATGTATTATATATGTTCAGCGCCAGCATTTCCGTGGTCTTTATCACGTTGCCGTCGGCAAGGAACTCAAAGGGCTGGCCGCCGTTCAGCGCCATGTTCTGGTCAAACAGCTTGAAGCCGTTCGTAAGGGAAAGGAACGTGCATATTGTTATGGACGGCATAACGCATGGAATGGTGACATGGAAAAGCGTCTGCCAGCCGTTTGCGCCGTCTATCTTCGCGGCCTCTATCAGTTCCTCCGGCACGCTTTGCAGACCAGCGATGTATATTATCATCATGTAGCCTATCTGCTGCCAGCACATAAGTATTATCAAGCCCCAGAAGCCAAGCGTGCTATCCAGCAGAATGCTGGTGCCGTAGCGGCTTAGTATGCCATCGAATATCATGGACCAAATATAGCCCAGCACTATGCCGCCGATAAGATTGGGCATGAAGAACACGGTGCGGAATATGTTTGAACCTTTTATGCCGCGGGTAAGCGCATAGGCCACAGCAAAGGCAATAACGTTTATTAGTACAAGCGACACTATTGCGAACAGCGCCGTAAACCAAAACGAGTGCATAAAGGAGGAATCGCTCAGGGCCTTTATATAGTTATTAAGGCCAACGAATTTTGCGTTGCTGGTGGTTTTGAAATTGCAGAAGGAAAGGTATATGCCCTTTATGAACGGGTATACGAATCCGATTGCAAACGCGGCCACGGTAGGCAGCAAAAACAGCGGGAACCATTTGCGTATGGTGCCGCTGAGCATATTGCCGTTCACGGCCAGACTGTGCCGCTTTTTCGGCTTTTTTTGTTCCATACAGACCTCCTTTATATTAAGCGAAATAAGGCGAGCCGCCTTATTTTTGATTATACATAATTTTGTGCGCTTTTTCCAGTCCTCAGCCGAAGAAATGAAATTTTCCTCCGGTTCAGGACTGGGCGGGCAAATGCCCGCCCAGAAAGAAGTTGATATGGATTAGATTACTGATTCTGATACTGTACGGCCCAGCCGTTGACGTAGGCGTTTACCAGATCGTCCCAGGAGCCGGTGCCGGCGGAGTACTGGGTCAGAGCGGCAACGATGCCGTCACGCCAGGTTTCCACGTTGGGGGTGTAAGTGAAGTCCCAAGTTACGGTGTAGTTGCCGGCGGCAGCGTAATCCGCAGCGGCCTTGCAGAACACGTTCTCGGGCTCGGCAGCGCTCTTGAACGGGCAGGGGCCGAACTCGTCAGCCATCATCTTGGTGCCGCTCTCGCTGGTTACTACCCAGTACATGAAGTCCAGAGTAGCCTGGATATCATCCTCGCTGGCCTTGCTGTTAACGGCCCAGCAGTTTTCGGTGCCGGAGCACAGGCCGGCCTTTTCTTCACCCTCTACACCGCAGTAGATGGGGATCATGGTCAGATCGTCCTTGTTCATGCCAAGGTCGTTTACCAGGGTGTTGTATTCCCAGGAACCGTTCTGGAAGAACACGGCCTTACCCTGAGCAAATTCAGCCTCGGAATCGCCGGCGGTCTTGCTGGGCAGATCGCTGGGCGCGCAGGTGCTGTTGTTGATGTAAAGATCCCAGATGTTCTTGAAGTTGTCAAGATACTTGCCGGTAACGGTGGCGGGCTGGGAGGTTACGTTGTCGTCACGGAACTCATAGAACAGGGGCAGGTTGGTCAGATGGCCGCTGAAGCGCCAAGAGGAGGAGCTGTCCAGACCTGCGCTGGAGAACGCGGAGAAGCCGAGTTCGTCCTTGCGGGCGGTGATGTCCTCAACAACAGCCTTAAGAGTTTCAAAGTTGGTGATTTCGCTTACCTGATGGCCGGCCTTTTCAAGCAGGGCCTTGTTGACTATAAGACCATAGGACTCATAGCAATAAGCGATGCAGTAAACTTCGCCGTTCTCGCCGAAAAGGTTGAAGTCGTCGGTGTTCATTTCCTTATAAACATCGGTGTCCTTCAGATCCAGGCAATAGTCGCCCCAAGTGGCAAGGCTTGCTTCGTTGCCGCACTGGAACAGGGTAGGCATGCTGCTCTTGTCCATTTCGGCGGTGAGGGTTTCCTCATAGGTGCCGCTTGCAGCGGTAACAACCTGCACGGGTACGCCGGTCAGCTCGGTATATTCCTTAGCCAGCGCCTGCCAGGCCTCATCGGCCTCGGGCTTGAAGTTGAGGTAATACACGGAGCCCTTCGCCTCGGCGGGTTCGGTGGAGTCCACAGGAGCCGCGGTCGGCTCGGTGGTGGCGGGCACGGCGCTCGCCTCGGGAGCCTGAGTGGGCTCAACGTTAGCGTTGTCATTCGCCTGGCAGCCTACCACGGACAGAACCATGGCCAGCATCAATACGATAGCCAGAACCTTCTTCATTGTAGTTTCCTCCTAAAATAAATTTGTTCTTGTTTATGCTAAAGCGCGTTTTGCGCCTTATGCCGTGTTTAATTTATATGCTTTACGCTCGCGCCCTGTATCAGCTCCGTCTCAAGCTGAATGTGCTTCGGTGCGCAGTCCGTGTCCATGCTTTCAAGCAGCAGCTCAACGCTCCTGTCCGCAAGCTCCTGCTGCGGCTGGCGCATGGTGGCAAGCGCGGGGTGATAATACTGCGCAAGCTCAATTCCATCGTATCCTATCACCGATACGTCCTCCGGCACCCTTTTGCCGGAATCCATAAGCGCCCTTGCCGCGCCTATGGCCATTGTGTCCGACATGGCGAATATCGCCGTATAGTCGGGGCCTGTGTACTCCTTTATCCTTTCATATGCGCAGGAGAAGGAGAACGGTGAAACAAGTACGCGGCTGCTTTCAAGCGTTTTGCCGTGCTCCTTAAAGCTGTCCAGCACGCCCAAATACCTTTGATGCGCCATGTTGCAGCCCTGCGTTTCGCCGCTGAGAATCACCATGTTCTCGTGCCCGCAGTCGAAAAGGTAATCAATCGCTTTCTTCGCGCCCTGCCTATCGTCCACGCTCACGCTTGATACGTTGGGCGCGTAGCCCTCCGCCGCGTTAACGGTTGAGTATACGCAGGGGATGGGCAGGCGGCTGAGCATTGCGCCGTTATCCGTATGGCATCCGCCCATGAATATTATCCCGCGCACCTTGCGCTCCGCGTATACGCGCAGTGCCGCCGCGGCTTCATCATCGTTTTCGTCTATATAATGGGGCAAAAACCTGAGCCCCGCGGCCTCTATCCGCTTTTGCAGCAGTTCAAGTATGCCGGAGAAGAAAAGGTTGTTCCGCCCGCGCACTATTACCGCCACGCAGTCGGTTGAAAGCTGCTTCAGGTGCTTTGCGTTGCTGTTCGGCTCGTAGCCGTAACGCTCTATCACTTCCATAACGCGCCCGCGGGTATCCTCGTTCACGTCCGGCCGCTTGTTCAGTACGCGCGATACGGTGCTGACACCCACGCCTGAAAGCCGGGCTATCTCCTTTATCGTCATGCGCGCAACCATACCTTACATCTCTCTTCCGTGCTTACTGCTCTTCAACCAGTGGAACCGTACCCGGCAACGTTTCCGGTATCGTTTCCGGACTTAATTTTAGCAGTGGTTAAAATTATTGTCAATATATAATCGCATTATTTTTGGCAAAATTTTAGCGGGGGAGGGATTGTTTTTTTGTGAGTGCGGATAGTGGCTTTGCTGTTTAACTCAACCCCTCAGTCACGGCTTGCGCCGTGCCAGCTCCCCGTGCGGGGAGCCTTTTGGGTGCTACCACTATCCAAAAGCTGTCCCCGCGTGCGGGGAAAGTGTCGCGGCATAGCCGTGACGAAAGGGGAAAGGCTCGGAGATGCTAAGCTGTTTTAGCATTCCCCCCTCAGTCTGTTCACTGTCGTTCACAGACAGCTCCCCGTAAAGGGGCGCCTTTTGGCGTTCCTTACAAACTCTCATATTAAGCCTCCCTCATTGAGGTTCGGAGTTGAGCGCGTCCTGTGGACGAGTAAGCAAAACGGAGAACGGGCAGGAACAGGGAGAATTACGAACGGCAGTGAGTAAGGCGACCTTGTTCCAACCAGAGTGGCCCTGCGTAGCAGGGGAGGTGGCTTTTGCGAAGCAAAAGCCGGAGGGAGTTAGCCTGCCCTGAAAGGGGAGGTGGACATGAGCGTTAGCGAATGGACGGAGGGGTTGAAAAAGAAAGAGGCTTCACTTATTTACGTCAACCCCTCAGTCGGCTTCGCCGACAGCTCCCCGTAAAGGGGCGCCTTTTGGCGTTCCTTATAAGCTTTTGGCATAAACAAGGGGACGCTCTGCGTCCCCACATCTTCACAATCTCCCACGATCACCCGCCGATAGGCGGATTTCACATGGCGGAGCCATATTTCACATTGCGTAAGCAATATTTCACTGCGCATGGGCGCAATTTCACCGCGCGCGTAAGCCCGCTATTTTCCCGTTTGCGTGCGGTACATGTCCGCATATTTGCCGTTCAGGCGCATCAGTTCATCGTGCGTGCCCCGCTCGGCTATGCGGCCGTTTTCGATGAGTATTATCACGTCCGAATCGCGGACGGTGGAAAGCCGGTGCGCTATTATGAAGGACGTTCTGCCGCTGCAAAGCTTCAGCATTGCGCGGCGTATCTTTTGCTCCGTTACGGTATCGACCGAGCTTGTGGCCTCGTCCAGTATCAATATGGGCGCGTTTGTAAGCACCGCGCGCGCTATCGTCATAAGCTGCCTTTCACCCTGCGAAAGCTCCGCGCCGCCCTGCTCAAGCACGGTATCGTAGCCGTTCGGCAGGCGCTCTATGAACGCATCCGCGCCGCAGATTTCTGCCGCCGCGCGAACGTCGTCCGTCGATGCGTCCGCATGGCCGTAGGCTATGTTGTCCTTTACCGATTGGGCGAACAGCGCCGTATCCTGAAGCACAACGCCGAACGCGCGCCGTAAATCATGCAGCCTGTAATCCCGTATGTCGTGCCCGTCAAGGAGTATTCTGCCGGAGGTAACGTCATAAAAGCGGGTGAGCAGGCTTATTATCGTTGTTTTGCCCGAACCCGTGGGGCCGACTATCGCAACGCGCGTGCCCGCGGGAATTTTGAGGGAGATGCCGTTGAGCACCTGCTTGCCGGCGCCGTAGGCAAAGCACACGTTGTCGAACTCTATTTCGCCCTCTACGTGCTCAAGGGGCAGCGCATCATCTGCATCCTTTGGCTCGCTTTGTTCATCCAGCATTTCAAACATGCGCTCCGCGCCGGCAACGGCGGTTTGGAAGCTGTTATATATGTTTGCAACCTCCATAAACGGGCGCGTAAACTGGCGCACATACAGAAGAAAGCTTGTTATCATGCCTATATCCGTTATGCTGCCGCGAAGGTACATGAGCGCGCTGAAAACGGAAACGGAAAGATAGCAAAGGTTGTTTATAACGTTTGTAATGGGCATAAGGCAGCCGGAATACGCCAGCGCCTTTATGGATACGGCGCAGAGTTTTTCGTTCTTCCGGTCAAAATCGGCCTGCGCCTGTTCCTCGCGGCAGAATGCCTTAACAACGCTCAGGCCGGATATGCTTTCTTCTATCTGCCCGTTAAGTATGCCAAGATCGCGCTGTCGTTCCTTAAAAAGCTTTTTTGTGCGCTTGGTTACCACCTTTGTAAGCAGCGTTATCAGCCCAACGCCCGCAAAGGCGATAAGCGTAAGCAGCGGGCTTGTGAGCATCATCATTACAAAAACGCCTATCACCGTGAAGCAATGCATAAGCAGCTGCGTAAGTGAATTGGATATGGTGGTGCTTATGTTGTCCACGTCGTTTGTAAGGCGGCTCATCAGCTCGCCATGCTGATGCATATCGAAAAAGCTGAGCGGCAGTTCGCGTATTTTATCGAACAATGTCCGCCTTAGGTGATCTATTATGCGCGGGGAAACGGAAGCCATTATGTATTTTTCAAGGAACTTCATAAGCCAATCGAAAACATACATGGCTATGAGCGCGATAAGCGCGCCCGTAACCGCGCTGCCTTGGCTTATCTCCGTTACGGCGCGACCGGTTATCAGCGGGGATATAACCGCCGCAATGCTGCTGAGCGCGGACAGCACCAATATAAGCCCCATGCCGCGGCTTTTTTTGCGCACAAGCTGCCAAAGGCGCATAAGCGTGCCGCGCATATCCTTGGGCTTTACTACCACAAGGCCCTTGCTTGGGCGGGCGATGCCGCTCAGGTTGGACGGCGGCGGTGTTGCTCCGTTAGTTGCCATCGGCTTCACCCCCTATCTGAGAAGCGTATATTTCGCGGTAAAGCGGGCAAATGCGCATCAGCTCATCGTGCGTGCCAAGGCCGCGCATAAGCCCGTTTTCAAGGCAAAGTATCCTGTCCGCCTTCATAACGGTTGAAATCCGCTGGCTTATCAAAAGCACGCTCATGCCCCGCGCGGTTTCGCGTATGCCGCTTAGCACGCGCGCTTCCGTATCGGCGTCAAGCGCGCTTGTGCAGTCGTCCAGTATAAGTATCTTTGGCGTGCGTATAAGCGCCCTTGCGAGCGAAAGCCGCTGCTTCTGCCCGCCGGAAAGGTTCACGCCGCCCTGACCCAATATTGAATCATAGCCGTTTGGCGTATTTTTTATGAACTCATCCGCGCGGGCCGTGCGGCAGGCGGAGTCAAGCTCGGCTTGTGTTGCGTCGCTTTTGCCCCAAAGGAGATTATCGCGTATGGTGCCGCTGAAAAGCAGTGCCTTCTGCGGCACAACGGCTACCGCCGCGCGCAGCGTATGCTCGTCCATGCTGTTCACATTGCAGTCGTCTATATATACCGCGCCCTCCGTAGCATCGTAAAAGCGGGGGATAAGGTTTATAAGCGTTGTTTTGCCCGCGCCCGTGGGGCCGATTATGCCGAGCGTTTCCCCTTCGCGCACGGTCAGGCTTATGCCGCTTAGTGAATCCTTTGCGCTTATGGCATAGGCAAAGGAAACGTTATCGAATTTTATGTTGCCGCGTATTTCGGGCGAAAGCGGGCTTTCCGCGCGCGGCTGGGCGGGCTTTTCGTCAAAAACCTCCTGTATGCGGGCGGAGGACGCCATTGCGCGCACGGCAACGTTTATAACGTTGGCAATTCTTGTAAGGGCGAAAAGCACCTGCGTCATATAATTTACCGATGCCATAAGCTTGCCGATCTCGCCGGCGTTCTGGCTGCGGGAAATATACAAAAGCACAACTATGCCCATGTTCACCGCCAAATTGATAAGCGGATTAAAAAGCGCGTTTGCATGCAGGGCGCTTGCGTTGGCGGCGGCAAGCTCCCCGCTTGCGGCGTTGAACTTCTTTTCCTCCGCTTCTTCGGCATTGAACGCCTTTACCACCCTTACGGATGAAAGGAACTCCCGCGCGGCGGCGTTGAGCGCATCCAGCTTTTTCTGCACCCGCCCAAAGCGCGGATAGCCGACCTTCACATTGCCCAGTATAAGAAAACCCACGATTATAATTATGACTATCAGCACGGGCGCCTGCCGCGGCGTTTGCATTATTATCAGCGCCACTGCACCTATGCAGGTTATGGGCGCCTTGACCATCATGCGCATCATGCTGTTTATGAATTCCTGAATCTGCGTAACGTCGTTTGTTATGCGGGTTATTATGCCCGCTGGCTGCAAAACGTCTATATTTTCAAGGGAGAGCCGCTGCACGCTTCGGTACATATCGCGCCTTAGCTCAAGCGCAACGGTTTGGCTGGTGCGCACGGAAAAATAGTTGCGCATAAGCGCGCCGGCCGCACCAACGGCGGCAATGCAGAGCATTATAAGCCCGTAATGCAGAATTTGGTCAACGTCCGCGTTCTTTATGCCCCTATCCACAATATAGGACATGAACGTGGGCTGCAAAAGATCCGCCGCCGCTTCCAGCGTTAAAAACATTGTGGAGAGCAAAAATGAGATCCAATGGCGTTTTATATATTCGAATATCAGCTTCATGTTATGCGTTCGCCCTGTTTTTCTTGGGATAGCGGGCGGAATAGTCCGCCGTAAGCTTTTCAAGCAGCTTCAAAAGCTCCTCCTGCTCGGTTTCGTTAAGGTTGCTCATCAGCTCATGGCGCACCTTGTCCCGCTTGGCATAGGCTTCCTGCGCGGCGACGCGGCCTTCTTCCGTAAGCGATATGTTTATTGTGCGGCGGTCCTTATCGTTGGCGGTGCGCTGTATAAGCCCCGCCGCTTCAAGCTTTGCAAGCACCTCGCTTGCGGAGCCGGGCTGAATGTCCAGCCGCTCGGTAAGGGCGGACTGGGTTATTACATCGCCGCTTTTCAGCAGCACCGTGAGCACGCGCCGCTGGCTGCCGCGCCCGTCGTAGGTATCCCTGAGCACGCGGCTTATTTTCCAAAAGTTGGAAACAAGCTTGCCCACGGTGTCCTTTTCATTATATGAATACATAAGTGCGCTCCTTTGTATAATTGTTAGGTACCTTGACATTTTGCACCCTTTGACGGAATTTGTCAAGGTACCTAAACAATATTCCCTGTTGTGCGGACGCGGCGCGGGCAATATAATAAAGGAAAGAAAATCTGCGGAGGATGCTATGCATATAGAGCAATTCGTTATGGCATATGAGGTGGAGCAGGATAGGCTCCGCGCGCTGGTGCCGCACGGGTTCAAATCGCTCAGGCCCGTGCTCAGGATAAACGCGGAAATACGCGGCGGCACGCCATACGTTGAGTTCAACACAGCCGTGGAGGCGCAGGACGGCACACGCGGCTGGATAAACATAGGCGCATGGGTGGATGGGAGCTTCACACGGGAGGGCGAAACCGTTGCGTTTGAAACGGACATGCTGCGCATAAGCTTCACGGGGGTCGGCATACAGGGCGGCTGCCCTGCGGAAAAGGACAACGCCGGCTGCTATTATCCGCGCGCGCTTGATTATATGCTGCGCCCTGCGGAAAGGATAGACTTCCCCAAGGAATTTTGTGATTGCAGCTTTACCTGGCTAACAAAGACCGGCACAAGCGGCCAAAGCACGGGCAAATGCGTGCCCGTGTTCCCTACGGAGCCGCAGGTGCTTTACCCGCGGCAGATGTTCTCCGTGACCAACGCCGCCGCAATACCCTGTAAGCAGGTGGTTGGGGCATATAAGGTGGAGTTCGAGCGGGAGCAGCAATAACGCATTCATGAATAACGATACGGAATTATTGAAAAAACGCTTTGCGGAGCTTTCCCGCCGCGCGGACGGGCGCGGCTGCTTGCTGTACAGCGGGTTTCTTTCGCTGAACGAGCAATCCGCCCTTGCGTCCATAGCCCGCACGTTGCCCGCGCCGTATTCGCTTTACGGCGGGGCGGACGGGTGCGAACGGCGCATGGCGCGCTTTGGCTACGCGGAGGGAGACGACACGGAAGGCTACCCGATAGACATAATAGAAATTGCACCAAAGAGCGAGAAGTTCGCGTCCGACCTTACCCACCGCGACTTCCTGGGCGCGCTTATGCACACGGGCGTTGAGCGCGAAAAGATAGGCGACATAATAGTGCGCGGCAAGCGTGCCTATGCATTTGTTGAAGCGCCGCTTGCGCCGTACTTTGCGGATACGCTTGAAACCGTGGGGCGGACGAGCGTTGTCTGCCGCGCGGGCGCGGTTGTGCCGGAAGGCGAGCTTTTCCGTGCGGAGGAGAGCATTGTGCGCGTATCAAGCCTTCGCCTTGATGCATTGATCGCGCAGGCGTTCCGCCTTTCCCGCGGCGATGCGGCGGAGCTTTTCACGGCGGAGCGCGTATTTGTGAACGGCGCGCTTGCAAAGGGCCCTTCCGCTGCGCCAAAAGAGGGGGACATAATCTCCGCCCGCGGATTCGGAAGGTTCATATTCTCCGCCGTATCGGGCCAAAGCAAAAAGGGCAAGCTGGTGGTGGAGATAAAAAGGTATGTGTAATGATTTGATAAAGGGAGGCACAGCGCATGGACACGAACGCATATGAAAGGCCGCTTATACTGGCGCCGGTCGGCGGGGCGGAGCAGCTTAAGGCGGCCCTGCGCACGGGCGCGGACGCGGTGTACCTTGGGGCAAAGGGCTTCAACGCGCGGCGCAACGCGGAAAACTTTGCCGAAACAAGCCTTGAAGAAGCCATTGCGCAGTGCCACGAGCGCGGGGTGAAGGTGTTCGTTACGCTGAACACGCTCGTTACGGACGATGAGTTTTCCGCGCTTACCGCGGAGCTTGACGATATTGCCAAAGCGCAAGCGGACGCGGTGATAGTGCAGGACATGGGCGTTATGTCCCTTATCCGCGCACGGTACCCCGAACTGCCGCTTTATGCTTCCACGCAGACAACCGTGCATAATGCCGAAGGCGCGGTGCTGCTCGATAAGCTTGGCTTTAAGCAGGTGGTGCTTGCGCGGGAGCTTTCCGCGCGGGAGATACGCACAATTCAGGCCGCCTCACCCATACAGATAGAGTGCTTCGTGCATGGGGCGCACTGCATGTGCATGAGCGGGGCGTGCTATCTTAGCGCAATGCTGGGCGGGCGCAGCGGCAACCGCGGCCTTTGCGCGCAGCCGTGCAGGCTGAATTTTAAGCTGGGGAAAAAGGAGCGCGCGCTTTCACTGAAGGATATGTGCCTTATAGGCCACATGGATGAGCTGATGCAAAGCGGCATACACGCGCTGAAAATAGAGGGGCGCATGAAGCGGCCCGAATACGTAGCCGCTGCCGTTACCGCCTGCCGTCAGGCAGAAAACGGCGAAAAGCCGGATATAGAAACGCTGAAGGCCGTGTTTTCGCGAAGCGGCTTTACCGATGGATATTACACAGGCCGCCGCACGGCGGATATGTTCGGCGCACGCAGCAAGGAGGACGTTATGTCCGCCGCGGCGGTGCTGCCCAAGCTTGCCGCACTTTATGCTTCCGAACCGCAGACAGTTCCGCTTTACGCAAGATTAAGCGTACACATAGGGCAGGAAGCGGAGCTGTTCATGACGGACGGCACATTCAACGTAACTGCACACGGCCCCGCGGCGGAGCGGGCCAAAACGCAGCCTATTACCGAAGCATCCGCGCTGAAGGCGATAGGCCAAACCGGCGGCACGCCGTACTACATTGACCATGCCGAATTTGACATGGACGATAACGCCATGCTGCCCGTATCCGCGCTTAAGGCCATGCGCCGCGAAGCGATAGCAGACATAGCCGCCCAGCGCACCGCAAGGGAACCATATAAAAACACGGAAGCGGTCCTGCCCGTGCCCTGCCCGCATACCGCAGCAGAAAGAATAGCGCTGCGGCTGAGATTCGATAGCTTTGCGCAGCTGTTCGATCACCCCGATGCGGAGGCGATAATACTCGGCGTGGATGAAATAATTGCGCACGAGGAACTGATAGACCGCTTCGGCGAAAGGCTTTTTGCCGAGCTGCCCGCGCTCTGCTTCCCGGAGGACATGCCAAGGCTTAGGGAAAAGCTTATTCGGCTGCAAAATGCCGGCCTTCGCCACGTTACGGCGGACAATTTGGGCACGGTGCAGCTTGGGCTTGAGATGGGCTTTAGCGTGCATGGGGACAGCTCGCTGAACATACTCAACAGCCACTCGCTTGAGCTTTTTGAATCGCTGGGCCTTGCGGACGCAACGGTTTCGTTTGAACTGAAAATGAACCTTATACGCAGGCTTGGCGGCAATATGCGCCGCGGCATAATAGGCTACGGCTATCTTGCGCTGATGAAAATGCGCGCCTGCCCCGCCAAAGGCGAAAACGGCTGCGGCGGCTGCACGGGCAAAAACGTGCTTATAGACGAAAAGAAGGAGCGTTTCACAATGCTTTGCCGCAATAAAAAGTATGCTGAGCTTCTCAACAGCGTGCCGCTTTACATTGGGGATAAGTCCTACGGCGGCGTGGATTTCATAACGCTGCGCTTCACCACCGAACCGCGGGAGGAAGCCATGCGCATATGCGACATGTTCGTAAACGGGCAGGCGCCCGATTTCCGCAGGACCGGCGGGCTGTATTACAGGGATCTTCTGTAAATTTATATGCTTGCATTTGCGCGGCCGCTGCTATATAACGACATCGGTTAAATAACGCTAACTCGATGCGGAGGTGCGGCAAAGGCGCGCTACCAAAGCATACTGGCAAATGTGAACGAATTTGACCGCGACGACAGATTCCTTGTGAATATACTCAGCGGCGCAATGCTTGCGGCGGTATATATTGGCCTTTAATGCACAGGCCAAGCTGAAGCAGAGCGCTGAAAGGAGCCGCACGCGCACGCCCAATCCGTATTCATGGGTATTTGACTACACGCCAGACCCCGACATAAACAGCTACACCGCAACGTTTTACACCTGAGGATTGTGCCATCTGCTCAAAAGCCTCGGCATAGCTGAGGGAGTTTCTACATCCTCAAATCCTTCCCCCTTAGCGTTATCGCCGCATACTCGCGGGAGGCGAACAGGCGGGAGAATATGCGCTCGCCGTATTGGGTGAAAAGCTCGTTCTTTGTAAGGTTTGTGGCTATTACCGTGGCCTTGCCGGAAAACTGCCGCTCGTTTATGGCGGCAAAAAGCGTTTCTATCGTAACGCCCGGTATCATCGGCTCCGTGCCGAGATCGTCCAGCAGCAGCAGCTCCGCCCCCGTCAGCTCCGGCCCGGCCTCGTGCCGCCGTACCGCGCGCAGCGCCGCGTCTATCAAATTATATGCCGTGTATTTTTTCACGCTGTAGCCGCGCCGTATCGCCTCGCGCCCTATGCTGTCCATAAGGAAGGTTTTGCCAAGGCCCGTTTCGCCCATAAGCAGCAGCCCCTTCGCCCCGCCTATTTCAAGATTCCCGGCGTATTGGGCGCAGATCTCCGCCGCGCGGCGCGTGCGCTTTAATTGCTCGGGGTCTTTGAATATGTTTTCGTTAAAGCGGTCAAAGCCCGCGTTTTCGCTTATGCCGGAGGATGAATATTTCCGCCCCGCCAGCTTCAGCCGTGCGCACGGGCAAAGCTCCCCGTTTTCAAGGTAGCCCGTGTCGGAGCATTTTTCGCAGGCGTAGCGCGGCAGAAGATCCTCCATCGTCATGCCCCGCTCGCTCAGCATCCGCGCCCGCTCCGCGTAAAGCGCGGCAAGCTTTTCCGCCGTATCCCTTCTTACTTGGTCGCGGTTTTCGGCCTTTATCAGCTCCAGCCCCCTGTTGAAGGATACCTGCCTTATCTCCTCGTCAATCTGCCTCAGTTTCGGCATGGCGGTATATGCGGCGTGCTTGCGCTGCGCGGCCTCTGCCTCGGCGCGGGCGCGGCTTGTGTCGTATTGCTTTTTTATGTCCTGCGGCAGCATGTCCTTCTCCTTTTTCGGGATAGATATGCTTAATTATAATCCGCATTCGCCCGGCGGGCAAGGCCGTTTTATTCGGCCTCGCTCTCGTTCTGCGCCTTTGTCAGCATGCCCTTTAGCCGCTTTGGCACGGGCAGGCCCAGCTCCGCCGCGTTTTCCATTATGCTTATGGCCTCGTTCGCCGTGTAAAACAATATCACCGCCGCGCGTATGGCCTGATTCGCCGCGGGTATCACCCTGTCCGCAATGCCGGCAACGGCTACCAGCGCGAATATAAGCGCCTTTTTCATAAGCCCCTTGAAGCCAACGCTGCTGTTAAGCTTCCCGTTCACCGCCGCGCATATAACGCCCGTAACGTAGTCTATCGCTACAAGCGCTATCAGCGCCGTTATCAGCGCATCCCACGGTCCCCAAAGGTACGCCGCCGCGCCGCCTATTGCCGCAGCCGCGCTTTTTATCCACATTGCTATTTTATCGCCCATTTCGTTCCTCATTTTTTCTTTCTCCTTTATGCATATTCTATATATTTTGCGCTCATGTATCCCGTGAGCAGCTTTCCCTTGCAGCATATCGCAATCCTGTGCCAGCCGTTTTGCTCCGGCAGTGCAAGTAGCCTATCCCCCCTGTGCGCGGTTGCAAGAATCGGATATGTTCCGCCCGCGCCGCTGCGCACATATACGCTTTTGCCCGTGCAGCGCCCGTAGGAGGGCATGTCCGCGTCAACCGTGCCTATGCCCTGTTCGTTCAGCATTTCAAGCGATGCAAACCGGTTCCACCCGGCCGCGTCCAGCCTTTGCTTTATAACTCCGCTGTCCCTGCCCCGCGCGTCCACGGCGTATCCGCTGCCGATATATACGCCCACGTGGGTTATCTTTTCCCCGTTGTGGCGGAACACAAGGTCGCCTGCGATAAGCTCTTCCTTCGCCTTTTCCTTGGCAATGGCAAAAAGTCCCCGCGCGCTCAGATCCCGCGTAGTGTAGCCCTTTATGTCCCGTATGTAGGCCATTATAAGCCCGCTGCAATCATAGCACGTAACCTCGCTTGCGCCCTCCGTGAGCCTTTGCCTTATGCCGCTTATGGCGCGCCGCGCGTTTTCTTCGCTATTCTTCCTTTGCCTTACCCAGCTTTCGAAATTATCGCTCACCTTTCTTTGGTTCATATATACCGTTCCGTCGCGCCGCACCTTATGCCCCTGCGCTCCCCAAACGTATGCGCTGCCAATCTGCGCGCATATCCATGCGGTGAATTCCTCTCTGCGCGTCATGCTCATGCCCCTCCCTTCGCCGCCTCAAGCTCGGCAATAAGCGCCTCCGCTTGGGCCTTTATTGCATTGAATTCGTTCACGCGCGCCGTCTCCGCGCTCCTTCTGCCGCTCTCCGCCGTGCTTCGGCCGGCTTCGGCGTTGTTTCTCAGCGTTTCGCTGCTCACGCGCTGCTTTTCCGCCTGCCTGCGTATTGCCTCCGCGCTTGCCCTCTCTTTTTCCGCCGCGGCTATGGCCTCGTTTTGGCTCAGCATTGCTTCAAGCCTTGCCTGCATGGCCTGCGTTTCCTTTATCAGCGCCGTAAGCAGCGGATATTCCCTTGTGGCGGCAAGCGTATCGCCGTTCAATATGCCGCGCCTGCATTTGAAATTGAACTGCGCCGATGTTACAAGCGTTGTTAAGTCGCTTCCGGAATACACCTGTATTTCGCTTTCCACCATTCCCGGCGCAACGGAGGAGGCAAAAAGCTCTATGCTTATTTCGTTCATGCTCTGCCCGCCTATTGTCACGCCGCCGTTTTGCTCCGCGCTGTCCTGGCACACGGTTTCGCCGTTCGATTTTGAAAACAGCGCAAGCACCCTGCATCCGGTCAGGTCAACGGCCTTGCCGTCGTCGTTTAGCGTTATGCTCAGCGTGTTGCCCGTGTCCCCTTCCACCACGCTGAACTCCCTGTTTGAAATGCTCCTTGCAATGTCCAGCGTCACCTTAAAGCTTTTCGTCACCTTGCCCATCGCCATGTATCCCTCGCCTTATCGTAATTTTTGTTGGATATGCTCTTCACGCCCGCGCTCCCCAGTATCGGGAAGGCGCTTCGCACGGTGCGGTAGCCATCCTTACCGAGCGCATCCTCAAGCTCCGTGCGCATCATTACCCATTCGCTCGCGCCGGAGTTATACAGCATTGATCTTTCCGGCGCGCTCAGCCCGCTTACGAAGCGCACATAGTCCAACGTGGACATATTTTTGCTTGCCGTGCTGCTTTTGCCGCTTCTGCCGCCGCTGCCCTTAACGGCGCGCGCCGCGTTGTTCATATATGAATTGAACCATTGGGAGGCCAAATTCATCGCCGTGGTCTGCGCGTTGTATGCGTACTGCGCGTTCTGCAGCTGCGCCTGAAGGCTCATGGATTGATATTTTTCAAGCGCGGCGGCAATGCGCTCGGCAAGGGTCGCGGTATACTGCGCCTCCATAATTGAAATGTCGCTCTGCACGTCGTCGTCCTCCCTCTCCTTCATGCTGGATACATAGGTCGATGCGCCCATGCCCCTGCTCACCGCGTCCGCGTCAAGCTCCGCCTTTGCGGTTTCGCCCGCGGCGCGGCGCTTTGATATTGCAAGATCAACGCCCGGCCTTAGGTAGCTTGATATGTCCTCCTTCAGCTCCGCCTTGCTCGGCACGCTTACCGATATGCTCGGCACGTTGAGCGCGCCCAAAATAGTGTCGTAATACTCCTGAAATTTGCTCATTGAGCTTGCGTTTGCATATCGTTCGTATGCGGCCTGCGTGTTCGGGCCCCATATGCCGTCCGCCTTTACGCCCAGCTTATTCTGCCATTCGCGCACGTCCGCGCGACTGTTCACGCCGTCCGGCGTGGTGTATCCTTTCAGGTAATAGCTTGCCATGTTTGTTTTTCCTCCTTTGTCAGTTTCCGCTTTCAAGCGCCCTAAGCCGCGCCTCAAGCTCCTCTATCTTCTGCGTAAGTATTATAAAGTTCTGGTTCAAGCAGTTTTCGTTGGCCTTCATGTCGTCCTCGGCCGTTTGGCTTTCCTTTACGGCGCTTAATGCAATGGTGTACAGCGCCCGCATGTCCATCGCCATTTATTCCGTCCTCCTTCGCGTTTCAAATTCCAGCTCCATGCCGCTTTTAAGCGCGAACCGCCCGCCGGCTTCGTTATATATGCGCATGGAAAAGGTTCTGCCTTCGTTTTTCAGCGGCACTTCAAGCACCGTCCTTTCGTCCTTTGGCAAAAGGGTTCTGTACGCGGCGGCGTTTTGGCCAATGTGCATGTCTATAAGCGCGGCGCTGTCGCGCGCATCGCTCCTGCCGCGAAGATACAGCCGCTTCATGCTCTTTATGCTGCCCTTGTCGTAAAGATCGCTCACGGGTGTGTTCCAGTATGCGTTTATCTCCGCGCCGTCGTATGTTTCGCCTTCGTCCATGCGGCAGATGCGGCGGTTTTCGTTGGCAATATAGAGCGTGCCGCCGCTTGCGCAAATATCGTACGCCCTAAAGCCGCGCCTTATCATATACGCGGCGCGCATAATGTCGTATTCTATTACGGCGTTGGCCTTATCCCCGCCTTCGTCTATCGTAAAATACAGCTTATCGCGGCATATGGCCCCGCGGCTTGCGGCGGTGGATGCGGACACAAGCGCGTTTTGTATGCGCCGCGCGTCGCCCATAAGCTGGGCGTTCACGCCGTTGAAAATGCACAGCCCGCCCTGCGTAAGAAAAAACAGGCTGCCAGCCCGCTTTACTATCGCGCTGTACACCGCCGTTTCCGTGCGGCCCTCAACTTCTTCAACGATAAAGTTGCCCGGCTTATCGCCCAGCAGGCGATATATGCTGTCCCGCTTGAATATGATAAGCTGGTTGCTCAGCGCGGAAAGGCCCACTATCGGGTCGCTCTTCATGCTGCCCACCTCCGTATGCCCGCCTTCAACATTCGGGCTTGCTTCAACGCTGCCCCAGTTTTCTATGCTCCTGCCCCCGCCGGGAAGCTGCGACCAATAAAGCCTGTTCGGGTTTTCCGGATCTCCCGCGGCGAAAAGGCGGCTTCTATACATCGCCAAATATCCGGCCTTTTTGTCGGATACCCCTTCCGCGCTGCCGAAGGGCTTAGCCTCGTCCCCATCGAACTTTATAAGCTGCCTTTCGCCGGTGGCTATTATCAGATTATCCTTTGAATTTATCTGCGCCTGCGCAAAATCGAAGCGGTGCTTTTCAAGCGGGGTGGTGAAGGCGTATATCTCCTGCCACGCGCCGTTTTTATAGGCGTATATGTTCTCCCCCGCCGCGGCTATGAACATTTCCCCGTCCGGCGTTGAAAATATGCGTATGGCGTGAATATCCCCCGTGCCGGGTATGGGCGCTTCAATATGCCTTACGCAGCCGCGGCACACGCTCAAATTTCCGCCCGCCGTGTCCATGTTGCAGGCGTCCGGACTCATTGCGCTTTTAAGCGCGTTTTCGTCTCTGGATTGGTCAATGCCTATGAACTCGTTTATTCTGTATATTGCCCTTGCCATGCTTTCACCACCTGTTCTTCAGCATATACGCGTCCCTGCCGCCCATGTGCGGCCTAAGCTTCTGCTTGCCCGTTTCATAAAGCTGAAAATATATGTTGCCGCCGCGCTGCGTGTTTACCTCGCCCGATGCCCGCTCCCGCGCAACAACATAGGTCACTATAAGCTGCTGGCACGCTTCGTTCAGCTCCGGCTCGTCCGTGGCATTCGTGAGCATTCTTGGCATAAAGCGGTACGTTATCTCCGCCTCGCCGTCGTCCGCGTTCACCCTGACCATGCCCGCGCTGCGTTCGTCCGCGTAAAAATCCGCCTCGCGCCCGCATTGGCGTATGCTCATCACCCTTATGCATTCGCGCTCAAGCGCATTGCAGTCTATGCGGCCGTTTGCTATCGCCGCCTTCTCCGTGCGTATCGGGCGCACCGTAAGCGCAAGGTCCATTATCGCGTCGTTTGCAAAGCCTGTCAGCTTGTCGCGCCAGGTGTCCATGGTCTGCGCGTCGTGCCCGCGGCCTGTCTGTATAAGCGCGCTGACTATAATGTCGTTCAGCGTCATTTGTTATCCCTCCTTTACCCAAGCCTTTTGCCCATGCCGCGCCTGTATGCAAGGGTTTCGTTCCTGCTTTGCTCGCGCAGCATTTCGCTTTCCTCTATCAGCTCCGCCACGTTTTTGGGCACCTTCACCTTTATTCCGCGCTTAATCCTGTAAAACGTGCCGTTCACCCCGCCCTCCCAGGGATAGTCCTCTATCCCCGGGAAAAGCGGCAGCATTATCTCCGTCTGCTCCTGCGCGTCAATGCGCATTTTCTCCGCCGCGTTCATCCTGCTTGCTCCTTTCCTTTTGCTTAGGCGCTCGCGCCGTGCTCTATGCGCACTATCCAAAGCTCGTTCAGTATTACCGCCGCAAAGCCCGTCACCTTCGCGCCCACAGTTGCGCGCTGATCGAGCGGATCGTCCGCGCCTGCGCTGCCGCGCGGCTTAACTATGCTTTCAAGCGCGCCGTTTTCAAGGTCTATAACCCCGTATGCGTCCCTGCCGAATATAACGCTCATGTGTACGTCCGCTGCCTTCTTGTTCGCGTCAAGCTTGCCGGCCTCGGTGGTGTATACTATCGAGTCCTTTGCAAGCGCGTTTGAAAGGCTTACCGTAAGGGTTATGCTCTTTGCCGCCTTATCAATGCTTTTCAGGTTATACGTTGCGCTGCCCACGGTCACCTTTTTCAGGCGCATAAGCGTTTCCGCCGCCCTGTCGGTCATTTCGGCAACGGTGAAGGTGTCGCTTCCCGCTTCGTGGGAAACGAGCTTTGTCAGCATAGCCTGGCGTATGACCTTCGCCTCTGTCGATTCAACGAAAACAACGCCGAACAGCCTGCCTATTTCGCCGGAATATATGTTTTCCGCGCCGCTGTATTTGGAAACGTCCTGCCACAGGCTGTCGTTCTGAAGATCATACACAGCGTCCGGGGAGCAGACGCAGATATAGTGCGGCCTGCGCCCGTCGTCCGCAAAGGGACGCGCCTTGGCCTTTTTAAGCGTGCGCACGGCCTTGCGTATTTCGTTCACGGTAAGGGTATCGGTCGAATCAATCTGGTTCCTTGCGGTTTTCCCGCCAACGTACTGCACGTTTGTGCCGCCGCACACGGCGTCCCTTGTTACCCATTCCATAACGGTGCCTATCTGCTCGCCCAGCAGCTCCGCGCTGTCGCTCAACACCTTATCGTACGCGGTATCCTCCAGCATATCGCTCACCTCAACATATGCGCCGTACTGCGCAAGGGTGGCCTCCACGCTGCTTTGGGAAAGGGACTGGCCTTCGGGCGTTTTGCCCTCCTCAAGCGCGCACATATTGTCGTCCACGTCAAAAAGATTCCATCTGCGGAATTCAACGTGCTTGCCGTTGTTCAGCGGCACGGTGCGCTTCTGCCCGTATTTGGTGAATACAAAGCGGGTCTTTGCGCCCTCAAGCAGCTGCCTGTCGTAATAGTCCTTGTTAAGGGCGGTGGTGTTAAGGGTTGAATTAGTGGTGTTCATAATCTGTTGTTCCTTTCTTTTTCGTCATTATTGTTGTTTTGTTCACTGTCCGAACCTGCGCCGCTTGAAGCGGGCAAATTCCTCGCTGCTCATGGTTGAAAAGTCCGGCTCCGCGCTCACGGGTATAATCGTCCTCATGGGCGTGGGCAGCGCTTGGCGGGCCTTCAGCTTTTCTATCGCGTCGCGCTCGCCGTCGCTGCGGGCGTTCTTCGCGCCCTCCGCGGCCCATTCCGCCTCCTTTATCCTTATTGCAAGCTCCGCGGGCATTTGGCGCAGCATTTGCAGAAATTCGCCGTCCGAAAGGTAGCTTTCTATGCCCCTTGCAAGCCGGCCTTCCTTTTCCATGCGCTTGAGCGTTTCCGCCGCCCTTGCGCCCACAATTTCGCTGCTCTTGGGCGCGTATTCGCCGGTCAGCATGGCCTCCGCATCGTCGCTTGTCAGCGCATAGCCCTGCGTAAGCCCGTCCATTATCTGGCAGCCGAGCCTGTACTCTATGCTGCCCTCGTATGCTTCGCGCACCTTTTCGGCAAGGGATATTTCCTCCTCTCCTTCCGCTCCCCCGCCCGTGTTCACCTCCACGCCTTCGCTCATGAGCTGCCTGAGCGCCGCGTTCACCGTCTCCCGTCCGGCAGGCTGTTTTGTTTTTTCGTTCATGGTTTCTCCTTTCTCCCGTTTCGGGTATAAACGTTTTTGGGTACAAAAAAAGCGCCCGTTTCCGGACGCCCGCATAAAAAAAGAACTGCCTTGGGGGGCCGCCCCTTGACAATTCTTTTATCGTAAACATTATAACCCGCCCAAAAGCGCAAGGCAAGTGCAAAATTCAGGCAATTTTATCTTAAATTTGGGCAGAAAGAGTGCAATCCAATCCTTCTTTTTCTCAGCCAAACAGGTGTTTTTTTATCGGATTCAATGCAGCCAAAAGCGGCATGCCCACCGCGTAGCAGCTTATTGCCTCCCCCGCGCCTACATACAGCGCGCAGACCGGATAGCTTACACCTACCTGATAGCCGTAGCACAGCACCGCGCCCACAACAAGCGCGTTCATAACAACCGCCGGCAGCGGCGCAAGCCATTTGCTCATGCCCCTTTTGCCCATATATGCCGTTATAAGCGCGGCGATGAGCGTTGCAAGGCTGCCGAACACAACATCGAACCACATTGCCCCGGTAAGCATATTCGCCGCCGCGCAGCCCACAAAAAGGCCAATTGCCATCTCCGGCGCGAAGTACGGCAGCACGCACAGCCCTTCGGACAGCCTTAGCTGCATAAGCCCGCTGCTTATGGGCGCGATTGCAAGCGTGAACAATGCATAAAGGGCTGCAACCGCAGCCCCCCCCACAAGCCTTAACAGTCCCGCGCGGGAATTATTTGTTGGCAAGGTAGTCATTGAGCTGCTTAGTCAGTTTGTCCGCGTCTATGCCGTGCACCGCGCAGGCCTGCTCCAAATTTTCGCCGCTCGCCATTACGCAGCCAAGGCAATGCATGCCGCTTGAAAGCAGTATGTCCGCCAGCCCCGCATCCGTGCGCAGTATCTGTTCGATTGTCATGGTCTTTTCGATCATTTTTGTTAATCCTCCGTTGTAATATTCTTCGCCCCTTACGGTGCGTTTCTTTTCGTGGCTATATTCTACCATATTGCTGGGATTATTTCAATAACGCCCCGCAATATGGCCCCAATTCAATGTTTAGCGTGCCGTTTTCGCTTTCATACCGCCTGTCTGTAAGCGCGTCGGTCATGCTGTTGGGCATTTTCAGCCCGTCCGTGTCCGGCCCTTGGGTAAAATCGGCCGCGCTTACGGCAACCCGCTTTACCTCACCGCTCCGGTTTACTATGCTTAGGGCTGTCTCATTGCCATCATAGCGGGCTGTAATGAACACGTCTTTATCCTTTGCGGCGAATACGCACTTGCCGCGGCGTATTGCGCGGCTTTCCTTCCGCGCGGAGGCTATCGAAATAAAGCGGCCCTGTATTTCCGCATCCTCGCTGCCCCAGGGATAAGTCCGCCTGCTGAACGGGTCCGCCATGCCCTGCATGCCGGCCTCGTCCCCGTAATATATGCACGGTATGCCCGGGTGGGTAAGCTGAATCAGCTGCGCAAGCGTCATAAGCTTTTTCGCCGTATTAAGCCTGCTTTCCTCCGGCACGAAGTGCGCCTGCACCTCCCGCGATACGCTGCGCCTGTCCGGCGCGCCGGCAAGCACCGTAAGCAGCCTTACCGTATCGTGGCTTGAAAGCATGGTCAGGCAGGAATCATAAAAGGGCTTTGGATAATTCTGCCTAAGCGCAGTAAGCGCAAGGCACAATGCCTCGGCATCCTGCTTCCCTGTAAGGAAGGAAATTACCGCGTCCGCAAAAACGTAGTTCATAACCCCGTCAAGCTCCCGCCCGTCGGTATATTTTCGTCGCCCGCAGCCGCCCTGCTTGGTGCTTGCGTCCTCCCAAACCTCGCCTATAAGTATGCCGTCCTTCGCCCGCGCCTTCAGCTCCCGCCTAAGGAATGCGATGAATTCATCCGGCAGCTCGTCCGCCACGTCCAGCCGCCAGCTTTCTATGCCAAGCTTTGCATAATGGTCTATCACCCCCGCGACGAACGCCATATAGCCGCGGTTGGTCTCCTTTACCTCGGGCAGCGACTTAAAGCCCCACCAGCAGCCGTATTTATCGGGAAAACGGCTGAACTCGTACCAATCATAGTATGCCGAGCCCTCGCCCTGATACGCGCCCAGCCCCGGGTAATTCCCCCTGCGGTTGAAATACACGCTTTCGTCCCCCGTGTGGGAGAATACGCCGTCCAGCATAATGCTTATCCCCCGTGCCCTTGCCGCGCGGATGAGCTTTTTCAGCCCTTCTTCCCCGCCCAGCATATCGTCCGCGCGGTGATAATCGCCGGTGTTGTAGCGGTGGTTGGACTGCGCCTCGAACACGGGGTTCATATATATCAGCGTAACGCCAATGCTTTGCAGGTAGTCAAGCTTTGCCTCTATCCCTTCAAAGTCCCCGCCGTAAAAGTCGCGCGGGTCGTAATCCTTCTGCCCGGGCAGCGGCGTCCAAAGCACCTCCTCGTTCCAGTCCTCGTGCTTCACGGTTGTCCAGCCGAGTTCTTCCCGCCTGCCTGTGCGCGCAAGCCCGCCGCGGCCTATTCTGTTGAACCTATCGGGGAAGATCTGGTACGCCGTCGCGCCCTCCGCCGCCTTGGGCGTTTCAAACTCCCGTTCGTATACGGTTATCTGCCAGGAGTTAGGATCGTGCGTGAATATCCGGCTGCCGCCGCAGCCAAGGGGGGATTCGCTCCCCAGTATGTAGCCGCCCTCGTCCGTATCCAGCAGGAAGTAATACCATTCAAGCCCGCTCGTCCCCGCGTAAAACGTGAAGCCGAAGCCCGTGTCCGTGCGCACGCCGTGCTCTATGCGCTCGCGCCCTTCCATCCATATTCTAAGCCGCGCATTGCGCACGCCCTCGCCGCAGTCTATATTCAGCGTTATCCTTTCGCCTTCCGTTACCGCGCCGAAGGGGAACCTATACCGCAGCTGCCGCGAATCGTGCGCGGCGAATGATCTTCCTTCCATATTTATTCCTTTGAGTAGTCCAGCACTATCACCCTGTCGCTCCCCAGCGTATCCGCGCTAAGGTGCGCGGTGCTGCTGCGCATGTAATGCACCGGCCTGTCCTTTATCAGCTTTATGCAGTTCCCAAGCTCGTTCAGCTCAAATTTGAGCGCGGGGGTTTTATAGTGCATGGGTATTACCACCTTCGGCTTTATCGCTTCAACTATTGTTTCCGCCTCTTCGCCGTCTATCGTATATACTCCGCCCACGGGTATGAGCATAACGTCTATTCTGCCCATGCGCGCCATTGTGGCTTCGTCCGGCACCTCACCTATATCGCCCATGTGGGCTATGCGCATGCCGTCAAATTCAAATACGAAAACTATGTTATTGCCGCGTTTTTTGCCGCCGTCGTGGTCGTGATATGTGCTTATGCCGCTTATGCGCACGTCGCCCGCCCTGTATTCCCCGCTTTTGTCTATCCTTACGGGGTTGCCCAGCGCAAGCGCAGCGTAATTATGGTCGTGATGATCGTGGCTTATTGTCAGTATGTCGCATTCCTGCGGCGCTATTTCGTAGCCCGTAGCCGCGTCGCACGGGTCGCAAAGTATGCGCGTTCCCTTGTCCGTAGTCATCAAAAAGCAGCTGTGTCCCAGCCATTGAATGGTCATTTCCCCCATCCTCCTTGTTTCTTATATCTCTTATTATAAACCTATTATCTTCCTGCCCGCGCTCATCAGCGCGCTGCCGGCCATGCCTATAAGCCCGCATTCGCGGCGTATGCTCTCCCGCTCCTTGGTCGGGATATCCTTGAGCATCTCACGAACGGCAAGCGCCGCTTCCTTCATGCGTGCCGCTGTACGTTTGGCATCCTGCGGATATGCCGTGACGCCCATAAGCAGCCACGCCGCACGCTTTATGCCGTCCGTATCACAAAGCCCCCTGTCCCCTTTGCGCGCAAGGGTCATAAGCTTCAGCTCGGCATAGCCTTCGTCCGTATCGCCGTCCGGCTCATGCTCGCTCTGCTCTGCATCCGCCATGGCTTTTCGCAAAAGCGAAGCAAGCGTATCCGCGTCAAGCGATATGGCTATGCTTTTCCCTGTTATCTCCGCCGTGCAGCCCACGGCTTCGCGGCAGCGCGCGGCAATATCATTTGCGTATGCTTCATCCGTGCAGGGGACTATAGCATGGCAGTTTTTTGCATAAACGGCTTTAGACCGCCCGGCGGGCAGTCCCGTAACGGCGCGGTCTAATGCGGCGGTAACCTGGGCGTAAGCGTTGAACATGTGCGTTTCTCCCGCGGCAGTTTTCTATATTTTAACTGCCTTTCGCCCGTTGTCAATGCTTAGCGATAAAAGTCCCTCAATTTTTCGGTTTTTTTGCTTTTTGTGCCAAAATCAGGCCGTAAGCTGCCCGTTTTCGGTGTTTATAATAACGAATATCTGCTGCTCGGCTCCCGTTTGCGCGTCTATATAAACAATATATTCGTCCTCCCCGCAGCGGCCCTTGAACTCGTAGCACAGCCGCTCCGTCTCAACGGTGATGGGAATAAGCGCAAGCTCTCTTGATTCTATTTCAAGATTAACGCTCACCTTCGCCTCCGCTTCCTCCGGGCTTACGGCGGGCGTTGGCATTTCCCTTTCCGTGTGGCTGAAAAGATAGTTCCGCGCATCCGCGCCTATCACTTGGTTCGTTTCAATGTCCACCCAAACCTTCACAAGGTCGTTGTAAAGTATTATGTCGTCCTTGGTCGCGGCAAAGTTTATCACCCCCGCGCCGGAATAATACTGCGCGTATGTTGCGTGCATATCATCAAACCCCGCCTTGCCCAGCCATTCAAGCGCGGCCTGCTTCATGCGCTCCCGCGTGGCCTCGTCCGGCATTTGGTTTTCGCCGCCCGCCGCGCTGCCCATGAACCAAACTATCTTTCCCCCGCGCTTGGCTATGGATATTCCCGTTTCGCGCCCCTGTTCATCGGTCGCGGTGAAGTCCCAGCTTGCTATGGTGCCTTCCGTCTCCCCCGCGTCCTCCATGCGGTCCGTTCCGGTCAGCTTTTCCGCGGTCGCCCGCGCCGTTTCCCTGTCAATTTCATCCGTGCCCAGTCCCTTTGCTTCGCGCTTTTCGCTGCTTTCGCTGAACGGCCCGTCGTAAATAAGGGTTGGGAATTTGTCTATATCATCGCTCTGCTTAACGTCCTGAGCATATGCGCTTTCGTAATAGCCTTCGTTGGTCACGGCGGCGGTGGGTACGTCGCCTATGCTCAGGCGGTCGTTCAGCTCGCGGCTTATCCTTGCGCAGGAATCATAAAGCGCGGTAAGCTGCTCCTCGTCCTCCGCGGTGCGCTCCTCATCGTTGAGCGCCTTTTTGCTCAGCGCGCGGGCGTAATCCCCTATGCGCACAACAAAGCTGTTCAGCTCCGCCGTATCTATGTGGGACGACGGTATCTGGCTCATAAGGCTCACGCAGGAACCCGAAAGCCGCCATATATCGTCAAGCAGCAGCATGTATTGCCCGCCGCTGCCTGCCACGCGCAGCTTGCCGAGCGCGGTCTGCATATTGCTCATGTCGTCGCACAGCTCCGTAAACGCGCGGCGGTACATGTTTTCGCTGCTCTGCTTATATCCTTCGGCAAGGGCCCTTTGCCCGTCTCCCCACACGGCTGTTGCCGCCAGCGCAACCGCCAGCAGCACCGGCACGCCTATGCGCCCGGCCGCGCGCCATATTCCGCCCCCGGCTCCGCGCCGCTCTCGCATGGGTTCGGCCGGCTGCCCCTGCTCAAATTCATCGGGCGGTATCTGTTCCATGCTGTTCATCACTCCGTCCGATATTCCGCGCGGCCCTGCGCTGCTCCATACTCCGTTCAGCTCGTCCGCGCCTTCGCCCGTGCTTATGCGGTCTATTTCTTCCATGGCGTTCATGGCGTCTATATCGCTCATTTCCTCGCGCCTTATCTTTTCGTCCATATGCCCCCTCCTTATTTGAAGAATGAATGGTTGCCTATCACCAAAAGCACCGGCTTGCTGAGCATCCATTGGTTGGTGGTCTTTGCGGGGTTATAGTAATATAGACAGCCGTTTGTCGGGTCATATCCGTTCATGGCGTCCCGCGCGGCCTTTATCGCCGTCTCATCGGGGGTAAGGTTTATCTGCCCGTCGTTCACAACGCTGAACGCCCCGCTTTGGTATATCACTCCGCTTACGCTGTTCGGAAACTGGCTGCTTTTCACCCTGTTCAGTACCACCGCCGCAACGGCCACCTGCCCCTTATACGGTTCGCCGCGCGCCTCGCCGTAAACCAGCCGCGCAAGCAGATATAGGTTGCCGTCCGTATTCGTGCCGCTTGAGCTTGACGAGCCCGACCCGTTAGACGCGCTCATCCCCAGCGCCTTCAGCGTTGCCGCGCCCACTATGCCGTCCGGCGTAAGGCCGTTTTTCTTCTGGAAGGCTATAACCGCCTTCTTCGTGCCCGCGCCGAACACGCCGTCTATGCTGCCCGTGTAGTAGCCCCAGCGTTTCAGCTTGGTTTGCAGCGTTTTCACGTCCTCCCCGCTCGAGCCTACCCTAAGCGTTGCCGCTATGCTTTCGCCGCCTATGCATAGGCACAGCGCGAATATCATGGCAAGGCTCAGCCAAGCCTTCGCATTATTTTTTCCCATAGCTTTCCTCCGTCTATGCTTTTCAGCTTTTCTATTATCCAGCTTTTCATTTCAAGCCCTTTTATATCAATTTCCCCCTTTTCGCCCGCGTCTATGCATATTGCCGGAAACATTACGCACCACCAATTATGCCCTTTTCCTTCGCCTAAAATTATCCTCAGCGCCCTGTATTTTCCTTTGGGATAAAGTATGCCCGCGTATACCCTGTCCGGAAATTCAAATTCGCCTATAACAAGCTGCGCCCCGTATTCTATGCCGCATTTTTTCAGCGTATCCTCAGCCGTGCGAAGCACCTCCGCCCCGCTTTGCATAAGCATCATTTCCGCCTCCGCCTCGCTTTCGCAGCCGCGCATTCCGCCCATAGCTTTAAGCACCGCGTCCCGCACGGCAAGCTTTGCGCGCTGATCCGCCGCGGAATCGCTGTTTGCCATAATGTGCAGCCTCAGTATGCCGCCCATCGTCTCCGCCTGCGCCGCACCCGCCGCGCCCTGCATACTCAGCACCGCCGCCGCGCATGCCGCGGCAATAAGCCGCATTATCCTCCGCTTTGCTTTCATAATAAAAAATCCTCCCATCGTTATGATGAGAGGATTGCCGGAATCCCGTTATATTAAACGCTTTTTTACGCTTCAAACGGATCAGCTGTGAAGCTTTCGTCAAGGCTGGCTATAAACTGTGCCAAAAGCTCTATGCTTTCTTCCACGTCCGTAAGGCAGCCCACTTCGCTAGGGCTGTGCATATATCTGAGCGGGATGCTCAGCACCGCCATAGGTATGCCCTCCGCGCTCAGGTGCATTTTGTCCGAATCCGTGCCGGTCGCGCCGCCCGCAACTTCATACTGCACGGCTATGCCGGCCTTCTTTGCCGCGTCCTCCATCCTGCGCACGGTCGGTTCGTTGCTGCACGCGCTGCGCACAAGCACCGGCCCTTTGCCAAGGTCTATTTTACCAAAGCGCTCCACATCGGATCCGGGGTAGTCCGACGAATGTATAACATCCACGGCTATGGCAAGCGTTGGCTTGATGCGTGCCGCCGCAAAATAAGCGCCGCGCATTCCGGTTTCTTCGCCAACGGTGGCTGCCGCGTATACGCCCGCCCTTGCGTTAAGCTCCTTTGCGCGCATAAGCGCCTGCATAACGGTGAACGCACCCAGCTTATCGTCCAGCCCGCGGCCGGCTATGCAGTTGTTTTCCAGCATATCGTATGCATAAGTATACGTTACGAAATCGCCCGGCTTTATCCATTCTGCCGCCTGCTTATCCGTTGTAAAGCCGCAGTCTATATACATATCCTTCAGCGCCACATCCGTGCGCACGTTTCCATCCTTGAGCAATATGCCCATAACGCCCGTTATGCGCTTTTTGCCAAGCACCGTTACGCGCTTACCCTGCATAAGCTCCGGGCGTATATAGCCGGCCTTGTTAACATGTATCATGCCGTTTTCGCTAATATACGTTACGCGGAAACCTATTTCGTCAATGTGCCCGCTCATCAGCACCTTTACGGCGCTTTCTTCGTTAATGTGGGCAATAACGTTACCCGTTTTGTCCGTATCCACGTTAAAGCCGGCTTCACGCATATACGCCGCAACCTTTTTTTGCAGCGGTATTTCCCCGCCGCTTACGGATTCTGTATTGAGCATTGTGTATAAAAGATCGTAATTCATATCAAATTTCCTCCTCTGCATATTTTTTCAGCGCAACATGGAACTGCACCCCGTTTTCCACGTTCTCGGCCCAAATATCGCCGCCATGGAAAATGGCTATCTTTCGCGCAATGTACAGCCCCAGGCCAAAGCTGCCCTTTGGTCCTTTATAGAATTTGTCAAACAGCATCTCCATGGTTTTCTGCTCTATCGGCTTGCCGTCGTTTTCAAAAACTATTATGTAGTTCGCGCCGTCCTCTTTAAGGAATATCCTTATTTTTGTTTTAACGTAGCGTATGGCGTTTTCCAATATGTTGCAAAAAAGCGTCTCCAGCGCCTCCGCATTGCCGTTTATCATTATGCCCTGCGGCACGTCCAGCTCTATGGCTGCGCCGTTGGTGCTGGCTTCAAAGCGCTTAACGCATTGCTCGCACAGCTTAGCTATATCCACCGCCACAAACTCGTTCTTCTTGCCAAGCATGTGGTCAAACGAGGAAACGTAGAGCAGCTTTTTTATCCCCGCCTCAAGCACAACGCTTTCGTGCATAATTATGTCTATGGCTTCGTCGCCGTATATGCCGTCCTGATACGCCGTGCAGCAGTTTTGTATGACCATTATAGGCGTTTTAAGCCCATGGGATACGCTTTGGTAAAACAGCTCCTCATCCTCGTTTATTTCGTTTACGTTGGTTTGAATGGCGGAAAGCGTGTTGATTATGCGGCCCACTTCATCCTTACGGTTGACCTGATATATCTTTTCCTTCCAGTTTTTGTTCTTTATACGCGCCATGTTTTTTGCCAGCTTTTCAAACGGTTCCGTTATGCGTGCGGTTATTGAGCGGGAAATGAAAAGATTAACTGTAAGCACCATCATGAACAGGCAAGCCATTTCGGCCCATTGTTCGCCCGTGAGCTGCTTTGCGGAAAAGACGCATACAGCCATATACGCTATGGCCGCCGCGCCCACAAGCGCCGAATAGACGGACAGCTTTACAAAAAGCTGATATGCAAGCGGCTTATCCTGCATCCATACCCTTCCGGAAAAGCGGCTCACGATTCCTCCTTATTCAGCCTGTATCCAAGGCCGTACACCGTATCCAGCAAAAGCTTGGGCAGCTTTCGCCTAAGCCTTCTTATCGTGTCGTCCACCACGCGGTCGGTGCCGAAATAATCATAGCCCCAAACCTTATTCAATATGTCCGTGCGGCTCAGTATTGCGCCCGGGTTTGCGGCAAAATACGCCAGCAGATCGTATTCCTTAACGGTAAGGCTTATGGGCTGCCCGTTTTCAAGCACGGTGTGCTTATCAAGCTCCATCTTATACGGCGGCAGCTCAATCGTTTCCGCATGGCGCGGCGCGGCCTTAAGCAGCTTGTTCACCTTTATAATCAGTTCCCTTACAAGGAACGGCTTGGGGATATAGTCGTCGCAGCCCAATTCCAGCCCCACCACGCGGTCTATATCCTGATTCCTTGCGGAGATAAATATTGTATAAACGTCCTTATCGCGGCTTTTGACCTCCTTAAAAATGCTGAAGCCGTCAAGATCGGGCAGCATAATGTCTATCACCCATAAATCGGTGGGCTTGCTTATGCCGGATAAGGCGTCCTCCCCCGTGGTGTAGCTGCGCACGTTGTACCCTTCCTTTTCAAGGTATTTTGTAATTAAATTATTTAATGTTTTTTCGTCCTCAACAACGCTGATCCACATTACCGCCGGCTCCTTTCTTTTGCGCCAAGGCAATTACCGAATAATTATATCACAAAAGGAAAGCTTGAATGCACGGTGTTTTTCTATAAAAAGCCAAATTGCCCCCGCACTTATGTGCGGGGGCGGCCCAAATCGGGAATATTGCCGTTATTTACCGATCATGGTGAAGTTCCGGAAGTCCCACATGCCTATCGGCGTTCTGCCGGGGCCGGTAACCCTGCTGTGGTCCACGACATAGGTCGCTACCGTATAGTACAGGGGGCATATTACCATATTGTTCATCAGCACGTCCTCGGCCTCCTTCAGGTAGCCGTCGCGCTCCGTGCCCAGGGTCTGGCTTGCCATTATAATGGCGTCGTCATAGGGCTTATTCTCGGGGTTGAGCGTGGTGTCATCGGGAACGCCTGCGTACTCCTTATATCTCCAACGGGAGTCGTTCATGCCGGTGGCGCTGAACAGGGAAAGCATCGTCATGGGGTCGTTGTAGTCCGCGCCCCAGTCGTAAATGGTTATCGTAAAGTTGCCGGAGTTTATGGTGTTTGCATAGGTGGCAAACTCTTCAACCTTCAGCTTTACGTTTATGCCAAGGTTTTCCTTCCACATCTGCTGAAGAGCCTCGGCGATCTGGCTGTTGCTGCCCTTCTCGTAATACAGCAGTTCGATTTCGGGGAAGCCTTCGCCGTTGGGATAACCTGCGGCGGCAAGATATTCGCGCGCCTTATCAACCTCTGCGCCGTTGGGATTGATTTCATATTCGGTCATCACGTTGCCGAATTCATCCATTGCACGCATGCTTTCGCCGGTGGAAAGCTTAAACCCGGGCGCTACAAGCGCGGTCGCGGGCACGGCGCCGTTGCGCAGCACCTGATCGCACAGCAGCTTGCGGTCTATGGAAAGGCTAAGCGCCTTACGCACGTTGATGTCGTTTACAAGGTCGGCGTCCATGTTGTATGCAACGTAAACCAGACCAAGAGAAGGCTCGCTCGTGAAGTTGGGATCCTCTGCCAGCAGGCGGGATATCTCCTCACCGGGCAGCATATTGGTGATCTGAATCTCGCCCGCCTCATAGCCCTGCAGGGAGGTGGTGGCATCGGTTATGAACAGTCCCTTTATGCCGGCAAGCTTAACGTTGTCCTTGTTCCAGAAATACTCGTTCTTCTTGAGCAGAACGTGGGAGCCTATTTTGTATTCGGCAAGATAGAACGGCCCGTTGGATATGAACTTGGCGGGATCCTTATCCCAGCCTTCGCCGGTGGAGGCAACATCCTCGCGGCAGGGCATATAGGTGTAGAAGGAGACAAGGTTAAGGAAGTACGCGGTGGGCTGGATAAGCTCAACCTGCAGGGTGTAATCGTCCAGCGCCTTTACGCAAACGTCGTCGCGGGAGCCGGTGCCGGAGAAGTATTCACGCGCACCCTTTATATAATCGTTTACAAGGAACGCATAGGTGGACGCAAGCTCGGGGGAGCAGGCGCGCTTCCATGCGTATTCAAAGTCATGGGCGGTAACGCTTTGGCCGTCGGACCACTTTGCATCCTTGCGCAGCTTGAAGGTGTAAACGGTGTTCTCCACGCCCTCTGCGTTCGCGCTTAATTCATAGCTTTCGGCGGTAGCCATCTCTATACCGTTCACGGTGTCGCGCACGAGGCCGTCAAAAGTATTGAATACGATGTTGCCGCCCGCGCTGGAAGTATTTATCTGCGGGTCAAAGGATTTGGATTCAACGCCTATGTTCCAAACCAGATAGTCGCCCGAAACCTCGCCGTCAGCGGGGGTCACGGTGGTGTCACCGGGCTGTGCCGGGTCGTTAGTGTTGCCCGCATTGGTGTTCTCGGGGTTGTTCGGCTGCGTTGTGGGTGCGCATGCGGCAAGGCTAAGCAGCATTGCGGCGGCAACCATAAAGCAAACTAAACGTTTCATTTTGATTTTTCCTCCTTGTTTTTTCGTTATTGCGTTAATATAGTTATCATTCGGCATTAACCAAATGGCACGCAACAAAATGATCATTGCCAACGGGCTTCAGTTCGGGTTCAACTTGGGCGCACTGTTCGCAGGCGCGTGGGCAGCGCGTGCGGAAGCGGCAGCCGGAGGGCGGGTCAATGGGGCTTGGTATATCGCCCTGAAGCACTATCTGCTCCTTTGCCCTTGCCTTTTCCGGATCGGGTACCGGTACGGAGGAAAGCAGCGCCTCCGTATACGGGTGTAAGTGATGGCTGTATATTTCCTCACTCGGACCTATTTCAACCAGCTTGCCAAGGTACATAACGCCTATCCTGTCGCTTATGTGGCGCACCATGGAAAGATCGTGCGCTATGAAAAGATAGGTGAGTCCGAACTCCCGCTGAAGATCCTCCAGCATGTTTACAACCTGCGCCTGAATGGAAACGTCCAGCGCGCTTATGGGCTCGTCGCATACTATGAATTCGGGGTCTACCGCCAACGCCCTTGCTATGCCTATACGCTGGCGCTGGCCGCCGCTGAACTCATGCGGATAACGGTTGGCATGTTCGCGCATCAGCCCCACACGGTCAAGCAATTCATACACCCGCTTGCTCTTTTCTTCCTTCGTTTTAAGGTCGGAATGAAGATCCAGAGCTTCGCGTATTATGTCCATAACGGTCATGCGCGCATTGAGCGATGCATAAGGGTCCTGGAATATCATTTGCATCTTTTTGCGGTATGGCAGCAGTTCCTTTTTGGTAAGGTGGCTTATGTCCTTCCCGTCAAAAATTATTCTGCCGTCGGTCGGCTCGTAAAGCCGTGTTATGGTGCGGCCTACGGTGGTTTTACCGCAGCCCGATTCGCCTACCAGCCCCAGCGTTTCGTTGCGCATGATATCAAAGCTTATATGGTCAACGCTTTTGACTATCTGCTTCTTTTGGCCGAAAAGTCCCTGCGGCTTATAGAAATACTTTGTCAGGCCTTCAACCTGCAGCAGCTTATCACCTGCCAAAGTTAACACCTGCCTTCCTCATCTCATAGTCGCTGTTTTTTGGCGCTTCGCCATCAAGCAGCCAGCACATTGTCCTGTGCTTATCTTCCGCAAAGTATGGCGGCTGCTCCTGGGTGCATACGTTCATGCAGTATTTGCAGCGCGTGCTGAACGGGCAGCCTTTGGGCGGATTTATAAGGTCAGGCGGCGTGCCGTCTATTGGTATAAGCCTGCGCTTTTCCCCTCCGTCAACATGCGGTATGGAGCCGAGCAGGCCCATGGTATACGGATGGCGCGGATGGTAGAATATTTCATCCACCGTACCGTATTCCATTATCAGCCCGCCGTACATAACGGCAACCTTGTCGCAAACCGTGGCAACCACGCCAAGGTCGTGCGTAATGAGCATTGTGGTCATGCCGAATTGCCTGTTCAGCTTTTTTATAAGGTTGAGTATCTGCGCCTGAATGGTAACGTCAAGCGCGGTGGTGGGTTCGTCGGCAATAAGCAGCTTGGGATTGCAGGAAAGCGCAAGCGCAATCATAACGCGCTGCCTCATGCCGCCGGAGAATTCGTGCGGGTAGCTGTCTATGCGCTTTTCCGCCGCGGGTATGCCGACGAGCTTCAGCATCTCTATCGCGCGTGCGCGGGCCTCCCGCCTGCTCATTTTTTCATGCTCCAGTATCATCTCCATGATCTGGTTGCCTATGGTGTAAACCGGGTTAAGGCTGGTCATGGGGTCCTGGAATATCATGGCTATTTCCTTGCCGCGAACCCTGCGCATCTGGTTCTTGCTGTATGTCAGTATATCTTCGCCGTTCAGCAGTATTTCGCCGTCAACCACGCGGCCGGGATACTGAAGCAGGCCCATTATGGAAAGGCTTGTAACGCTTTTGCCGGAGCCGGATTCGCCGACTATGCCCAGCACCTCGCCCTCATTCACGTCAAAGCTTATGCCGCGCACGGCCTTTACCTCGCCAACGTGGGTAAAGAACGACGTTTTAAGATTCCTTACAGATAGAAGTTTTCTTGCCATATCCGTGTTCCTCACTTCCTGAGCCTCGGGTCAAGCGAATCCCTCAGCCCGTCACTGAACAGATTGAGCGCCAATATTGTTATGCTCATGACCAGCGCCGGATAGAAAAGCTGATAAGGATTGGTATACAATCCCGGCAGCGCCGCATTTGCAAGCGCGCCCCATGAAGCCTTGGGCTTGGATACGCCAAGCCCTATAAAGCTCAAAAACGCTTCCGTAAACATTGCGCTCGGAATCTGCATGGTTATCGAAACCATTATGGGCCCCATGGCGTTCGGTATAAGGTGGCGGGTAAGTATTTTGCGCGAGGGCACGCCAAGCAGCGTTGCCGCCAGCACAAATTCCTGCTCCCTCATGCTCAGCACCTGGGAGCGCACTATGCGCGCCATATCCACCCAGTACGTAAGTCCCATTGCGAGTATTATGGATTGAAGCCCCGGCCCCATCACCACCATGATCAGAATAACGTAAAGCATCATGGGGATAGAGCTTATGGTATCCACAATGCGCATCATTACGTTATCCACGCTGCCGCCGCAGAAGCCCGCTATGCCGCCATACAGCACGCCGATTACGAAGTTGACTATCGCCGCAACAACGCCAACCAGCAAGGACATTCTTGCGCCGTATATAACGCGGATAAACATATCCCTGCCCAGCGAATCGCTGCCCCAGATGTAGGTTTTATTGGAAACGGTTTTGAAGGGGCGCACCGCCGTGCCGTCATAGGTAACGGTGAACCGCTCTATTTTTTTATCAAGTATCGTCCTTGCTTCGTCTATGGTGACATAGCCGCTTTCGGGCGGATTATCGCCAAAGTATTCGGCAAGGTAGTTAACGTCCGCAACGGCTATCCGCCCGCCTGAAGCGTTGGCGGCCTCCTGCTGAATGAATTCGGATTTGGCCTTAAAGTATACGCCGTAATCCACCACCAGCGGCTTGCCGTTTATTTCGTAAATATACATGCGGTTGGTCTTATCGTCCTTTACCATTTTGGAGGAGGCGATAAGGTTTCCCTTCTCATCGGTATCAATGCACTTGAACTCGTTGGTCAAATACACATACGTCCCGCCGCCAAGATCATAAAGCTCAAGCTGCGGCGGAATGTTGGCAAATTCAAGGTTCTGCTGATCATAGGAAAGCCGCCAGAACATAGGCACAAATATGGCCGACAGCACTATCGCCACAATTATTATCAGCGACAGCACGGCGCTCTTGTTCTTTTTAAGCCTTTGCCAGCAGTCCTGCCAGTAGGTCAGGCTTGGGCGGGATATCTTTTCGGATTCAAGCGTACCGCGGTCAACGCTTTGCCAGCGCGTGTTGCTTTCCATTTTTTCTCCCTCCTGTTAATCCAGCTTTATTCTGGGGTCTACCAGAACGTATATAAAGTCCACTATCAGCACCGATATAATCAGCAATATTGCAAAGAACACCGTTATGCCCATTATCAGCGGATAGTCGCGGTTTATAATGCTGTTTGTAAACAAGCTTCCCACGCCCGGAATGCCGAACACCTTTTCAATAACGAACGATCCGGTAACTATGCTTGCAACCATCGGGCCGACATAGGTTATTACCGGCAGCAGCGCGTTCCTGAGCGCATGCTTATACGTTACCTTGAATTCGGATATGCCCTTGCTGCGCGCGGTGCGGATATAATCCTGCTGCTGCACCTCCAGCAGGCTTGTGCGGGTAAGGCGCGTTATAAAGGAAAGCGAGAATGCGCCTATAACGACTATCGGCCCTATGTAGCCCGCCGCCGTATCAACGCCGAAGGCCGGCACCCAGCCGAGCGTTTTGCTGAATATGAACAAAAAGCCCGTTGCAAGCACAAAGCTTGGTATGGTTGCGCCGAGCGTGGATAGCACCATGAAGAAACGGTCGATGAATTTGTTCTGATTGAGCGCACACATCACGCCGAAGCCTATGCCCGCAAAAACCACAATCAGCGAAGCATACAGGCCTATCGTCAGCGAGTAGGGAAAGCCGTCCGCAATTACCTTGTTAACGGTTATGCCCGCGCGGGTATAGGACACGCCGAAATCCCCGCGGATAAAGTTGCCGAGATACACGAAGTATTGCTCGATAACCGGCTTATTAAGGCCATACTTCTCCATCATCGCCGCCCTTATTTCGGGATTGGGCATTTTCTCGTCCGCAAACGGGTTGCCCGGAATCGCTTTCATAAGGAAAAAGGTAATTGTAATAATCATAAAGATCGTTATTACTGATGATACGATCCTTTTGAGGAAGTATTTTAACATAGCTCCTTCTTTCCAATCTGGCGTTTTTTGTTTTTATTTTGTTGGATTATAACCCATGAATGTCGTGATAATATCAATAGCTGATGTGAAACTTCACATAATTGCAAAAAAGCTATATATCCCCGTTTCCGGCGTCCTGCTCCTTCTCCGCCATCAGATCCGGATGCGGAATACTATGCCAAACGTAGCGGTCGCGATAATCTTCCATCAGCGCAAAATACCACCCGCTGTCGCTAAGGGCATATATTATATGCCCCGCCATGCCTGCGCAGGCAATAACGTTGAGCGCAGCGCTCAGCGCGCTTTTGTTCAGCACTGTTATCAGCGCGGCAACGCCCGCCGCAATGCACACCACGCGGTTGATGCGCATATCCTTCCAAAGCCGCCCTATTGCACAAATAAGCTGCCGCGTACCGAAAAAGCACACAAATGCGGCCATTATTGCTTTGGTAGTTCCGTTAGCGTCCGCTTCAAGTTCAAAACAGAGCATGAGCATGCCCACTACGAATGCCGTTATTACAGCCGCGCTCCACCTGAGCTGATAATACACGGCTGCATATATCGGGTGCGGGAACATATCCGCATTTTCGCCCGCGGAATACGCATTCAGCAAAAACAGCCCGGCGCTGAGGCACGCGCCCGCGCCCATGCATGCGCCCAGGCCCATGCCGCTGTGGGCAAACACTATGCGCTCAAGCTGCACGGCATCTGTGAGCATTATTTTTAATATAAGCATTATGTTCGCCGCGTTTTTGAGCAGCGCCGCAATGATAAAAACCGCAAACGCCGCGCCTGCGCCGATGAATATGGCCGTGCCGCGTTTTATAATCGGCAATGCGGCCGCCGCCATGCATACCGCCGCGTAAAATATTATGCTGCCGCTCCCGTGCCGCGCGCTGCCGCATAGCGCATATGCAGCCGCCGCCACCCCAAGCGCGGCAAACGCCGCCTGTATGCCCAGCATTGCCGCGGCGACGTTTTTGCCCGTGCCGATGCCTTTCCGCTTTGCGGAGCATATAACAAGCGCTGCCGTGCTGCCCGCCCTGCCATAATAGGTTCCGAGCGCGCCCATTGCGCCCTGCACGCATTTGAGCAGCAGCGAGAACACCGCGAACCATACTATTGACCCCGCTCCGCCAGCAGCGATCGCCATGCGCAGCATTATCATAAACGGAAAGCATATGCTTTCCCCCGCCTGCATCAATATGCCTGCGGCATAGGTGCGGCGCAGCGGCTTGCCGCAGCGGTTGAACAGAAAGGATACGTCTGTATCGTTATGCAGATTTTGGGAAAACACACGGTTTGTGCGCACGGTAAAATATATCCCCGCAAGCACAATAAGCAATACAATCGGCCTGTACCACATGCCGCCTTACCGCCTTTCCCCTGAATTTGCCCAATATAATAACATAAATAAAAAAGTGGCTCAAGGCCACTTTTTTCATACTTCCGTATTTTTACTTTATCTTCCTGAACAGCATCTTCAGCTCCGAATCGCTCGTCCTGAGCCTCAGGTCGTTTCCGTCGGGCCAAAGCTCGATATGGTCGGGAACAAGGCCGTCCAGCCTGCCGGTGTAGCCGCATATCATGCCGTCCGCCTTGGCGAAGGAGAGCGGGGTTTCAAAGCTGCCGTAGCTGAACCAAAGCCTGCCGCCGCGGTTTTCCACATCAAACGTTTCGTAGGCAGGATGCTCGTATGTGCCAACGAGCTGCGGCGCGTTTTCTATGGTCACGTCCTCGCCCTCGACGCCGTTTTTAATCGTGGCAATCATGTCGTCCCGCTTTTTCAGCCATGCGTCTATCATGTCGTCATAGCTTTGCTTCGGCGCGCCGGTGGTGAGCATATCGAGCGCCATTGTGCGCGCTATTACGGAGGCGGGAGTGGTGCCGGTATTGAATATCATGGCGTAGCCGCTGTTTTCGCCCTTTATGAAGCCAACCTGGGTATTGAAGCCTTCAAGCCCGCCGCTGTGGAACACTATGTCGCGCCCGTTGTATACGCCCGTGTGCCAGCCAAGGCCGTAGCAGCAGCCGCGCAGGGAATCCATGTCCTCCTCGGCGGATGGTATAACGGGCGAGGTCATCGCCGCGTACTGCGCCGCGCTGCAAAGCCGCTCCCCGCTTTCACATACGCCGCCGCGCGCCATTGCCATTACCCATTTGGAAAGATCCTTCACGTTCACCTTTATGCCGCCGCAGGGGCCGGAAAGCGGAGAATCGGAATATTCGCAGCGGTGCGCCGCGTATCCATCGGAAACATAGGGCAGCGCGCGTTCAAGGTTATCCATGTTGCCGGGAAGTCCGCGGAAGCGTATTGTCTCCACGCCAAGCTTATCGGCTATGTTGCGCTTTATCTGGCTTTCCCAGATTTCGCCACCGCGCAGCACCTCCATAAGATAGCCCAGCACAATGTACATATGGTTATTGTATTGATACGTTTCCCTGAAGCCCGCGCTCGCGTCAAGATTGGCGCATTTGAGCATAAGGTTGCGGCGGCTGCCGCCCACCTTGTTGCGCATAAAATCATGGCACGGCAGGCCGCTTCTGTGGCTTGCCATATCGCGTATGCTAAGATGCGCGCCCGCATAATGATCCAGCATGTCAAAATCCTTCATGGCGTGCTGAACGGGTTCGTCCCAGCCGATAAGCCCTTCGTCCACGGCCTGCGCCGCCAGCATCACCGTCCATGCCTTGGAGCATGAGGCAATGTCGAAGGAAGCGTTGAGCGTCATGGGGATGTCATTCTCCCTGTCCTCGTATCCATAGGGCGCGGCAAAGGTTATTTCGCCGTTTTTGAATACTATTGCTACGCCGCCCACAAGGCCGGTCTCTTTGGTTATGCGTTCAAGCGTTTTTGTAAAAACATTCTGCATCATGCGGTACTCTCCTTATTAAATATCACATATACTATACTATTTTATGGCCCATTTAGCAACGTAGTCTTTGACATATGCACAGCCATGTAATATAATAAAGCATATTAGATACGTTTGATCCAAGGAGGATTACCTATGGCATATATTCTTAGCTGCTGCTCCACGGCGGACCTTTCGCGCGAGCATTTCGAATCCAGGGATATTCATTATATCTGCTTCCACTTTTTCCTTGACGGCAAGGCATATAAGGACGACCTTGGCGAATCGATCCCGTTCGATAAGTTCTATGCCGCAATGGCAAACGGCGCCGAAACCCGCACAAGCCAGATAAATACCGAAGAATTTATTGCCTACTTCACCCCCTTCCTTGAAGAGGGGAAGGACATTCTGCACGTTTCCCTTTCAAGCGGCATTTCCGGCGTTAGCAACAGCGCAACGCTTGCCGCAAAGGAGCTGAGCGAAAAATATCCCGAGCGCAAGATACTCATCGTGGACTCCCTTGGCGCGTCCTCCGGCTACGGCCTTATTATGGATAAGCTTGCGGACCTTCGCGACGAGGGTAAAAGCATAGACGAAGTTTATAGCTGGGTAATGGCAAACAGGCTGCGCCTGCACCATTGGTTCCTTTCCACCGACCTTACGTTTTACGTTAAGGGCGGGCGCATATCCAAGGCCGCGGGCTGGTTCGGCACGGTGCTGAACATTTGCCCCCTGCTGAACATGGATAACCTTGGCCGCCTTATCCCGCGCTATAAAATCCGCGGCAAGAAAAAGGTGCTCAACGCAATAGTTGAAAAAATGAAGGAGCATGCCGAAAACGGGCTTGACTATTCCGGCAAGTGCTATATTTCCGAATCCGCCTGCATGGACGATGCGCGCTACGTTGCGGACAAGGTGGAGGCCGCCTTCCCGCACCTTAACGGCAAGGTTCTGATAAACAGCATCGGCACCACCATCGGCAGCCATACCGGCCCCGGCACGGTTGCGCTGTTCTTCTGGGGCGACGAAAGGGTGGACTGAGGCGCATAGGCGCATAAGCGCATGATTTCGGCGAAAGGGGAGCCGAATGACCCCGAAGCCGAAAGGCCGAACAGCATAATTGACATTGAAAGCGCCCGCAGCAAAGGCTTCGGGCGTTTTTATGCGCAGGCGGTAGATTTGTTCATATTTGCATGTTATGCTTTGATTATGCCTACCGGCGTTCATTTCCCGCCAAGCAGGGCGGATTGGAGGTATTGAAATGATTATAGGAGCCTTTTTGTTCAATGTTGTGCCCATGTTTTTACTCGGCGCGGTAATTTACGCCGTATATGCGCTTATTCGCAAGGGACGGAAAATGCCGCTTGCCTGCCATATCCCCCGCTATGTATTTTTGTCCTATGTTTTAAGCCTTGTAAGCCTTACAATATTCTGGGGCGGCATATCGTTTGGCAATGCTTATCATATGCTTAATCTGCAACCGTTTGTTTGGCTGAGCCAAACGTATGACATGGGATACCGCAGAATGGTTATTCAGCTCCTTTGCAACATAGGCATGTTCATCCCGTTCGGGCTATTGTGCCCCGTTGTTTTTAAGCGCACAAGGGCATGGTGGAAAACGGTGCTGACAGCCTTCGGCACAAGCTTCCTAATCGAGTTTATTCAATACTTTATAGGCCGAAGCTGCGATATTGACGACCTTATTATGAACACCCTCGGCGCGTGCATAGGCTACGCCGCGTTCATTGTATGCAGCAAAGCAATTTCAAAAAAAGCATCCCCGCATAAAACGGGCGGCGAAGCCTAACCCCCGCTCTGCGCCCCGCAACGGCTTAATTTATGCATACAAACGAAAAACGGCTGTAGAAATCAAACTTTACAGCCGTTCTCCTTAACGCATCGCTTAAAAAGCACTATAAATGGTCGCCCATCAAGGAATTAGGCACGTTCGATTTTTCTAACCGACCTATTCGGATACTTTGCCATGAAGCGCTGCAGGGCAATCGCTTCACTAGTCGCGTGAACATGAGTTGTCCCCTGATCGTGATATACGATATAAAGCTTTGCGTTACCTTCATAACTGGTGAAACCATCGGCCATTTGTTTACCCTCCTTTCATTTTTTCATAAGCAGCCGTTTGGCTCCCGAAAGGCAAAACGGCAACGGCGTTGATTTGGAATTGATTCGGCACAGAACAAAAAAGCTGCGATAGGAATATTACGTCACATAAAGCAGTAATATGTAAAGGTATTATTCAACTGTTCGTGCCACTAAAGGGCCAACCAGATGCGAATTTTCATCGAACCTCTCCATTCACGGTGTTATTTATCGAATTAAGTATATCAAACGCACAATAATGCTGTCAAGCAAAAGCCACCGGATTGACCGATGGCTTTGTATTTTACCTCGTCTGTATCTTCTGCGCAACCAATATGAAGCGGTGCTGAAGGCTTTCTATGAAGCCCATCTCCTGCACCTCTTCATTGAGGGCAAGCAGCTCGCGCCGGCACCTGTCCACCGAAAAGCCGGGAAATTCCCAGCCCACTATGTGCGCAAAGTACGCAAGCGCGCCAACGTCATTGAACCTGAGCTTTGGAAAATACTCCTGCCCATAGAGAATATTGAACCCGTACCCGCGGAAGGCTTCCGCCGCGTTTTTAAGGCAATGCCCTGGGAACGGCGGTTCATATTCGGGCAAAAGCCTGCGCGACAGGGCGCGGTTGTCCCGCTGGCCAATCTGTTCGGTTATGAACAGCCCGCCGGGCTTGAGCACGCGGAACAGTTCTTCTATCATATATCCGCCATGGCGGCTTAGCACCATGTCGAACATATCGTCTTCAAACGGCAGTTCTTCTTCATCCACGTTGCAGAACATTGTCCGTATGCCAAGGGGGGCAAGCTGCTCCACGCAGCTTTCATAATCCCGCTCGTCCGATTCGGTGGCGCAGGTAAGCTCATACGGATGCCTAAGGCTAAGGAGGAAGCCGCCGTCGCCCGTGTCCATATCAAGGAGCATATCCGTATCCTTTAGCCGCATCAGCACCTCTTCGCGGTAATCCCACGGGAGCGGTTCGCTTTCCCACCGCCCGTCAAGGTGCATCAGCTCCCATCCGCCAAACGGGAACTGCTCTTCAAAGCGCCACATGTCTATAAGCTGCTCTTCGTCTGCGTAATACATAAGTAATGCCTATCCTCAAAACCCGCAATACAGCTGTTTGTATATCCCTCACCTTACAGCGCGGCGTTCAGGCGCGCGCGGCTGAGCCTGAGCCTTCTAAGGCTTTCTTCCCTGCCCAGGAGCACTGCTATCTCTATCGCGCCGCCGGGGGTAACGGCCTTGCCCGCCATGCCTATGCGCACGGGCCAAAGCAGCGTGCCGTTCTTCATGCCGTTGGCTTCCGCCATGCCTATAAGCAGGCTGTGCAGGCTTTCTTCTTCCCAAGCCGGCAGCGCCTCAAGCGCGGGAATTACCATATCAAGCACGTGAGCCGAAACCTCCGCATTGGTCTTGGACTTTTTGTTTGTGAAAAGCGCAATGTCGAATTCCTCGTCCATTTTGGTAAGGAAGTCGGTTATATCCGCCATCTGGGAGAATATTTCAAGTCTGGGCTGCAAAATGCGGCGCAGCACGCCCTTATCCATATGGGCTATGCCGGCCTTTTCGTACCACGGCTCGGCCGCCGCGTCGAACTCTTCCGCGCTCATGCGGCGGATATATTCGGCGTTCATCCAGGTGAGCTTTGCAACATCGAATATAGCCGGGGACTTGCTCATGCCCGATACATCAAACGCCTCCACAAGCTCGTCAAGCGTGAAGAACTCCCTGTCGTCGCCCGGGTTCCAGCCAAGGAGGGCAACGTAATTGACTATTGCGTCCTTTAGATAGCCCTTGGCAAGATAATCTTCAAAATAAGCGTCGCCATCGCGCTTGGAAAGCTTATGCTGCGCATCGCGCATAATGCTGGTCATGTGAATATACACGGGCTTTTCCCAGCCGAAAGCATCATAAAGCAGATTATACTTGGGCGTGGAGGAAAGATATTCCATGCCGCGCATAACGTGGGTTATGCCCATAGTATGGTCGTCTATAACGTTTGCAAAGTTATAGGTGGGCATGCCGTCCGCCTTAATGAGTATCATGTCGTCAAGCTCCGCGCAATCCACCTTTATGTGGCCGTATATGGCGTCGTCAAAGCTTGCCTCGCCATGCTCGGGCACGTTCTGGCGGATAACATAAGGCTCTCCCGCGGCAAGGCGTCGCTCAACCTCCGCCTTATCCATATGCAGGCAATGCTTGTCGTACTTAAACGTTTCGCCCCTTTCGGCGGCGGCGGCGCGGCGCGCGTCCAGCTCTTCGTTGGTGCAGAAGCAATAATAAGCCTTGCCCATTTCAACAAGCTGCTTTGCGTAGGGCAGATACATATCCTTCCTTTCGCTCTGCACATACGGGCCGAATTCGCCGCCCACGTCCGGGCCTTCGTCCCAGTTCATGCCTATGCTTTTAAGCGTGCGGTAAATAACCTCCGTCGCGCCTTCAACATAGCGGTTGCGGTCGGTATCCTCAATGCGCAGTATGAATTTGCCGCCATGGTGGCGCGCATACAGCCAAGTGTAAAGCGCGCTCCTGAGGTTGCCTATGTGCATATACCCCGTCGGGGACGGGGCAAATCGTGTTCTGACCATATCAGCCATTTGTGTGTCTCCCTGTGAAATAATAATCTAAGTGTTAAGCCTCTTTTTACTTGTCGCAACCCCTCAGTCAGCTTCGCTGACAGCTCCCCGTCCGGGGAGCCTTTTGAGGAACGGTATAAGCTCAAGCCAAAAGCCTGCCCTGAAAGGGGAGGTGGCGAACGCAGTGAGCCGGAGGGGTTAATCCGTAGCTATGCCTTTTTTCGCCAACCCCTCAGTCAATCCGCCTTACGGCGTATTGCCAGCTCCCCGTCCGGGGAGCCTTTCGGGGTAATCCCCATCCTTACATCTTAAAACTATCCTTCAGCCCGACTGCGCGGTTGAACACGGGGTGCTCGCTCGTGTGGTCAAGGTCGGTGCAGAAGTAGCCTATGCGCATGAACTGGAACTTGTCCCCGGGCTTGGCCGCGGCAAGGGCGGGTTCAACGTAGCCGTGCTTTACGGTGATGGAATCGGGGTTCATCAGCTCCACAAAGTCGCGCTCCACGCCGTCGTTAGGATCGTCCAGCATCATGGCCTCGTACAGGCGGAATTCCGCGGGGGACGCGGTTTTGGCGTTTACCCAATGCAGCGTGCCCTTCACCTTGCGCTCGCATTCGCCGCTGCGGGTTTCGGGATCGTATGTGCAGTAAACGGTGGTAACGTTGCCGTTTTCGTCGGTTTCGTAGCGGGTGCATTTTACTATGTATGCGCCCTTGAGCCGCACCTCGCCTTCGGGCTTCAGGCGGAAATACTTCTTGGGCGGGTCATAGGAAAAGTCGTCCCGCTCGATGTAAAGCTCCCTGCCGAACGCCACCCTGCGCGTGCCTGCGGTTTCGCTGCCGGGCAGGTTTTCAAGCTCTACCTCTTCTTCCTTATCCTCCGGCCAGTTTTCTATAACAAGCTTTATCGGATCCAGCACGGCGCACATACGGTACGCCTTGGCGTTAAGATCCTCCCTCAGGCAGTGTTCAAGCATTGCGCTGTCCACTATGCTGTCCGCTTTTGCAACGCCTATCCTGTTGAGGAAGTCCTTTATGGCCTCTGGCGTATAGCCGCGGCGGCGCAGCGCGCAAAGGGTGGGCATGCGCGGATCGTCCCAGCCGGAAACGTAATGCTCCTCCACAAGGCGCCTGAGATAGCGCTTGCTCATTATGGTATTGGTCAGATTCAGCCGCGCGAACTCTATCTGCCTGGGCTTATGTTCAAATTCGCACTGTTCAACTACCCAGTTGTAAAGCGGCCTGTGCGCTTCGTATTCAAGGGAGCAGAGGGAATGGGTTATGCCCTCGATGGCGTCCTGAATGGGATGCGCAAAGTCATACATGGGATAGATGCACCATTTTGTGCCGGTATGATGATGCGGCACATGCTTTATGCGGTATATGGCAGGATCGCGCATGTTTATATTGGGGCTGGCCATGTCTATCTTGGCGCGGAGGGTGCGCGCGCCGTCCTCAAATTCGCCGTTGCGCATGCGGTAGAACAAATCAAGGTTCTCCTCAACGCTCCTGTCGCGATAGGGCGAGTTTTTGCCGGGCTCGGTCAGCGTGCCGCGGTATTCGCGCATTTCGTCCTTTGAAAGATCGTCAACGTAAGCCACGCCCTTTTTGATGAGCTTCACGGCGTATTCAAAGCAATCGTCAAAATAATCGCTGCCGTAGCACAGCTTGTCCCAGTTAAAGCCCAGCCAGCGTATGTCGTATTCTATCGCGTCCACAAACTCCTCCTTCTCCTTGGTGGGGTTTGTGTCGTCAAAGCGCAGATTGCACTTGCCGCCGAACCTTTCCGCCATGGAAAAGTCTATGTACAGCGCCTTAACGTGGCCAATGTGCAAATAGCCGTTAGGCTCCGGCGGGAAGCGGGTCTGGATATGGGAAAGTCCCTTCTCCTGAATGTCCTGCTGTATAAACTCCTCTATAAAGTTTTTTGGTGCAAGCTTGGCTTCTTCCATATCCTTTTCACGTCCTTTCAAAAATAAAAAAATTTTCCGCCTATGGCGGTACATAACATTATCTTTAATATTGTCCCTATTGTCAAGAATTTTTGCCCGTTTCACTCTATATGCACGCGCTTTATTTCGTTGCCGGTCCTTCCTATATATTTAAGCAGGTCCTCCATGCTTATTGCAAGCGACGCCGTGGCCACGCACGGATGCACGCACACCATGTTCATATCAAAAATATCCTCGTCAATAGCCACCACAACGTCCCTTGCGCTTTCGCGGTAAAGCGCCATAGGCGTTACGCTGCCCGCAACAAGCCCCAGCTTGTCCATAAGCTGCGCATCGGAGCAAAAGCTCAGCCGCGACGAACCAAGCTGCCTTGAAACATCCCCCGTTTTGAACGGCTTATCCGCCCGTATCAGCAAAAGATAAAACCGAGTGCCGTTGCGGTTGCACAAAAACAGATTCTTAAAATGCTGCGCCCCTATGTCCGCGCCTATGCCTTCGCAGTCGTGCATCGTGCGCGCACAGGGATGCTCGTAGCGGCGGTACGGTATGCCCATTTCGTCAAGCAGCTCCAGCACCGGCCTTTCGCGTTCGTCTATCGCCATCGTTCTCACCTTCCCGGCATATATTTACACATAAATGCATATTATAGCATAGCACGCTTTGGGCGAAAAGGGCTAAACAACCGAAATATAGCAAATGCTTATAATAAGGCGTTAATATTTATACACAAACGTAAAGCTCCCCTAAATCGCAGGCTTAACGGGGGCATTCGCCGATAAATACATAACAAACGATAAAACACGGCTTTAGCCGCTTGCAAATAAACATTCCGTTAAGTATAATGATAATAGGCATAGTTGCCTTAACATCGGGTTCATGCAACGGAGCATGCACTGATATGCCATATATGGCAGTTCTTTATAATAAGCGCTGCTTATGGCATAATTATAAGCAAAAGGAGGAAAATGCCTTGGCAACCATGATTGAACGCATCGCGGCGGCGGAGGAACGGGCCGCAGCGATAAAGAAGCAGGCAGCGGCGGATGCGCGCGCACGCATAGACGCGGCGCAGCAGGCGGCGGACAAGGCCACCGCGGACGCACGCGCAGAGCAGCGCGCAAAGCTGGCAGAAGCGGAAAAGCAGGCCGAAGCCGAAGGGCAGAAGCTTTTTGACGCGATAATGGCCGAAAACGCCGAACGCGCGGATAGCGAGCGCGCCGCAGCGGCGAAGAAGCTTTACGCGGCGGCGGAATATATAATAGGAAAGGCGGGACAGGCATGATAGTTCCAATGAAGCGGCTCACGCTTATCGGCCTATCCTGCGAAAAGGAAAGCACCCTGAAGGCGCTGCAAAGGCTGGGCGCGGTGCAGCTTATTTCCGAAGGGGAACTGACCGACAGCGAAAAGCTTAGGCAGCTTACCGCCAAGGCGGACAGGCTTAACGCCGCACGCAGGGCCATAAAGCCATATTATAAAAAGCCCATGCTCTCCCCCACCCCGCAGTGCACCGAGGCTCAGCTTGAAGCCATTCAGCCGGAGGGCGACGCGCTTTGCCAAAGCATAGAAAAGCTGGAAGCGGAGCAGGCGGAGAAGCGGGCGGAGTTTGAAAGGCTGGCGGCGCTGAGGGCGCAGCTTGAGCCATTCCGCGAGATGCTGACCCCGCTTGAGGCCATACATTCCACCAAGCACATAGCATACATACTTGGCACGGCGGACGCGAAGGTGATGGACGCAGTGGATAATGTTGAAGCAGCGCTCGATACGCACATCGGCCTTGAAGCATACCCGAACGAAAACCTTACGGCAGTTGTTATAGCCTGCAACAGGGACGAGCGGGACGCCATACTGCGCTACGTTAAGGACGCGGGCTTCAATGAGTTCATACCGCCTAAGCTTACCGGCACGGCGAGCGAGAACATGGAAAAAGCCGCAAAGCAGATGGACGCGACAGAGGCGGAGCTTTACAGGATAGCATCCGAGCTGACGGCAGCAGCGGAAAAGCGCAGCCGGCTTGACATGGCTGCGGACGCATACGCCATAGAAAAGCAGCGCGCGGAGGGCGAAACGGCGCTCAAGTCCACGCAGTATGCATATATACTGGATGGCTGGGCACGTGCGGACAAGCTGGACGAAATTCAGCTTGCGGTTTCATGCGTTACGGACGCATATTATATCGAAACGCGCGATCCTTACGCCGACGAAAACCCGCCCACGGCCACGAAGAACAAAAAGCTGATCGAGCCGTTTGAGGTCATAACCGAAATGTATGCCCTGCCGTCCTACCGCGGGATAGACGCGGCGGCGGTGATGGCGCCGTTTTACTTTTTGTTTTTCGGCATGATGCTGTCAGACTTTGGGTACGGCATGCTGCTTTTCATAGGCGGGCTGCTATTCACCCGCTTCCTAAAGCCCAAAGGGGACACGGCCAAGCTTGTTAAGGTGATAACCTACGGCGGACTTTCAACGATGCTGTGCGCGCCGTTTATAGGCACGTTCTTCGGCGTTGAATGGAACGATCTGTTCAATACCACCGTATTCCCCCTGCTGTTCGATCCCATGACGGACGTTATGCAGATGATGCTGCTTTCCTGCGGGCTGGGCATAGTGCATATGTACACGGGCATAATCGTGAAAATGTATATGTGCTTCCGCGACGGCGACCCGCAAAGCGCCATATTCGATCAGCTTAGCTGGATGCTGCTTTTGACGGGGCTTATACTGCTCTTTGCCGCGCCCGCGATAAAGACGGTATCGCTCGTGCTGATAGCCCTTGGCGGCGGCATGCTGCTGCTGTTCTCCGGCCGCTCGATAAAGAACCCCGTAATGCGCCTTGGCAAGGGCTTGAGCGCGCTTTATAACATAACCGGATATTTGAGCGATATCCTTTCCTATGTGCGCATATTCGCGCTTGGCCTTGTTTCGGGCGCGATGGGCATGGTGTTCAATCTTATAGGCGGCATGGTATACGATGCGCTGGGCGGGCTTGGCATAATAGGCATTGTGATAGGCTTTATACTGGCGGCGGCGCTGCTTATCGCGCTGCACATGTTCAGCCTTTTCATAAATACGCTGGGCGCGTTCGCGCACACGGCAAGGCTGCAGTTTATAGAGTTCTTCGGCAAGTTCTATGAAGCGGACGGCGTTAAGTTCAAGCCGCTCGCCATGAATACGGACACCGTGAACGTTATAGATTCCGGCGCGGAATAATTTGCGTTTAACCCGCCATGGCGGGATGAAATAATAACCAATTACAACAATTTTTTCAGGAGGAACATTAAAAATGGAAGGCAGTATTTTTTCCACCCTTACTTCAAACGAACTCGGCATATTCTTCACGGGTCTCGGCGTTGCGCTTTCGGCTATACTTTCGGGCATAGGCTCCGCCATAGGCGTGGGCAAGGCCGGTCAGGCCGCCGCCGGCGTTATAGCCGATCAGCCGGAGCGTTTCGGCAACTGCCTGGTGCTTGAGCTGCTGCCCGGTTCGCAGGGCATATACGGTTTCGCCGTATCCATACTTATACTCATATTCTCCGGCCTTCTCGGCGGCAGCACCGAATCAATAACCTTCAGCCGCGGCCTTGCGTACTTCGCGGCCAGCCTGCCGGTGGGCTTCGGCGGTCTGCTTTCTGCCATACATCAGGGCAAGGTTTCCGCAGCCGGCATACAGATGCTTGCAAAGCGCGCCGACGGCTTCGGCAACGGCATGATGCTTGCGCTGATGGTTGAAACCTACGCGCTGCTTTCGCTTATAGTCAGCGTGTTCCTGGTGCTCTTCGCGTAATTTTTGCGTGGGGAGGAAACCAAACATGGCAAACAACAATTCGGGCGCGGATGCGCTGATAGGGCGCATATTGGCGGACGCGCAGGCCGAAGCCGACACAGCCCTTGCGGACGCCGACAAGGAGGCCGAACGCATAGCGCTGATAGCCAAGGACGAATGCTTCCGCATAGAAAACGAAACGGAGCTTAGAACAAAGCGGCTCAACGACGCGGCGCAGGAAAAAAGCCGCACCAACGCCGCGCTTGATTCGCGCAAATACGCGCTGAAGGTAAAGCGTGCGCTGATAGACGAAGCGTTTGCACTGGCGGCGGAGCGCATGGAGCAAAAGAGCGACGCTGAGCGAAGCGCGCTGATAAAGGCGCTGCTCATACGCGAAGCGGAAGGCGGAGAAACGATAATCCCCGCCGCGCGTGACGAAGCAAATGTGAAAAGCGCGCTTGCCGAGGTGAACGCCGCGCTTGCCCAAAGCAACCGCGCCCCGCTTACGATTGCTCCGGCGGATGCTGACATTACCGGCGGCTTTATACTGAAGGCCGCGGGATACGAAAAGAACTGCTCCTTCGCGGCGGTGCTCAGGGAAGTGCGCGCGGCGGAGGAAAGCGCGGTAGCCGGAATACTGTTCGAGCGATAAAGTCTAAAAGGAAGGCGGTAACACGATCATGCCACAGAACAGCGCAATTTACGCCGTTTCGCGCATACGCTCGCGTGAGCGCAGCCTTATAGACCGCGAAACGGTAAAGCGAATGAGCGAGGGCACGGCGGAGGAAGCCTGGCGCATGCTTACGGAAATGGGCTACGGCGCCAAGCCGGACGCCGAATATATGGACAGCGAGGCGCTTATAGAAAGCGAGCTTGAGCGGACAAACGCGCTCATAAAAGAAGTGACCACGGACGAAAGGCTGACGGACATTTTCTTCTTGGGCGCAGATGCAACGAACCTGAAGCTGTTCCTCAAGCGCAGGCTTATCGGCGCGGACGCGGGCGGAATTTATGCCCACGGCGGGCTTTATGAGCCGAAGGAGCTGATGCGCATGGTGCAGGCGAAGGACTATAAGCCCCTGCCCGAAAAGATGGCTGCGGCTATGGACAGGGCGGAGGCCGAGATAGCCGCCGGGCGCATAGACCCCGCGCGCATAAGCACCATAATAGACCAAGGATATATAGACCACGCGCTTGCATCGGGCAATGCGTTCGTAACGGCATATTTTAAGGCGACGTGCGATTTCGACAATCTTATCGCCATGGCGCGCATGAAGGCGCTTGGCGCGGACGAGAAGCGGCTTGAAACGCTGCTGCTCACGGGCGGGGACATCGACCCAAAGGCTATAGTAAAAGCCTACCAAAGCCACATGGGCGAAGGCTATGCAAAAGGCCTGCCCGCGGGCGAAATGAAGGCAGAGCTTCAAAGGGCGCTTGAGGAATACGCCCAAAGCGGAGACGCTGCTGCGCTCGAGCGGGCGCGGGACAATGCGCTCATGCGCTTAGCCTCCCGCGGGAAGAACGATATTGACACCATCGCGCCCGTAATAGGGTTCCTGCTTGCAAAGCGGCAGGAGGCGAAGGTTGTAAGGCTTATTATGACGGCGCTGAGGAACAGACTTGGCGCGGACGTTATCGCGGAAAGGATGAGGATGCTTTATGGCGAATGATTTCCATGAAATAGCCATGATAGGCGACCGCGACAGCGTGCTGCTTGCAAAGGCGGCGGGGCTTGCCGTGTTCGCGGAAACGGACGGCGCGGCGGCGACGCGGCGCATACACAGGCTTGCCAAGGGCGGCGTAAAGGTGATATTCATAACGGAGCCGCTCTTTGCGCAGTGCGGCGAGGCAGTGGAACAATACAAGCGCGAATCCGTGCCGGCGATAATCCCCATTCCCGATTCGCACGGCAGCACGGGCGTTGCCATGGCGCAGATAAAGAGCAACGTTGAAAAGGCGATAGGCGCAGACATATTATTTAATTGATAAGGAGCGGCAAATGGCAATAAAAGGAACCATAGTAAAGGTATCGGGCCCCCTTATAGTGGCCGACGGCATGGCGGACGTGCAGATGTACGACGTGGTGCGCGTTAGTGAAAAAAAGCTGATCGGCGAGGTTATAGAGCTGCGCTCTGACCGCGCGAGCATACAGGTATATGAAGAAACGGGCGGCATAGGCCCGGGAGAGCCGGTTGAATCCACCGGCGCGCCGCTGAGCGTTGAGCTTGCGCCGGGGCTTATAGAATCGATATACGACGGCATACAGCGCCCCCTGAACGTTATACGCGAGCAGGCGGGAGACAGAATAAACCGCGGCATAAGCGTAAACGCCATTGACCACGAAAAGCTTTGGAACTTTGTTCCCGTTGCAAACGTGGGCGACGAAGTGAGCGCGGGCGACGTGCTGGGCACAGTGCAGGAAACAGATGCCGTGCTCCATAAAATAATGGTGCCCAACGGCGTAAGCGGCAAGGTAACGTGGGTATATTCGGGCGAAGCGAACGTGCTTGAGCCGATAGCCAAAATCGCTACCGATAAGGGCGAAATAGAGCTGCCCATGCTCCAGAAGTGGCCCGTGCGCCGCGGCAGGCCCTATAAGGAAAAGCTTGCCCCCACGGAGCCGATGGTAACGGGCCAAAGGGTAATAGACACGCTGTTCCCCGTTGCGAAGGGCGGCGTGGCGGCGGTTCCCGGGCCGTTCGGCAGCGGAAAGACCGTTGTGCAGCATCAGCTTGCCAAGTGGGCCGATGCGGACATTATAGTATACGTTGGCTGCGGCGAACGCGGCAACGAAATGACGGACGTGCTTATGGAGTTCCCCGAACTCAAGGACCCGCGCACGGGGCTGAGCCTTATGAAGCGCACGGTGCTTATAGCAAACACGTCGGACATGCCCGTTGCGGCGCGCGAAGCTAGCATATATACCGGCATAACAATAGCCGAATATTTCCGCGACATGGGCTATAAGGTGGCCATAATGGCGGATTCCACCAGCCGCTGGGCGGAGGCGCTGCGCGAAATGAGCGGCCGCCTTGAGGAAATGCCCGGCGAAGAAGGCTATCCCGCGTATCTTTCCAGCCGCCTTGCGGAGTTCTATGAGCGCGCGGGCTGCGTAAGGGCGCTGGGCAAGGAAGGGCGCACCGGCGCAATAACCGCAATAGGCGCGGTTTCACCCCCGGGCGGAGACATAAGCGAGCCCGTATCGCAGGCGACGCTTAGAATAGTTAAGGTATACTGGGGTCTTTCGAGCAAGCTTGCCTACGCACGCCACTTCCCCGCGATAGACTGGCTGCAAAGCTATTCGCTTTATCTTGACAGGCTGGAAAACTGGTTCGACCGCAACGTGAGCGGCGAATGGGCTAACATGGTAAAGCGCACCATGACCATACTTCAGGAGGAAAGCGAGCTTGAGGAAATAGTCCGCCTTGTGGGTATAGACGCGCTCAACTTTGCCGACAGGCTCACGCTTGAGGCCGCGCGCAGCATACGCGAGGATTATCTGCACCAGAACGCATTCCACGAGGTGGATACCTATACATCGCCCGAAAAGCAGTGCATGATGCTAAAAACCATACTTGCCTATTATGATTTGGGCAAGGACGCGCTTGAAAACGGCGCAAGCTTCAATAAATTGAGCACGCTGCCCGTGCGCGAAGCCATAGGCAGGCTGAAATACGTTCCGGAAAGCGAAACCAAGGCGCGCTATGACGAAATAATGGCCGAGCTCAATTCCGAAATAAGGAGCCTTACGGACGGAGGTAACGAGGATGCGTAAAGAATACCGCACAATAAAGGAAGTCGTAGGCCCGCTGATGATGGTTGAAGGCGTGGAGGGCGTTAAGTACGACGAGCTGGTTGAAATAGAGCAGGCCAACGGCGAAATACGCCGCGGCAGGGTGCTGGAAATAAATCAGGACAAAGCGCTGCTTCAGCTTTTTGAAGGCTCTCAGGGCCTGAGGATAAGCGATTCCAAGGCGCGCTTTTTGGGCCACAGCATAGAGCTTGCCGTGGCGCCGGACATGCTGGGCAGGGTATTTGACGGCATGGGCCGCCCCAAGGACGACGGCGAGCCGCTCATAGCCCAAAAGCGCATGGACATAAACGGCGCGCCCATAAACCCCGCCGCGCGCGACTATCCTTCCGAATTTATTCAGACGGGCATAAGCGCGATAGACGGCCTTAACACGCTCGTCAGGGGTCAGAAGCTGCCCGTATTCTCCGGCAGCGGCCTGCCGCATGCGCAGCTTGCCGCGCAGATTGCGCGCCAGGCGAAGGTGCTGGGCGCGGACGAAAGCTTCGCTGTTGTTTTCGCGGCTGTCGGCATAACGTTTGAGGAAGCGGACTTCTTCATAAACGATTTCCGCTCCACCGGCGCAATAGACCGCACGGTAACGTTCGTTAACCTTGCAAACGACCCCGCCATAGAGCGTATCGCCACGCCGCGTATGGCAATAACCGCCGCGGAGTATCTGGCATACGATCTCGGCATGCACGTGCTTGTTATAATAACGGACATAACCAACTATGCCGAGGCCCTGCGCGAGGTTTCCGCCGCCCGTAAGGAGGTTCCGGGCCGCAGGGGTTACCCGGGCTATCTTTATACCGACCTTGCCACCATGTATGAACGCGCGGGCAGGATAAAGGACAACAAGGGTTCGATAACCATGATACCCATACTCTCCATGCCCGAGGATGACATTACCCACCCCATACCCGACCTGACCGGCTACATTACCGAAGGGCAGATAATCCTTTCGCGCGAGCTGCACCGCCGCGGCATTACGCCGCCCATAAACGTGCTGCCTTCGCTTAGCCGCTTGAAGGACAAGGGCATAGGCAAGGGCAAAACGCGCGAGGACCACGCGGATACCATGAATCAGCTTTTCGCCGCGTATTCCCGCGGTAAGGACGCGAAGGAGCTGGCCGTAATACTGGGCGATGCGGCGCTGAGCGACACGGATAAGCTTTACGCAAAGTTTGCCGATGCATTTGAAGAGCAGTACGTTTCCCAAGGGTATTACACCAACCGCACCATAGAGGAAACGCTGAACATAGGCTGGCAGCTTTTGTCCATACTGCCGCGCACGGAATTGAAGCGCATAAGGGACGAATATTTGGACAAATATCTGCCCAAGGCGGAAGAATAAGCCGCACGGCATAGCAAAGGAGGCGAACTATGGCTGCATTGCAGGTAAAGCCCACAAGGATGGAGCTTTCCAACCTGAAAAAGAAAAAGAAGGTCGCCGTCCGCGGTCATAAGCTGATGAAGGACAAGCGGGACGAGATGGTGCGCCGCTTCATAATATACGTCAGGCGGAACAAGGAACTGCGCGAGCAGGTGGAGGAAAAGCTTGGGCAGGCTATGCAAAGCTTTGTGCTGGCGCGCGCGGGCATGGGCAACGCGGATATAGAGGAGGCGCTGTGCTACCCCGCCCGCCCCGCCAAAATAACGGTGGGTACACAGCAGGTGCTCGGCGTGCAGGCGCCCAAGCTTGACCTTGTTGCAAGCACGGACGCGATAGAGCTGCCCTACGGCATGGCCAACACCAGCGCGGAGCTGGACGGCGCGGTGAAGCAGTTCAGCGAGCTGCTGCCGCTGCTCATTGAGCTTGCGGAGGTTGAAAAGATATGCAACCGCCTTGCGGACGAGATCGAAAAGACCCGCCGCCGCGTGAACGCGCTTGAGTACGTTATGATTCCCCAGTTTGACGAGGCTATCCGCGCCATCACCATGAAGCTGGACGAAAACGAGCGCGGCAACCTGACGCGGCTTATGAAAACAAAGGAAATGCTGGCGAATAAGTAAAAGGCTTGTAAAGCAACGGGGCGCGGTTCATAATCGCGTCCCATTTTATTGTGCTATAATATTTTTATCCTTGCCGCAATAAAACGCGGCGTTTTTCCGTTTACATTATGAAAGGAGCGCTGAACGATGCTGATATGCCTTAATACCGTTGCCCCGCAGAGCGCGGACGAACGCGAAACGATGGAGCGATGCATTGCCCGCCTGGCAAACGGCGACGCGGCAGCCATGGAGCCGCTTTATAACATTGCCAACGCGGCGGTATACGCATTCGCGCTGTCCATGCTGAAAAACCGGCACGACGCGGAGGAGGCGGCGCAGGACTGCTTCGTGAAGGCATACGCGGGCGCGGGAACATACAGGCCGCAGGGGAAGCCGATGGCCTGGCTTATCACAATAACCCGCAACATATGCCTGGACCGGCTGCGGGAGCGCGCAAAGCACGCCCATGCCCCGATGGAGGATTGGGAAAGCTATGTTGAGCAGGCGGCGGTATCGAGCGAGGACAGATTGGTGCTGGAGCAATGCATGAACGCGCTTGACGACGCGGAGCGGCAAATAGTCGTTCTGCACGCGGTAGGCGGCATGAAGCACCGCGAAACCGCGCATCTGATGGGCATGACCCTTACGGCGGTACTTTCAAAATACAGCAGGGCCATAAAAAAGCTGAAGGCAAATATTATGCAGACGGAGGGCATTTAGCATGAAAAACGATAAGATAGAGCGGAGCGTGAAGCGCGCATTTGTCAATGCCGCCCCGTATCAGCTGGACAAGGTGACGGAAAAATGCAAAGAACAGAAAGGCAAGGTAATACCATTGGAAAATAAACAGGCAAAGAAGAGCATTAACAAAACATTCGCCCGAATAGCCGCCGCTGCTGCGGCGCTGGTGCTGATGATAATGGGCAGCTATGCATACGGCGAAAGGTACGGCGTTGCGTCCACCGTTGCGCTGGACGTGAACCCCAGCATTGAAATAGGCGTGAACAAGGGCGAAAAGGTAGTTTACGTTACGCCGAAGAACGAGGACGGCAAAAAGGTGATAGGCGACATGAAGCTTGAAGGCAGCGACATAAAGGTTGCCGTGAACGCGCTGATAGGCTCCATGCTGCGCGAGGGCTACATTTCCGAAATGGCCAATTCAATACTTATAAGCGTTAACGGGGACGATGCGGAGAAGAACGCCGCAATGCAGAGCGCGCTCAGCGCGGAGGTGACGGATATGCTGAACACCGGCAGCTTTCAGGGCGCGGTGCTGAGCCAAACCATAACGAGCGACCCCGAAACCAAGCGCCTTGCGGAGGAATACGGCATAACGGAGGGCAAGGCGCAGCTTATACGGCAGATAACCGAAAACAACGCCGCGCATACGTTTGAAGAGCTGGCGGGGCTTAGCGTGAACGAGCTGAACCTGATAGGCGAAAGCGGCACAAAGAGCATAACCAACGTGACCTCCGCCGGCACGGCAAGCGAGCGCGCATATATAGGCGAGGCCGAGGCAAAGCGGATAGCCCTTGCCCACGCGGGCGTGAACGAAGGCGACATTTATGATTACGAATTTGAAATGGACTACGAGCACGGCGCAATGATATACGAGCTGGAATTCGACTGCGCCGGCAGCGAATACGAATACGACATAAACGCCAAAACGGGTGAAATAATAAAGTTTGAGGCCGACAGGCGGGGCAGCGTCTCCCCCTCCCCCGCACCCACCGCCGCGCCCGACGCAGCGACCGCGCCCGCATCCACCCCCAAGCCCACCGCCAATGCCGAAAGCGGATACATAGGCGAATCAAAGGCAAAGCAGATCGCCCTTGCCCACGCGGGCGTAAGCGAAGGCAGCATACGCGAACTCGAATGCGAGCTCGACCGCGAGGACGGCATAATGGTATACGAAATAGACTTTGAGTGCGGCAATTACGAATACGAATACGAAATAAATGCCGCAACGGGCGAAATAGTGAAATATGATATAGAGGAAGAGTAAGCAATACTCAAAAGGGGACGCACAGCGTCCCCACATCTTTACAATCTCTTACGCTCACCCGCCGTCAGGTGGATTTCGCCCTGCGTAAGCAGGATTTCACTGCCACGCCCTACTCCTCCTCAATCTCGTTCAGGCCGAGCTTTTTGCGTATGGCGCGGCCGGTGGGGGTGGCGGCGCAGCCGCCGCGCGCGGTCTCGCGCAGGTCGGGGCTCATAAGGCGGCCCACGGAGCGCATTGCCATAACGGTTTCATCGAAGGGGATAAGGCTGGGTATGCCCGCAAGCGCCATATCCGCGCTGATTAGCGCATTCATCGCGCCGAGCGCATTGCGCTTTATGCACGGGCATTCAACAAGGCCGGCGACCGGATCGCACACAAGGCCCATAACGTTCTTCAGCGCGATTGCCGCCGCGTTAAGGCACCTGTCCGCGCTGCCGCCGTCCAGCTCGCACAGCGCAGCCGCCGCCATTGCCGCGGCGGAGCCAGTCTCCGCCTGGCAGCCGTGCTCCGCGCCGCTTATGCTGGCGTTTGCTGCTATTATGCTGCCTATCGCGCCCGCGGTAAGCAGGCCGCTGAGCAGCTTTTCGTCGTTCCAGCCGCGCTCCTTTGCACAGGTGAAAAGCACGCCCGGCAGTATTCCGCTTGCGCCCGCGGTGGGCGCCGCAACTATGCGGCCCATTGCCGCGTTCACTTCAACCACGGCCATGCTCGCCGCCGCGGCCTTAGCCGCAAGCGTGCCGCTGAGCGCGTTCTTCTCCGCGCGGTCGTTCAGGCGCATTGCATCCCCGCCGGAAAGGCCGGATACGCTTTCCAGCTCCTCCGTCAGCCCTTCCTCAACGCTCCGCTTCATGGCGTGCAGCGTTGTTTTAAGCTCCTTCAATATGTTTTCCGCCGTGTCGTCGGAAAGCTCCTGCTGGCGGCGGAGCATCACTTCGCTTATTGTAAGCCCCTCTTTTTTGCAGATGGCGATAAGCTCTTCTCCATTCGTGAAGCAATAGCCCGTCATACGGCAAGCACCCCCGAAATATTCTCGTTCCAGTCAAGTATAAGCCTGCATACCCGCTCGCTCACGGGCGAGTCCGTTTCTATCACCATGCATGCATCCTGCCGCCGCGCGTGGCGGAATACGCGCATGAACGCAACGTTGACATGCTCGTTGGCAAGAATGTTTGTAACGGTGTTTATAACGCCCGGCACGTCCCTGTGGCGCACTATAAGGGCGGGATATTCGCCGCTCAGCTCCATTTCAAGCCCGTTTATTTCGGTTATAAGTATGCTGCCGCCGCCTATGCTTGCGCCGCAGACGCGGGTCTTTTTGCCGCTGCGCGTTTCGATTTCTATTTCGGCGGTGTTGGGATGGTCCCGCATTTCCTCGCTGAAATCAACGGAAATCTCCACATCCGCCTCCTTGGCAAGCAGCATTGAATATCTGAGCCGCTCGTCGTCCGGCTCCATGCCCAGTATGCCCGCCACAATGGCCTTATCCGTGCCGTGGCCGCGTCCTGTGGTGGCAAACGAGCCGAAAAGCGTTATATGCGCGCGCTTAACGTGCCCGCCGGCGATTTTGTTGGCCATGCGCCCCAGCCGCGCCGCGCCCGCCGTGTGGCTGCTCGACGGCCCGACCATCCGCGGGCCGATTATATCAAACAGGTCGTATGTCTGCATTGTGTGCTCCTTTACTGCGTCAGCCAATCTATAATATTGGCAACGCGAATCCCTTCGTAATTGCCCGTGCTGAAACGGTCAAGCGTAAGCACGGTTTTTTCGTAATTATCGCGTATGCTCCTGAGCGGGCGCATTTCGCGCTCAAATGTTTCGGGCGCGGTCATGCTTGCCGTTACCTGATAATAGGCTATTTCGTCGCGCTTACGGGCAACGAAGTCCACCTCCGCCGCGCCGTATTTGCCTATATTCACCTGATATCCGCGCCTGAGCAGCTCAAAATACACTATGTTTTCTATTGAAAAGCCCAAGTCGTAATTGCTGCGCGGCAATATGTGGTTCCTCAGCCCAAGATCGACTATATACCATTTTTTGTTGGCCCTGAGCAGCTGTTTGCCCACTATATCGAACCGCTCAACGGGATAGAACACAAACGATTCCCTGAGCGCTTCCATATAATCGTCCACCGTGTTTGGGGACACTTTTCTTCCGCCGGATATAAGGTAGTCCGAAACGCTCTTTATCGATATGGGGCTGCCCACGCTGCCCGCAAGAAAACGGGCGATGGATTTGAGCAGCGCAATGTCCGTAACCTTGCGCTTGGCAGGATCCGTTTCCCTTCGGGCCTGGCGGTCCTCTATATCGCGCACGATAACGGTATTATATATTCCTTCAAGGTATGTATCCGCCTTGTCCGGCGTTTTATCCATTGCGGCTACATACGGCATTCCGCCGTAGCGCATGTATTCATTGAGCGCCGCTTCGCCCGTGCAGCCCGCCGCGCGGCAGTATTCGCCAAAGGACAGCGGCAGCATGGAAAGTTCAACATAGCGCCCGGTAAGCAGCGTTGCGAGGTCTCCCGAAAGCATATACGCATTGGAACCGGTCAGGTATATATCCGTATTTTCCTTAACATAAAGGCTGTCCACTGCCTTTTCATAAAAAGGCACCTTCTGTATTTCATCAAGGAATATATACGTCATTCTGCCGCCGCAAAGCCGCGCCTTTATGTGATCATACAGCGCATGGTAATCAAGCAACGGCTCGTTTTCCAGCTCCTCAAAATTGATGGATATTATTTGTTCTTCACTCACGCCGCGCTGCCTGAGCGCATCCTGATACTGCCTGAGCAGCGTTGATTTGCCGCAGCGGCGTATGCCCGTGACGACCTTTATCACCTGTTCGTCTTTCCAGCCGAGCAGCTTTTCTATGTAATTTGTCCGCTCTATCATGCCTTATCCCCCTTTAAGCTTGGGTATCTATTCCGATTATAGATTATATTCGGCATTTGGTCAATAAAAATTCCCATTTCGGAATTTTTTCTGCAACAATCGGCGAAATATTCCGAAACGGGAGCGAAGTTACTTTGAATATACGGCGTCGTTGCGGGAAAGGAGATATACACAATACTGGTTCATGCTTATGCCCTCGCGCTGAGAATGCTCCGCAAGGGACCTGTGCAGACTTTTGGGAATGCGCAGCTTGAACTGGCCGGAGTAGTCATCTAAGCTGTCCGGTTCGCGTATCGCTATGCCGTCCTCCATTGCAGCTTCAAGCCATGCGCGTTTTGCGTCCTGCGCATTGGCTGCCGCCGCTTCAACCGTTTCTCCGCAGCTTATGCAGCCCGGCAAATCGGGATACGACGCGACAAAGCCGCCTTCATCGCTGTCCTCAACTATTTCCATGCGGTATGGCATTGCCATATAATCCTCAATCGTCCTCATAATTTACAGCCTCGCTTTCCACAACCTGCTTCACCATTTCAACATACACCCTTTTAATAGGTTCATGCTTGGGTATCGTTATCGGCGCACAGCCCGCTTTTACCCCTCAATTCCTATTTCCTTCCCCTCAAGGTAGCTGAGCAGGCCGTTTTTGGGGAAGTGCAGCTCCAGCCTTACGGCGGTTAAGGCGAGGGGCGCACGGTCGCGGACGCCGTATTTGTCGTCGCCTATAAGTGGATAGCCTATGTGCGCCATGTGCGCGCGTATTTGGTGCGTGCGGCCCGTAACAAGCTCTATTTCAAGCAGGGACTCCGCGTCGTTCGCCTTCAGCACGCGGCAGCGGGTTATTATCTCCTTGGCATTGGGGCGGGCGCTGTCGTATATGCGCACGCGCGCCGCATCCGCATCCTTAACAAGGTATGCGCGCAGCTCCTTTTGCTTGAACGGAACGCGCCCGTGAACGGTGCAGCGGTAGAACTTTTTTATGCTGCGGCTTTCTATTGCCGCGTTCAGCTCCGCCTCCGCCTTTCCGTTGCGGGCGAAAAGCACAAGCCCGCCCGTTGCAACGTCCAGCCTATGCACCGGGTATACCCGCCCGCCGAGCGCCGCCTCAAGCCGCGCCTGTAACGAATCCCCGCCGTCCGCCGCGGCAACGCTCATGCCCGCGGCCTTGTTGCAGCAAAGTATGTTTTCATCGGCATACACTATGCGCACGCCGCCGCAAAGCGCCTTCAGCTCCGTTTCAAAAGGCTCCCATGCTGCCCCGTGTGGAGGAAGCGTGAACGTCATCTCCTGTTTTAGCGTTGGATGCTCTATCGTGAGCGAATATGCCCACAGGGCCACCTGCTGCCCCGCTTTTGCTGCGTGGTTATAGCGCTGATCGCCCCAAATTGGGCAGCCTGCGTTTGCAAGCTGCGCGCGGATCTGATGATGCCGCCCCGTGAAGAGGGACACGTCCAAAAGCGTAAGTCCGCCGCGCTCCGTCAGTCTGTAATACTCAAGCGCGGCATTCTTTGCGCCTGGGGCCGAGGGCGGGCATATGACGGCGCTGAGCGTGGATTCATCCTTCCTTATATAATCCTCCAGCTTTGCATATGCCTTGGGGCTGTCGGTTACTATTGCGGCGTAGCGCTTTTTTGCCCTATGGGAGGCAAACTGCGGCGCAAGGCGGCTTGCGGCCTTGCTTGTGCGCGCAAACACCATAACCCCGCCCACAGGCCTGTCCAAACGGTGCACAAGCCCAAGGAACACGTCCCCGGGCTTGTTGTATTTTTGCTTTATATAGCTTTTTATAAGGGTAAGCATGTCGCTGTCGCCTGATGAATCCGCCTGCGCGGGAATGTTCACCGGCTTTTCAACAACGATGATATGGTTATCCTCATAAAGAACGTTCAGCTCGTTCACATTAAACCTCTACGCTGCCCTCGAAGGAAAGCGCCGCAGGGCCGGTCATGAACACATGGCCGTTTTCAGCCCATTCAATGTGCAGCGAGCCAAGCTCCAGCTTAACCTCCACCTTTTTGCCGGTGTAGCCCGCCATTGCGCAGCACACCGCCGCGCTGGAGGAACCCGTACCGCAGGCAAGCGTGGGGCCGCAGCCGCGCTCGTAGGTGCGCACCTCTATGGTTTTATCGTCCAGCACATGGGTAAAGTTTACGTTGGTCTTTCTGGGGAAGAGGGAGGTCATGGGCTCTATTACGGAACCGTACTTGAATACTTCCTCCGCCGTGGGCAGATGATCCATGAACACAACCGTGTGCGGCACGCCGAGCAGTATTGTGGAGAAGGTGAATTCCTTATCCACCGCCGCAAGCTTTTCAAGCTGGCATTCGCCCGTGCCGACTACGGGTATGATCTCCCTGCGCGTTTCGGGAACGCCCATGTCCACCTTCGCCGCAACGGCAACGCCGTCCTTCACGGTAAGGTCAATTATCATGGGGCCGGCAAGGGTTTCAACGCTCATGCGCTCGTGAGGGAAAATGCCCTTATCGTAAACATATTTTGCAAAGCACCTTACGCCGTTGCCGCACATTTCGGCCTCGCTGCCGTCGCTGTTGAATATCTGCATGCGCACGTCGCACGTTTCGCTCTTGCGCACAAAAACAAGGCCGTCCGCGCCGATGCCCGTGCGGCGGTGGCAAAGCTTTCTTGCCATTTCGTCAAGGTTTTCGGTGTACTTATTCTCCCTGTCGTCGGTTATAACAAAGTCGTTGCCAAGACCGTTCAGCTTAGAAAAAATCATTTTTTAACTCCTCCGCGTGTAGCTGCTTTATCGTGCCTATATTATATAATTTTCGCGCCCGCCGCGCAACGGTTATTCCATGCTTAGAAGCGGCCTTGCAATATCAAATTTCAGGTTTGAATACTTGCTTTCCGCGGGAACCTCGAGCATTACCAGCACAAGGCGCGCGTCCTCATCGGCAACGCCCGTGCGGAAGCCCACGAACCAGGCTATTTCGCGGCTTTTGCTGCTGCCTATTTCGGCGGTACCGGTCTTTGCCGCAACGGTGCAGCCCTTGGCCTTCAAATTGCGGCCCGTGCCGTTTATCCTTGGGTCTGTAACGTCCTCAAGGTACGGGGTTATAACCTCTATGGCATGGGCGGATATAACGCCCTGCCTCCAGTCCGCTTCGGGGTGCGCCTTTACACGCTTATAGCGTATACCCTCCTCCTTATACAGGCCTTCAACAACATACGGCTCCGCTATGCTGCCGCCGTTTGCGAATGCGGAGAACATGCTGGCAAGCTGTAAGGGCGTTACCAATATCTCTGCCTGGCCGTAGCCGCTGTCCGCAATGAGCTTATAGTCCATAACGGTATCCTCGTTTTTAAGCTGCGGCGTGGCGACGCCTATATCGAACGGTATGCTTTCGGTGAAGCCTATGTTGGTCATGTATTTTTCAAAAAGCTCCCAGCCCGTTTTAAGCGCGGCGTTGGCGAAATATATATTGTCCGAATGTATGAGCGCCTTGCGCATGTTCAGCGGCCCGCTTATGGGATAGTTTATATGCGTGCGCTTAATGGGCGTCCATATCCACGCGCCGTATTCCGTGGGCGTCCAGTAATCCTTCTTTATCTGCTTTTCGTCAAAGGCATAGTTTTCGTCAAGTATGCCGTTATCCAGCGCGCACGCCGCGGTGAACGCCTTCATTGTGGATCCCGGCGGATACAAGCCTTGGGTCACGCGGTTGATGAGCGGCTTTGCCTTGTTGTTCAAAAGCCCCGAATAATCCGCGCCCGATATGCCGCGGGCGAACAGGTTTATGTCGTAGCTCGGGTAGGAATACATGGCCTGCACAGCGCCGGTTTTGGGGTTCATAACCACCACCGCGCCCGCCGTGGTTTCCCCGAAAAGGGCAAGCTGCATAACCTCCTGCACCCTTCGCTGAAGGTCCATGTCTATGGTCAATTCAACATCGTAGCCGTCCTGCGCGTCTATTTTATAAAGCGTCTTTCGGTTGGTGCCTTCCGCCGTGCAGATATACACAAGCTCGCCGTCCCTGCCGCGCAGCTCCTGCTCGTATTGCTGCTCAAGCCCCAGCCTGCCCACGCGGCTGTCCGCATTGTATAGCCCGTCCCGCTCGGTGCGGCCCTCGTTCAGCCTGTCCAGCTCCGCCTGAAGCTTTTCCTTGGTTTCGCTGGGTATTGCGCCAATGTAGCCCACAAGGTGCGCAAGCAGCTCCCCGTAAGGATATTCGCGCACGGTGTAATAATTTCCGTTGTCTATGCCTATGCCCGCTATCTGCAAAAGCTGCTCCCGCACGGAATCGGTTATTTCGTCGCTGTAATATTGCTTTATTACGGCAACGTCGTTATACGCCTTTTCAAGCTTTTTGGTTATTGCGGCTTCTGTCATGTTCAACAGCCTTGACGTCTGCTGCAGGAAAAGGCTCATATCCTCTATTTTGGATACGGAGGCATATACGCTTATTCCGCCGGTGGTTTTGGCAAGGGCTTCGCCGTTTGAAAGTATTTCGCCGCGCTTTGCGCTAAGGCGCGCTATGCGCACCGTGTCGCCCCATTCCATTTCCGGAAAAATGAGCGCGGGAGACCATTCAACCTTCCATTCCCCGCCCTCGTGCACGGCAACGGCGGTGAAGCTATTGGTAACGTCGCCTATATAATCGCTGTAATAGGTTGCGGTATAGCTTGCGCTGTAAAGTATGTCCCCGCCGTCCGCCGTGAAGTCCGCATATTCTATGGCGGTTATTTCAAGCGCGGAAATTATGGAGGTATACTTGTCCGTAAACTGCTTTTCGGTAACGCGGTTGGCCTTTTCCTCCTCCGTATCATTTCGGCAGGAGGATGAAAGCAGGGCGTAAGCTTCGGCATATTCGCCCGCGGCAATATGCGTAATGAATTCCTCTATGGCCTTTCCGCCCGCCTTTTGCTGCGGCGCGCCCTTTTCGCACCCCATAAGGCACAGCGCGCTGAGCGCCGCAAGAATAACGGCCAATGCTTTTTTCATGCCGACCCCTCCGCATTTTAAGTATATATCTATTATAACGTGGCAAAGCTTTACTGTAAACGCAGGAGGTGCCGTACCGTGACACAATTCGTTTATTTGACACAATCGGGGAAATCACGCTATAATAGGCGCATGAAAAGGTTATTACAGAAAATGAAGGACACTCTCGCTGCGCTGTCCGGCCGCGTAAGGGCGCACCTTTCGGGCGTAAAATGGTATTTTTATCTGCTTGACGGGGCGATAATCGCGCTTATGATAGCCGCGGGCGTGTTTTTTATAATTTCAAAGAATGCGCCCGATCCGCGCATAAGCGTATCCGTCAGCGCGGACGGAAGAACCACAAACTACGTTGTGAACGAGCCTGAGGATGGCATGAGCATATCCGCCTTCCTAAGGGCGCAGAACGTGCGCGTGAACAAGGGCGACGAGCTTTCAGCAGACGGGAACCAGCTTATTGCCGACGGCACAAGCGTATCGATAGCAAGGAGCTTTCCGGTTGCCGTGCGCTCGATGGGCAATGTGAGCGTTATAAACACCACGGGCGGAACGGTGGGCGATGCGCTGAGGCTGAGCGGAGTTGAGTACGACGCGGCGGACGAGCTGAGCCACCTTTCATTCGCCGACCTTGTGCCGGGCATGAAAATAGTGCATACGGACGTGGTAACGGAATACACCACCGCCAAGCGCACCATAAACCACAAGGAGAAGGTGGTTTATGACGACGACGTATATAACGATACGGAGCCTGTTATAATCCAAAAAGGTGAGGACGGATCAAAAAACGTTACCCAAAGGGTAATCATAAAGGACGGGGTCGAGGTTTCGCGCGAGATAGTGAACCAGATAATCATAACCCCCGCCACGGATGAAATAATCAAAAAGGGCAACAAGATACATTACCAAACCAAGCTTACTGGCGAATACCGCATTTATAAAAAACCGCCCAAGGCGGGCGTTGACGGCTGGGTGGAGATGAAGATGGACTACATCACCGCGTACTGGCAGGGCAGCCGCACCGCAACCGGCAAGCGACCCAAGCTTGGCACGATAGCCGTAAACCCGTACTATATACCCTATGGCACGCAGATATACGTTTCCGGCTACGGCTACGGCACTGCGCAGGATACGGGCGCGTTCCGCAAATATAAGCGCGCGGACGGCACGCCGGTTAATCAGCTTGACCTTTGGATGAATACGGAAAAGGAGGGCCGCCGCTGGGGGCGCAAGCGCAACGTGACGGTATTGGTAAAGCTTGGATGAGCGCGGCGGACATTAAACAAAAGCTTGAACGGCTGAACATACGCGCAAACGCGGCGCTGGGGCAGAACTTCCTTTGCGATGATGCAATGATCGAAAAAATAGCCTCCGCCGCCGTGGGAGACGGCAAAACGGACATACTTGAAATAGGCCCCGGTCTTGGCGCGCTGACGGGCGCGCTTGTGGGTCGCGTGCCGCGCGTTACAGCGGTTGAGATAGACAAAAACATGCTTGCCGCGCTTAACGCGGAGTTTGCCGCGGAAATAGGGCGCGGGGAACTAACGCTTATACACAGCGACATATTGAAGTTCGACATAAGCAGCACGGAAGGCGAATTTGCCGCGGCCGGCAATCTGCCCTATTATATAACAACGCCCATTGTGCTTATGCTCCTTCGCAATGCCAAAAGGATACCGCGCATGGTGCTGATGGTTCAGAAGGAGGCCGCGCGCCGCTTTTTCGCCAAGCCAAAGGATAGGCTTTACGGCCCGCTTGCCATAACGGCGCAGCTTTACTACGAATGCGAAAGCCTTGTTTCGCTCACGCCCGCAAGCTATTATCCGCAGCCGGACGTGGATTCGGAGGTGGTGCTCCTCACGCGCCGCGCCGATGCGCCCGCGGACATAGACCCCGCGGCCTTCTGCCGCTTTACGGAGAGCATATTCGCCATGCGCCGTAAGACCGTATACAACAACCTAAAGCCCCTGCTGCCCGCGGCGGACGCCGCGGCAGAAGCCCTTGCCCGCGCAAACATAGCCCAGGCCGCCCGTGCCGAGGCGCTGAGCATAGAGGAACTGGCGAGGCTGTATGAGGCAAGCGGGAAGCATAATTAGTGATGGATGGGGAACACGTCATATCCGCTAAAGTGCCGTTTTTACCACTTTACAAACTCTTACAATAAGCCTCCATCTCAGAGGGAGGTGGATTTTGCGAAGCAAAAGACGGAGGGAGTATAAAGAAGCTTGCAGCTATTTGTTTGGTTTACTCCCTCAGGAAATTCGCTTACGGCGAATTTCCAGCTCCCTCAGTGAGGGAGCCTTTTGGCACGCCTTACAAACTCTTACATTAAGCCTGCCCTGAAAGGGGAGGTGGATGCGAGCAAAGCGAGCAGACGGAGGGGTTG